>Ga0066851_10002013_pt1 | contig 9536 bp, 9 predicted proteins | sample ETNtaG_7_FD_65493 | JGI IMG/M metagenome (GOLD analysis project Ga0066851, IMG submission 65493) | Marine microbial and viral communities from oxygen minimum zone, Eastern Pacific Ocean - ETNP201406SV65 | ecosystem: Environmental > Aquatic > Marine > Oceanic | place: Pacific Ocean: Eastern... | reverse complement strand
AGGAAGGCTTGAAGTCGGGACGGTGGTGGCGAGGATGCTACGGGACTGTAGCTCAGCTGGGAGAGCGCCGCACTGAAGATGCGGAGGCCGCTGGTTCAAGTCCGGCCAGTCCCACCATCAGCTTGCATCCGAGAGGATTTCTGACTGGAGGTGGTGCAACTCAGATATTCCGGCCTCTGCTGCATCAATTAGGGAGTCTAGTTGCTTTCTCGAGTAGGTTGCCTCCTCGCCTGTTCCCTGAACTTCGACAAATTCGCCATCGCTGGTCATTACCACATTCATATCCACATCTGCATTGCTGTCAAGAATGTAATCTAGGTCTGTCCACACCTGGTCATTGACCATTCCAACGCTTAGAGCGGCCACATCATTAGGCATCACGGACATCTCATGAGAGTGCATCTCATCCTTGGTGAGGGTTTCCTGCTTCGAGCCCTTCCTGATCTCCTCCCTTGTTAGTCTCTTGTCTTTTGGAAGGCATTCCCCAGAAGCAATTAGCCTCCTTACGGCAAGTCTGAGGGCGATGTTGGCTGCGGTAATGGATGCGCACCTCGTACCCCCGTCCGCATTCAAAATATCACAGTCTACCGTGAGGGCCACTGGTCCGAGGTTCTCGAGGTCGACAGCCCCCCTCAGTGACCTTGCGACTAGTCTCTCGATCTCCATCGTTCTACCCTTGGCGCCGCTACGTTCTCTACGAAAGCGTGTGTCTGTTGAGCCAGGCAAAAGTGAGTATTCTGCATGAACCCAACCCCTATCTGAGTCCCTAGGGAACCACCTGGGTAACGAGGGGGCCTTGGTGACGCAGACCAGAACCTGAGTGCTTCCTTGGCTGTAGAGGAGCGAAGATAGAGCATTTGGGGTGAAGTCTAGCTTCACCTCTATCTTCCTCATCTCATCATTTGCTCTTTCGATACTCCCCACATCAGTCTTAGCCTTCGCCATAACCATCCGAAACCAGTTCCCCGGATGAATCATTCGCGTAGCGCATGAGGGGGGCGGTAAGAATCGATGATGTCTGGATTAGTTGTGATGTAGGGACCCCCCAACAAGTCCACACAATATGGAACGGCCGAAAAAACTGAATCAAGAATCTCACGGATAGATCTCGGGGAACCCGGGAGGTTGATCACCAAGGAGGATCCTCTGATTCCTGCGACTTGTCTGGAAAGCATAGCAGTAGGGACATACTGCATGGAGACGGCGCGCATCTGCTCTCCGAAACCAGGGAGGATCCTGTCGCATACGGCCTCCGTGGCTTCAGGTGTGACGTCCCGGGGGGATGGCCCAGTCCCCCCAGTAGTAACAACTACAGAGCAGCCTCGGATATCGATGAGATCGATGAGTGCCCCCTCAATTGATTCCTTATTATCAGCTACAATTATCCTTTCGGATTCCCATTGAGAGGTGATTGCATCATGGAGGAATAACTCGATAGCAGGACCACTGAGGTCTTCGTACTCCCCTGTGCTAGCCCTATCAGATGCAGTCAGCACCCCGAAGAGGCATGTTTCTGACTCGGTCATAAATGAGCCGAAGAGGGTTGCAAAGAAAACGCCGCCGGTATCCTGGAATTTCAATGGGCACGTTCAAAGACCGTCGATTCAAAGAGGCCTTTCCGGAGGTAATGAGGTGCCGAGTCTTCCCCAACATGCACTGACAATCGTTTCCCTAGTAACGTCGTGTCTGGTGTATTTCTGGCCAATTGGAACATTGGTTGAGAAGGTCTCGTCATCCAATCTCTGATTCGGTGATAAACATGAGTGACCAGAGCAAATATGCAAACCAGATCGCAGTAGTTAAGCAAGAGTGCCCAGATGCAAAAGAAGAAGAGATTGGGAAAGAGTTTGAGAGATATGAGGTTGATTTCCTAATCCCGCCCGAGGATGCATTGAGGTCTGTAATCAGAAAATTCCAAGTTACGACCGGAGCTGAGGTCAAATCCGATGCCGGCACGCCCGTACGTGAGGAGAAAAAGGTAGAGAGATTCTCAGAACTTGGGGCCGATGATAGGAATGTGACAATCGAAGTGGCCGTGGTTTCTTACACTCCTAGAACTCAGATGGTTAGGGGAGAGGAGAAGCAGATAGCTTTCGGTTGGATCGAGGACAACCCCTACAAGCCAATATCTGAAAGAGTTCGGTGGAACTACAAAGATTGGGGGAACAAGAGCGAGACCATGGTTCCAGGTTCTGTTGTTCGACTAGAAGGGGTCTCAGTAAACGAATGGAACGATAAACGCTCGATTAACGTCAATAGGACCACCAGAGTTACTGTTTTGGAAGAGGGGAGCAGTTCCCCCCCGCCAACTGGTGATGAGCCGCTGGACATCTCCAGAGCCTCAGAAATCGAAGGCTTCGTTAATGTGGTCGGTAGAATCATGTCCGCCAAGCCGGATGTAATCGTAAGGAAGGATGGGAGTGGCGAAATCCCGATAGTTAGAGGCAAGATTTCTGATTCTACGGGGAGCATTGGTTTTCTGTCATGGAAAGAATTCGAACATGAAGTGGGTTCGTTGATAAAAATTATGGGTGCTTCGGTCAGGAAGTTTCGTGAAACGCCAGAGATCCAAATTAATGACGGAACCGTAATTGAGTCATATCATGATTCAGCATTCCCCGATGAAAGTGAACTAGCAGAGTCAGAGAAGATCAGTATTGCCGATCTAAGAAATGGGATGAGGGATGTTTCGATTACCTTACAGGTTGAGAGTTGGGCTCAGAGGACATTTGAAACTCAAGACGGGGAAACCAAAGTCGTTAGGAGTGGCGATGTAATGGATCCAACAGGCAGATGCCGACTTACGGCTTGGTGTGAGTTCGATCCGAAACCTGGCGACTCAATTAGGATTGAAGACGGAAGAATACAGTTTTGGCAGGGATCTCCAGATCTGGTCATAGATGACATTAATCAGGTGAAGGTCCTCTCTGAGTCACCTTGGGATGCAATAGATCCTGAAGATCACTGGGTAGAGGTTGATCTCACTAGCCTTACGAAAGGAGGGTCAAGAAGAGGTATTTCCACTTCAGGAAGAATCGTAATGATAAGGCCGGACTCTGGAATTATTGAGAGATGTCCTGAATGCAGAAGAGTGCTAAGAGATGGTGCTTGCTCGGAACACGATTCTATGATTGGAGAGGAGGATCTGAGGCTTCGCTTTGTACTAGACGATGGGGTTTCTAGTGCTAGCCTATTATTCGGGAGAGAAACGTCCGAGAGTTTTCTGAAAATGGGCATGGAAGATGTCAAGAGTGAGATATCCAAAATCGGAAGAGAGGTTTTTGTCTCCAATCTGAAAAATCGTATTCTCGCTAGAAAGATGGCAATTCATGGACGGTGCTTAGTTGACAACCAAGGGACAATGTTGATGGCAGAAAGAGTAGAAATTCTAGATTCCAAACCCGAAGAAGAAGCCGAAGAAGTCATGAAAATATGGGGGGTGGAAATATGATGTCAACATCTGGAGTCAGAGTAGGCAGACAGAGCGCAATTCGAATTTTTGCACAGGAATATTCGGAGTCCTCACTAGTAGAAAGGGGGACGGGAGAGTTTGCGCCGAGCTTTGTCATCACCAAGCTGGGTGCGAAAGTGAATCGTTGTCTGGTCAGCGGGGGTCTAGAAAGAATGGAGAGGAGGGATGGAGATTCGGGCCCTTACTATGCCGGACAACTCAGGGATCCTTCGGGAACTCATTATTTCAATGTGGCTCCATTCCAACCGGAGCTTCATCCTGACGCAGAGGAGCTCTTGGCAAGATTTGAGACGGGCGAGTCGGTTCTTGTTTCTATGATAGGAAGGCAACAAACTAGGGAGTCAGAGGATGGTGGTATTTTCACTTCAATCAGAGCTGAGAGTTTTATCGAAACTGATCTCCCGGCATACAAATCCTGGATGGTTGAGGCTGCCGATGCTACCCTAAGGAGATTGGACGCATACACGAAATCCCAAGGAGAAGATTTGTCTATCGAGGGTTTCAGGAATGCTGGAATTCCAGACGATCTTGCGCCTGGATTAATCAAGGCTAGGCAGCATTATGCTGAGTTTGACACAGAATCATACAGGGTATGGATTCTCAAAGCATTTTCAAGAGCTCTGGGTGCATCGGAAGAGGCAGCAGAGATCATCTCCCCTGATGATTCAAAGCAAACGGATGAAGTATCGGTAAAGGAAATTGAGACTGCTGATCCCAGAGACGTGATACTGGGCATTCTATCATCCAACGGAGGTGATCTGGTGGAATACGACACTCTTGTAGGAGCCTGTATCTCTGCTGGCTCTTCAAGAGAAGGGGCAGAGGATGCCATAGAGAATCTCAAGGATGTGACTATGGAGATCTCCGAGCCCCGTTTCGGTTTCTTCGCGATTTCATCATGATTGTTTCTGATCGCTCTGAGAATCAAGTATCGAAAGTTTCGATCGGATCCTATCAATGGTAGACTCCGAATCCCCCACCATTGGGTTGTGCGAATCGCCAGATACCAAGGCTGCACCCTTTGCCTCTGCAATATTTGTTGCAACCATTAGCATCCTATGTCTTACAAATTTCTCACCTATTGGCCACCCCCTCCTGTCTGCTAATCTCAGGAGGAGATCCTTCTCTGAGTCCCCCCACCCCCCGCCATGTCCTCTGAGGATTGTTCCTACCATCCTCTCAAGATCGTCAACTCTGGCATGAATGGTCAACATATCCCCCTGCACGTGACTGGGTTGATTGTCTAAACCAATCAATAGCGAGTCGCCGGCATCTTCGAGGAGGGCTTCTGCTGGAACGGCATGGAACATCTCAACAGAGATCTTGGCAGTTGGGGTTTTTTCGACTATGATCTCTGATTCTTCCTCCTGGAACAATGAAGACTGGAGCCCATTTCTCCTGAGACTCCTCTTTATCCTCCCCCAACCATTCACCTGACTCGTAAGTACTCCAGCCACCCTTCCCATCAATACAGTTCTGTTTCCAGTCAGATCCAGTTCCAGTTTCTTGCACATCTCGTGCAAATCTTCCCTGTTCATCTCAGCTAGATTCTCAATTGTCATTCTCCTTGAGTCGTAATTCAGATGAAGCCAGAGTCGTTGTCTTCTTTCCTTATGTGATCCTGAGGACTTGATTCCAAAGACCTTGAGGATATCTCTCATTTCCATGTGTGACATTGCCTGTACCCCCTCCCACGATAGATCCATGTCCATCAGAATCTGATTGCTGATTAGTCTCGCTCGAAGAACCTCCACGGAACCGGACTTCGGAATACCCGATTTCTCAGCTCTCTGCCTAAGATTTTGTAATCTCCCAGTATACAACTCGCTGAGTAATTCATGGTCTACTCTCATGCTAACAAACATCCCTCGCGATGATTAGTTAGTTATCGGTTGCCCCAAACTATCTCTGGAAAGGTGGTTTTGAGATGGTATTCTCTGAAGCGGTTTTCTATTCGGGCAAGAAGGCGGAGGCATCGGCATCTGTTGGATGGTCTCTGGGCACTTCCCTGGTTGATTCCTTGAAGAGAACCTTCCAATCCATTAGTAGAGCAATCACTGCTCGCTGATACTCGCTCATAGCCACAAGTCTCTCTAGGGAAAGAGTACGTCTTCCGTCTTGTGACAGAACTTCAATTCGAACCTCGACTCTGACCTCATCGTGATATATCTCTCCATCCGGATCATGACAAGATTGCTCCAGAACCAAATCGCGACGGGCCTCTGCCTGCCTAAGAATTGCGCCGACCTGCCGGTGTCTTACTTCCAGGCCGACGATGTCATGCATCGAGGATGGCAGATCGCCCATAATCCTACTCTGGACCCATAGGGATGTGTTTCCCTCTGGCTCGGTAAGCTTACTAGCCAAAGTGTTCGGGAAACCGATACGTGAAACCACGACGATTAGGTCCGAAAATGGAGGGGGGATAAAGTGAGGCGCTCCCCTTTCATTGGGCTGTGACATCAGGGTATGCCTCCTCTCTGTCTGTCCCGTCTTTTCGTATTCTGCTCTAGTTGTCACGAAGCCATCAATTTCTCCATCATCCAGCAATTTTGCCAGTGATCTAGCTTTATCCACAGGCGCATCTGGGAGTTTTTCACAGCCCAGTAAGCTCTCAAGTTCATCTGTAGATACTGTCTGGAAGTCTGGCCTCGCCCTTAGTAACTGTCTCCTCACTAGTCCAGAGTCTGATACAATTATTGCCGATTTTGGCTGATAAATGAGGCGATCCGGGGAGACTAGGATGAGGTTGGGCCTTCTGGGCGTTCGAGCCCCGATAACTTGGCATCCCTCCTCGGCGATTTCATCCGCCCTCCCTAGAGCCTCGATCGCTGGAATTGCCAAAAGGTCGATTTCGCCCTCTGAAAGAGATTTTATTGCGAGTTCGAAGTCATTGACAGTGGTCACTGAGTATTCGACTCCGTCCAACTCTAGAGCGTCAAGGTGAGCAGAGACCTGTGAAGACACTTGGAATGATGGGGAGTCTAGAGTTCCCACAACAATCCCGTTCTCCATCGCATCCACCTATTGGGGGGGCACGCCACGTACCCATTCTGGGCGGCGAGAACACCTGTTGATATATGCGACCCCTCGGCTAAGGAAGCATGGAGACTAAGGAAATCGAGTCCAATACTATAGATTCGATCAAGAACTTCGTTGAAGAAGCCATCGAAGATTTAGTCCTCGAGAAAATGAGTTCCAAGGTCGATAGGGCGGTAATGTCAATTGCGAGAGAAGTGCTTCTAGGCGGTGGCAAGAGATACCGCCCGATCTTAGGAATCTTGTCATACAAGGCCGCAGGTGGCAAGAACTACAATGAGATCTTGGATCTTGCATTATCATCGGAACTGATTCACACTGCCACCCTGATTCATGACGACGTGTATGATCAGTCAAAGATGAGGAGGGGGAAGCCGACAATTCATTCCACTCATGGAACCTCTCACGCAATAATCTCTGGCGATTACCTTTTCTCGCTAGGCTTCGAGCACGGTGCGAAGTATGACGAGAGAGTGGTGGGAAGAGTAAGGGATGCGTGCGCTGGCATTGCATCCGGCGAAATTCTACAGTTCGAGCACATCCACGATCTTAACACTAGGCCGGAAGACTACTACGAAATTATCGATGGGAAGACTGCTGGGCCATTCGCGGCAGGTTGCTCTTGCGGTGCCATGATTGCAGGATCGGGCAAGGAAGTTTCCGATGCACTCTGGAGATTTGGCTTGGAACTAGGTAGAGCTTTCCAGCTTGTGGATGACATTCTTGACTTAGTGGGGGACGACCTAATCGGGAAGCCCAGGGGGACCGATGTTCACGAAGGCAAGATGACGCTTCCAATCATCTACGCGCTGACAATGCTGCATGGCACTGAAAGAGAGCACCTCAAGGATGTACTAACCAACTTCGGGGATGACAGACTACACGAGCTAGTGGACCTTCTCGAACGCGCGGGTTCATTCGAATATGCAAAAATTCTGGTTTCCAATCATGTTGAGAGAGCTTTGAATCACATAGAAATCCTACCAGAAACAGATGAGAAGGAAATGCTAAAGGAAATCGCCATGATCTCAGAGTCTAGAACGAACTAACGGGGGTGCTCCGCTTGTCCGAGGAGAAATACTGGGATGCGATAATCATCGGAGGTGGCCCTGCGGGAAGTACAGTAGCTAGATATGCTGCAGAAGGGGGTCTTAGCGTACTAGTTGTTGACGGTAGAGCCCCAATAGGATCCCCATTACAATGTGGAGAATTGGTACCTACAAATGAGGAAATGAAGAGACTATGTCCCGATGTCCCCAAAATTGACGAGCTATTCAGAACCCCGAAGAATGCAATTTCTGGGACATCAACAAAGATGAGAATTGTCAAGCCAAATGGGAAGGGCATGGAGTTTGACTTTGAAGGAGTGGTCCTAGATAGAGTCTCTCATGACGAAGCACTAGTCGAGTTAGCATCCTCAAAGGGTGCGGAATACCTTATTGGAAGTCGAGTCAAAAAGGTAGAGGGGGATTCGGTATTACTGTCGAATGGTGCCATTCTCAGAGCGAGAGTGATAGTTGGAGCCGGAGGTCACAATGATCCGATTAGAAAGCAATACTGGCAAGAAGAGTCCCTGAATATACCGGTGAAATTTGTCCTAAAAGAAGGAGTGCATGCTGATGCCCTTGAGTTGCACTTTGGTTCTGTAGCGCCGGGGGGTTATGCCTGGGTGTTCCCGAAAGAATCCGTGTCGAATATTGGATTAGGGGTCCAAAGGAAGATGTCCAAAGGGAGGAGTCTGGAAGAATATGCCAATAATTTCATTCAACGCTACGAAGGGGAGGAGTCTTTCAGAGGGGCTGGTTATCTTCCGATGTCAGGAACAATTAGTTCCTTCGTGAAAGGAAAATATTTGCTTGTAGGGGACTCGGCTGGAATGGTTTTGCCATCAAATGGAGCGGGAATAACAATCGCTATGATTGGCGGCAGGATTGCCGGGGAGGTAATTGCGGAACACATCAATCACGAAACTGACCTCAGAGAATACGAGAGGAGGTGGGAGAATCAGATGGGGGGCGTTATGAGGAATTCGAAGAGAGCTTTTCGAATAGGGAGTCTGATGTTTAGATTTCCCGATTGGATATTGAATATTGCTTTCAATCGGATTACAAAGGGAGTGATTTGGAGAGCAGTGACTTGCAGAAAGATGTTCTGGATTTTCTAGGGAGTTCGAGCCGACCATATCGTAGCCATTCCGGGAAAGATCACACGGGCCTTGACATCAGTGAAGCCCACACTCTTCAGCATTGAAACGTAATCCTTCGTTGTTCCAAATTCAGAATATGTCTTGGTGAGCCATTTCCAGGGATGGTCCCTTTGACCACAAACAAATCTCGCATAAGCACCGACCCAGACCCTCATCCAAAGGACCCCTAGGAGTCCGTGAACTCGGTTTATCTTTGCAGGGTCAACTATGATGATCGGAGAATTAGGCTTCAGAATCCTCATGCACTCCGATAAACCCCTCTTCTTGTCATACCAGTCTCTAAACGAAAACAACGAGCAAATTGCATCGAATGAGTCATCCGCGAACGGCATATCCTCCGCAGTACTCTCGACGAAAACTGCGGGATTGTCGCCTCTTTCTTTTCGTGATTCGTTGACCCTCTTCTCAGCGGTTGCCAGCATCTCCGGAATAGGGTCTAAGCAGACGAGTTGCTTGCCAACAACGTCCTCGGCAAAACTTCCTGGTCCACATCCCACCTCCAGAACCTTTCCCTCAGGGAGCATTTTTCTGACAATTCTGCGCCATCTTGAGACTTGCCCGAGAGTTGCAAAACGGTTTATCCGGTCATATACGGGTATGGTTGCGGCCAGATTTCTCTGCAATTCTTCCCAGTCCTCGGAACCCATCCCATCTACGTCCATGGCCGAGCCTCGGAGAATGCCATATTTGGAAGGTTCCCGATAGAGCCCATGCCAGGGGTCGAACTAGTGGAATGCGCTAGGTTATCATCATAAACTCAACAATGGTCGCCGAATGCACCATAGGTGTTTAGAATGGGAAGAGAAGAGGTTCTTCGAG
>Ga0066851_10002001_pt1 | contig 9575 bp, 11 predicted proteins | sample ETNtaG_7_FD_65493 | JGI IMG/M metagenome (GOLD analysis project Ga0066851, IMG submission 65493) | Marine microbial and viral communities from oxygen minimum zone, Eastern Pacific Ocean - ETNP201406SV65 | ecosystem: Environmental > Aquatic > Marine > Oceanic | place: Pacific Ocean: Eastern... | reverse complement strand
ACTTGAACAGTCGAACCATCGTCTTTAGTGAGGATTCCATTCACTAAAGGTTCATCACAGCAGCCGCAACTAGCGTTTACTGACATTCCACAAGCATCACAGGTATAAGTTGACATTGGTTCCCTCCAAGTATTAGTTACAAGAATTTTACTTAATTTAGAAGGAAGTGCTGAGTATTTAAGAACGGCTCTTATTTTCCATTCTTGAATCAGGATGGTTGGTTTTTATCTTAAGTCTGCGAGAATGCCGTTGGGCCGGTAGCTCAGTGGTTAGAGCAAGCGACTCATAATCGCTCGGTCGTGGGTTCGATCCCCACCCGGCCCACTCCTAACCTGTTATTTCTATTTAAGATGACCACATATGGATCTTGAAGAAGTACTACGAACAACTTTTGCCTGTAGAGAATTCACAGATGGTCCTGTTGCGGACGAAACTTTGTATCGAATATTAGAACTCGCTCGTTTCGCTCCTTCAGGAGGTAATCGTCAAGGCGCTCATGTGATTGTCGTGAGAGACCAAGAAGTAAGGCAGAAACTTGGGGAGATGTGTAACTCCACTCTAAGAATTTATGGAGCGCAAGTTGACGCGGGGGAGAATCCTTTCAATTCGGTTATTCCGTCAAAAGTTGATTTTGTTGAAGCAGTTAAGACACCGGATGAACGGTTTGAAATGTTTGACCGGTGGGGAGATTTACCTGTTGTTCTCGTAGTGAGTATTGATTTAGAAACCGTAGCTTCAATGGATAAGGAATTAGATCGAGTTGGTGTGGTCACTGGTGGCTCGGTTTACCCATTGGTGTGGAACATACTTCTTGCCGCTCGAAGCGAAGGTCTCGCTGGTGTTCTCACCACTGCAGTAGTTCCAGAAGAAGCGGCAGCTAGAAAATTGTTAGGTTTACCGGAGACCCATGCAATAGCAGCTGTTGTGCCCTTAGGGGTACCAGTCAAGCAATTAACTAAACTTTCTCGTCGCGAAGTGGAAGAATTCACAACAGTTGATCAATTTGATGGCCCTAAATTAATGGGTCCTAGTTAAAACTCAGATTAAATTAATCACGTACTCCCCGAGTGTTGACATCAAAGTAACTAACATCTTGTTCTGTGAAACAAGATCGACGAAACCTTCGCTTGGGACTTTTCATAGTTTTTGGTGTCCTAATTTCTCTCGTAGCGCCTTTCTTGCTTCGCGGTTCTTCTAGCGACTCTGTTGACGCAACTCAAGAATCTCTTCCAACTACTGAAATTGGTCCGGTCGCTCCTGAAGAAAATAGTAATAATCCCTCTACCTCTCTTCCTTTCACCGTAGAGACAGAGCCACCAAATAAAGCCCCAAGAATTGCTATACAAGGACCAAGTTGTATTCTTTACGATCCTCAGTCACCAGAACCGTTTCAGATAGTTCTTGAAGCTGAAGACCCAGACGGAGACATCGTAAATCTTGATCTTTCCTACAGCATTGGTGAAACTGTGATAGATCTAACAGATTCAATTGGCATAACAGAAGGTGTCGAAACTCCACTAACTAATGAACTGGTCGTGGAATTAGAACCCGATATTGAAGAAAATTGGGTGCTCCTTTTAACCCATGCAACAGACCCAGAAGGGGCGTCATCGGAAGCTGCAACAGTAGTAACGCTTGCTGACACTCAATGCTGAGTTACGCAGTGGCGAGCGCTCGTTCGAGATCTTCAACAAGATCCTCTATAGATTCAATCCCTACAGAAAGACGAACAAGATCTTGAGGTACTTCAAGAGCGGACCCTGCAGTAGACGCATGAGTCATCACTCCAGGATGCTCAATGAGAGACTCTACGGCACCAAGAGATTCAGCGAGAGTAAACACTTGTGTTGACACTGCTACTTTTTCAGCAGCCTCAATACCGCCCTTAAGGCGGAATGAAACCATCCCACCAAAACCTGACATTTGTGTTTTCGCTATCTCGTACCCCGGGTGACTTTCAAGACCAGGATAGAGAACTTCGGAAACTCGTGGATGGTTTTGAAGAACTTCCACAAGTTTCTTAGCATTCTCGCAGTGCCGATCCATGCGGACTGCCAGTGTCTTTACTCCGCGTAGAGTCAAATAAGAGTCAAATGGAGAAGCAACTGCCCCAACAGCGTTTTGAACAAACCCAATATGTTCAGCGAGGGCAGAATGACTTGTTGCTACTACACCACCTACAACGTCACTGTGACCCCCCAAGTATTTAGTTGCAGAGTGAACAACTGCGTCAGCTCCGAGGCTGAGCGGTTGTTGGAGGTAAGGGGTAGCAAACGTGTTATCAACGACGACAATGCCGCCGAGTTCATGAACGATTGAACAAATTTTTGTAATATCAAAAACTGTCAACATCGGATTTGTCGGAGTTTCAAGCCACACCATTCGAGTTGATTCATTCCAAGCATCACGAATCGAATCAGGATTCGTTAAATCCACAGCAGTGTGTGAAAGACCGGTACGTCCATGAACTTTGTCAATGAGTCGAAAAGTACCGCCATAGGCGTCGTCACCTAAAATAAGGTGATCACTAGGGTCTAAGAAACGCAATAGAGCATCCTCGGCTGCGAGCCCACTAGCGAAAGCAAAACCATGAGAAGCAAGTTCAAGGCTGGCTAGACACTGCTCCCAAGCATGACGTGTCGGATTTCCTGTACGCGCATATTCGTAACCAAATTTTGGTTCACCAATGTTTTCTTGAGCGAAAGTTGTTGAAAGAGCGATAGGGGTCACAACTCCGCCTGTTCGAGGGTCATGAGGTTGCCCAGCGCGAATCGCTCTCGTCTCAAACCCATGCTCATCTGAGTCTTCAAAGCCGGAAAGTAGGGGGTCGCCACCACTCATGTCAAATCTCCTCTGGTGATAAATGTTCAAGAACGTCGGTACGTGAGATAACAGTCCGTGGACGGCCACCCTCCAAAACCAAAAGAGCTGAAGCGTGTTCAAGTAATTCAACAGCGAGATCAACCGGCTCTCCAACACCAATGGTGGGAAGAGGAGACTGCATGACATCTTCAATGCACATATCAAGAAGCCCTTCATGTTCATACGCTTGACTCATAAGCCACAACTCGGAAACAGCACCAACCACTTCGGCAGCTGCAATAGGCATTTCACCTTTCGCAACCGGCAGTTGAGACACCCCATGCTTTCGCATCGTCAATACTGCTTCACGGATGCTGTCAGTTGGTTCAAGATAGATGAGGTCTGGAAAATCATTTTTGGCGGTGTTCAGGAGTTCTGAGATAGTTAGACCTGCTTGGCTACTGAAGCCCATAGTTGCCATCCATTGATCGTTAAAAATTGTTGAAAGGTAACCTCTCCCTGAGTCAGGAATAAGCACAACTACAAGATCTTCTTCAGTTAGTCCAGCTGCTAGCTCACATGCAGCAACTACTGCTGTTCCTCCTGACCCACCAATAAGCAGCCCTTCTTCTTGAGTGACACGATGCGCCATGGCAAAGGAGTCGGCGTCGCTAACAGCGATAGTTTGATCAACAAGGTCAGGATCATAAGTGTCAGGCCAGAAGTCTTCTCCAACACCTTCCACAAGGTAAGGGCGTCCAGACCCTCCCGAATAAACTGAGCCTTCTGGGTCGCCTACGACGACCTGAACAGCAGGGTTTTTTTCTTTCAAGTAACGACCCGCTCCTGAAGTAGTGCCGCCGGTTCCGGCCCCAGCTACAAAGTGGGTTATACGCCCTTTTGTTTGATCCCAAATCTCCGGTCCGGTAGTTCCATAATGAGCTAGTGGATTGTGAGGATTGTGATACTGGTTGGGGCGGAAAGCATTCGGAGTTTCCTTCATGATTCGTTCCGCGGTTGAGTAGTAAGACTGTGGATCGTCAGGAGGAACAGCGATCGGGCAAACAACTACTTCAGCCCCATAGGCACGTAAAAGATCTACCTTTTCTTTGCCCACTTTGTCTGTTAAGACAAAAATGCATTTGTACCCGCGTTGGGCAGCAACAATTGCCAACCCGACACCGGTGTTACCAGAGGTAGGTTCAACAATAGTGTCACCTGGTTTTAAAAGCCCTTCAGCTTCAGCGGCCTCAATCATGGTGAGAGCGGGACGGTCTTTACTGCTTCCCCCGGGGTTCACGAACTCAAGTTTTGCCACGACCGGACAAGGAAAAGCAGAATCTATACGTGCGAGGCGAACCATCGGCGTATTACCGATTAGATCAATAACAGATTTTTTGATTTCTAGATCTTCTAATCCCATACAACTAGTATGGAGTAGAGGAGACAGAACAACGCCTTAAATTGAAATTGGAGACAGAATAATGATTGAACCAGTGGAAGTAACCAGACACATTGCCGCAAGCCCAGAAGTCATATGGAACCTCATTACGGATCTGAAAAGAATGGGGGACTGGTCTCCCGAGAACAACGGTGGAAGTTGGGCTGGTGGAGCTACTGAAGCATCGGTAGGTGCAATTTTTAAAGGAAAGAACAGTAATGGCTGGAGAAGGTGGAGAACTCGTGTGGACGTAATCGAATGTGAAGCTCCACACCGGTTTGTTTTCCGCCTATTGGGCGGACCTCTGGGAAGTTGTGACTGGGTTTACGATATTAAACCCACAGAAAATGGATGCCAGGTTACCGAAAGTTGGATTGATGATAGAAAATTCTTGCTTACGTATGTCGGAGGGAAACTCTCTGGAGTGAAAGATCGCGCTATACATAACCGTCAAACGATGGAAGCGACTCTAGAGGCGCTAGCAGAGACAGCGGAAGATTCTCCGACTAATTGATTCTCTAAAGAGAGAGTTGAGTTTTAGTTTTCTTCCCAGCAGGTGCATCCACAGTTGTCTTCTGCAGTGCAGGTGCAAGGATCACAAGTACATTTAGTTTCTTCCATGTAACTAAATGTACATGATTTTAATCGTTGTGTATGGGGCAAAGGTCCTATTGTTGTCACGTAAGTGTTTTCATGTGGTTCATTACGTAGAGACAGTAAAGATGCATCAACGACACGAAAGAATCTCAAGACAGCCGCATGTGGTCAACTCTGATTATTTCTTAGGCCAGGAATCCCAATAAGTAACTGCTTCGGCTCCGCCTTCACGAGTGGCTGGTTTGAAATCTGTTCCTAATGTGTACCCAACAGTTATCAACGCGATTTGAGTTATCTCGTGGTAGGGAATTTCAAGAACCTCTGCGGCTTCTTCTTCAAATAGTAAGTGAATGGTTGTCCAGCAAGTTCCCAAAGCCCGTTCGCGTGCAGCCAACATGAAAGACCAGGCACTTGGAATGATTGAAGCAAGAGAAGAGGCAGACATCATTGATGAATCATCACCCATCCTTCCCGGCAAGCAAGGAATAACCATTGCGGGAACACGATGAAAATTTTCTGCAAGAAAAGCAGCTGAACGAACAACCCTCATTTGTTGACGTCCACGATTACCTGCCGGTATTGCAGGAGAGTCATCTGAAGAAGATGCACCCATTTTGGAATAAATATCCCATCCTTTACGGTAAATGTCACCGAGAGCAGATTTTTTGTCTTCATCGGTGACAACAAGAAAGCGCCAACCTTGTTGATTTGAACCAGTTGGGGCCTGTACCGCAAACTCTAAACATTCTTCAATGACTGAACGTTCTACTGGGCGATCAAAGTCGAGCCGTTTACGAACAGATCGGGTGGTAGCTAAAAGTTCATCTGCGGAAAGTCCGAGAGTTGACATGGTGGTCTCCTTATTATTTAGTTACGAGAAGTTTCCGCTAGGTCACGGATTCCTTCAACGGTGCGGGCCATGTTTTCTTTTTGGCCATTTTGGCGGTTGTTGATGATTCGACTTTCTAAATCAGGCATTTTTTCAATAATGGCAGTTAAACCTGATGGTCCTGGTCCAAGAATCATGATGAAACGAAGCAAAGTCGAATTTTTACCAAGTTCAATTTCAAATCTCCATTGTGCGGCAGGGTTCTCAGCATCACTAGCGTTCCACGCAAAAACTTTCTCCGGCGAATAATCCACGATTGTGCAAACGACTTCCCATTCACCCATATTTTCATTTTTGTTCCGTCCAGCAAAAGTAGCGCCTACGCATGGTTCAGGATCAATCCATTCCGCTCCTTGAAACTCGTCACTAAAACGTGCCGGAAGATTAATGTCGGAAACTAAAATCCAAACGTCAGTAGGGGAAGCGTTGATGTCGATTTCAACGGTTACACCAGGGCCGTTAGCTAAGACAACATCTCCATCTGGAGGTGATTGAGTAGTGAACATGCTTCGCACTTCGCTATTTTTTGGCATCTGACTAGTTCACCACATTCATAAAGGTAAAGACACTTCGGGCTAGTCGCTTCCTAACCATGCGGGTGCTTGGTTAAGTAAGTATTCGCTTATTTCACAACATTGATCTAAAGCATCACAAATAATACTGTTTTCGTCTCCATTGAAAAGAACAGCTAAAGGAACCTCTAAGCGGCTAACTACACCCAGGGAGCGTTCCGCCTCGTCGGTGACGTCAGTGAACGAGTCCATGGCTGATACTTGAGTGGGTAACTCAGTTCCACTTATCCCTGCTAAATCTGTAGCTAAAACAAGTAAGTCAGGACCGTAAGCGAGAGGTGGCAACTGCCAGGTAAAAAGTAAATCCAATGTTAAGTCGTCGCTGGGGTAAGCATCATCGGCCAGCATGACAATCTCGTCTTCGAAAGCCATCAAGGTACGTGGTTCTAAATCTAAAGAGAGTTGCAAGTCAACTGGTCCGCCGCATGCAGATTCTGGATGGAGGTCTATTTCAAAGGCTTGTCGCATGGTGTAAGTCTCAATGAAATGACGCTCGTCATGAACATGGAAACCATGTTCTATTGCATGATTTTTGAGATCGGCTATAAATCCCGGGACATCTACAATCATGGATCAACTATAAGTGACGGCTTGGTTAAAGAAACAAATTGAGGAGTAATTGGTCTTTGATTATTGGAAATTGTTTTATTCTCTTGTTTGCGTGAAGAAACTATAGAGTTTGATCTAATGGAAAAAACAAATGAAATAATTGTCTTATCTGAAAAAGTAAATGCTTTAGAAGGATCTTGGATAGATGGCGAACCCTATGTGACCTCAACGGATGTCGAAAAAGTTCTTGGGTGGCAAGTTAAACCAGAAGGGCTTTGTAGAGGAGATGTTTGCATTCCAATAGATGACGGAATTGTCTCTCAAGACGACAATTCGCTGAATCTTAAGGACGTCGCTGCGCTTGCAGGTCGACCAAGTCTCTCCGCTCCAGAAGCAGGGATTATCACAATCGGCCAACCACATGCAGTGCGTTCTAAAGCGTTAAAAGATCGTATAGCCCCAGACTTTAAGCTTCCGGATATCTCAGGAGCTGATCAAGCGTTATCTGACTGGTCAGGCAAAAAACGCCTTCTTGTGGCATTCTCCAGTTGGTGAGGATGCGCTTTTGATCTGCCAGGTTGGCAGGAACTACACGAAGAGCTTGTCGATGAAAATTTCACTGTTGTAGCAGTAGCAATAGACGAGAACGTTGAAGCCATTCAAGAGTTGGCAAAAGGTGTGACCTTTCCAGTTGTTATGGATAAAGACCATCTCCTAACAGAGTCATACGCGATAAGTAACGTTCCGGCTGTGATTTGGATAGATGAGATAGGCATGATTTCTCGTCCGGCAGCAAGCGAATTTGGGACCGACACTTTTACAGAAATAACCGGTATCAGTCGAGAGACTCACATGCAGCAGGTTCGCGATTGGGTACGGGACGGGGCTTTACCTGACGACGCGTCATATGTTGTACCAGATTTGTCGGAAGAAGAGATTCAGGCACGACTCCATTTCAGGCTCGCAGCTCATTTAAGACGTGAAGACCGATTAGAGGAAGCTGAAAAGCATTTTGATGAAGCAGCAGAACTCGCTCCGCTTGATTTCACCGTGGTTCGCGCCAGCATGCCTTTACGCGGCCAGAACCCATTCGGAGAAGAGTTTTTTGACCTTTACCAGAAATATCAAGAAGCAGGATTTCCTTTTCACGGAATCCAGCGGGGCAAGAATCTCTCCAAAGGATAAATGGTCATCAAGATGAAAGATGCGGTAGACCCCAAAAAAATTCTTTCGGATCTAAACAAAACAGTAGATCAAATCTTAATTTCTTTTGAAGCGCTGGAAGACTGGGGCCCTTCCGGAAACCGTCCTGATCAATACAACAGCGACGTTGTTGCCGATCAGGTCATCGCAGACAGCCTTGTCGCATCGGGTTACAGGATTCTTAGCGAAGAATCAGAGAACTTCAGTGGAGATGGTTTAGTGGCGGTAGTTGACCCCTTGGATGGATCAACCAATGCGTCACGTGGCTTGCCCTGGTTTGCGACAAGCCTATGCGTAGTAGATGAACACGGGCCCTTGGTCGCTGTTGTAGTAGACCTCGTTCACTCTGTGCGGTATGAAGCGGTAAGAGGGAAGGGTTCCTTCAAAGACGGAGAAAAACTTTTACGGACTGATAATCCAGAGTTATCTGAATCAATTATTGGGATCTCCGGCTTGCCACCGCATAGTCCAGGCTGGGCTCAATTTCGTTCACTAGGCGCTATCGCTTTAGATCTCTGCGCAATAGCAGATGGACGTCTAGACGGGTTCGTGGATTGTTCACCTGATGCCCATGGAATCTGGGACTACCTTGGCGCTTCATTGGTGTGCGCTGAGGCTGGTGTTGAAGTCGCAGATAGTCAAGGGCGAAATCTTCATAAATTAGATCGATCGATACGGCGGACTCCAGTAGCTGGTACCGGTGACTTAATCACGAAATTATTAGATTTCCGTCAAGGGTTCTGACACGAATTCAGAACGATAGGGTAGTTGCTTCTCGGGCGTGTAGCTCAGTTGGCTAGAGCGCCTCCCTTACAAGGAGGATGTCGGGGGTTCAAGTCCCTCCACGCCCACTAGTAAAAGCTAATATCGATGGGGGGTGTTGTTTATGAAACCCACAATTCCGGTATGCGATTCTGGTGAGAATCCAGATGCCATGTACGACCTCTTAAGCGAAGCAGGTTGTCTTGTAGTAACTGGCATGGCTGAACAAACCACTATTGATTTAGTGAAATCTGAACTTGCTGACTATATGCAAGAAGCTGAATCAGAGGAAGATGACCCAGAAAATTTTTATCCTGGTAAAACACATCGAATAGTTGCCTTAATGCATCGCTCTCCAACAATGCGAGAACTAATGACTCACCCAGTTGTTGAAAAAATAGGAGACAAGCATTTACTTCCAAATTGCATCAAGTGGCAGTTAAATGTTTCAGCAGCACTTGAGATCGGACCTGGAGCACGAGATCAAATATTGCATCGTGAAGAAGATCTTTATCAATATTGGTCGCCGCCACGACCCAACCTCATCCTCGCGAGCATGTGGGCCATGTCAGATTTTACATCAGACAATGGAGGCACACAGATGGTTCCCGGAAGTCATCATTGGGAAGTTGACCGTGTAGCGACACCCGAGGAAATAGTTCGCGCTGAGATGCCAAAGGGCTCTGTTCTGTTCTGGCTTGGAGGAACTCTCCACGGTGGCGGGGCCAATGTCACTCAAGATGATTGGCGTTACGGAATA
>Ga0066851_10001985_pt1 | contig 9607 bp, 8 predicted proteins | sample ETNtaG_7_FD_65493 | JGI IMG/M metagenome (GOLD analysis project Ga0066851, IMG submission 65493) | Marine microbial and viral communities from oxygen minimum zone, Eastern Pacific Ocean - ETNP201406SV65 | ecosystem: Environmental > Aquatic > Marine > Oceanic | place: Pacific Ocean: Eastern... | reverse complement strand
GTGAAGTTATAGCCGATTCAATAGAAACCGTAGTGGGTGGTCAAGGATTCGACGGCTTAGTGACCATAGGAGGGTGTGATAAGAATATGCCAGCCTGTTTAATGGCCATGGCAAGAATAAATAGACCTTCAGTTTTTGTTTATGGGGGCAGTATAAAACCAGGGAAAGGAAGAACGGATGTGATATCTGTTTTTGAGGCCGTTGGGAAGCATTCAGAAGGGAATATTTCTGATATTGAATTATTAGATATTGAATCAAGCGCAATCCCAGGACCAGGTTCCTGCGGTGGTATGTATACAGCAAATACTATGGCTTCAGCAATAGAAGCTATGGGTATGAGTCTACCAAACAGTTCGGCACAAGAAGCTACTTCTAAAATGAAGTTAGTAGATTCCATGGAGGCAGGAAAAGCTGTAAGCAACTTAATTAATCTTGATCTAAAACCAAGAGATATTATGACGAAAGAAGCTTTTGAAAATGCAATATCTATGGTGATTGCACTTGGCGGTTCTACAAATGCAGTATTACATTTAATTGCTATAGCCCATGAAGCTAAAGTAGACCTTTCTTTAGATGACTTTGAGAGACTAGGTAAAAGAACACCAGTGCTTGCTGACCTAAAACCTAGCGGGAATTATTTAATGTCTGAATTAATTGAAATTGGAGGTATTGTTCCTCTAATGCGAAAGATGCTTGAAAAAGAACTTTTACATGGAGATCAAATGACAGTTACAGGTAAAACTCTAGAAGAAAATCTTAGTGATTCAAAAAGTTATCCTGACGGTCAAGAAATAGTAAAAGAATTTGATAATCCAATTAAGAAAGATAGTCACTTACGTATTCTTTATGGCAATTTGGCTCCTGAAGGAGCTGTAGCAAAGATTTCCGGAAAAGAAGGGCTGGCATTTGAAGGTAAAGCCAGAGTATTTGATTCTGAAGAAACTGCCATGGAAGGAATAATGAAAGGCAAAATAAATGAAGGTGATGTATTAATAATTAGATATGAAGGCCCTAAAGGAGGGCCTGGTATGAGAGAAATGCTAGGACCCACTTCCGCGATAATGGGAAAAGGATTAGGGGATAAGGTTGCATTCTTAACAGATGGAAGATTTTCTGGCGGTACTCATGGTTTTGTAGTTGGTCACATTTCTCCTGAAGCTTACGAAGGAGGGCCTCTAGCATTAGTCAGGGATGGAGATTCCATAAATATTGATGCGAGCTCTAACCAGATCAACGTCTCTATTTCCGATAAAGAAATAAAAGAAAGAAGAGATTCTTGGGAGTGCCCTAAAAAGAATAAAGAAACAGGCGTTTTAGGAAAATACAGATCATTAGTAACTTCTGCTTCGCAAGGGGCAGTAACTACAAAAAATTAATTTTATAAAGTTAGTTGAAAAAAAATAAAATAGACCCAATAATAATATCTACAAGATGAACCTTTCAAGATTTTTTCAAATCAAGACTTCCAAGGAGGAAATATGAACGTTGTCACGTTGACTGATGACAATTTTGAAAGCGAGGTAAATTCCTCAGAAAAGCCAGTTTTGGTAGATTATTGGGCTACTTGGTGTGGCCCTTGTAAGATGGTTGGACCTATAGTTGAGGAGATTGCCATAGAATTTTCTGATCAACTTAAAGTTGGAAAATTAGATGTAGATAACAACCAGGCCTCAGCTGCGCAACACAACGTAATGAGTATTCCTACCCTTGCAATCTTTAAGGGGGGAGAATTAGTAGCTCAACAAGTAGGTGCTTTAAGTAAAACCCAGTTAACAGAATTTATAGAATCTAATTTATAGAAAAAGCTAGACTCTCTTATACAAGGGTGATAGATTAAATCTGTCCCGAAAATCTTTTTTCAAAAAAAACCCCTTTTTTTCTTCATCCGGATAATTTATGCAATTAACAGAACTTAAAAAAATGCCAGTCGAACAACTCATAGAGTTAGGCGAGGAATGTGGCATAGAAAATGCTTCCAGAGCAAAGAGGCAGGACATTGTATTTGGAATACTTAAGAGTAAGGCCAAGAATGGAGAAGACATTGAAGGCGAGGGCGTATTGGAAATTCTTCAAGATGGTTTTGGTTTCTTAAGATCTCCAGACTCTTCGTATTTAGCTGGACCAGATGATATTTATGTCTCTCCTAGTCAAATAAGAAGATTTGGTTTAAGAACGGGCGATACTATCCAAGGCAAGATTAGATCACCAAAAGACGGGGAAAGGTATTTTGCTATTTTGAAGATAGAACAAATTAATTTTGAAGAGCCAGATAAAACCAAAAATAAACCTTCCTTTGAAAATCTAACGCCTTTATTTCCTGACGAAAGAATGTTTTTTGAATTAGGAACAGGAAGTACCGAAGATTTATCTTCAAGGGTAATAGACTTAACTGCCCCTACTGGTAAAGGACAAAGGTCCTTAATAGTTTCCCCGCCAAAAGCGGGAAAAACCTTACTACTTCAGAGCATCGCTCATTCAATTGAAAGAAATAATCCTGAATGCAAAATCATGGTGCTTTTAGTTGACGAAAGACCAGAAGAAGTTACTGAAATGAAAAGATCTGTAAAAGGAGAAGTTATTGCTAGCACTTTTGATGAAGCTCCTACTAGGCACGTACAAGTGGCTGATATGGCTATAAATAAAGCCAGAAGATTGGTTGAGCATAAACACGATGTTGTTATTCTTCTTGATTCAATTACGAGATTGGCAAGGGCATATAATTCAACTCAAGCGGCATCTGGAAAAATACTAACTGGCGGTGTTGATGCAAATGCTTTACAAAAACCAAAAAGATTTTTTGGAGCAGCAAGAAATATTGAAGGTGGAGGAAGTTTAACCATAATAGCAACTGCATTGATTGATACTGGGTCAAGAATGGATGAAGTGATTTTTGAAGAGTTCAAAGGAACTGGTAATTCCGAAGTTAATCTGGACAGAAAGATTGCTGAAAAAAGAGTCTTTCCTGCTATCAATATAAGGAAAACAGGAACAAGAAGAGAAGATCTGCTTACCAGTGACCTTGAACTAAGAAATATAACTGTCCTTAGAAAGCTTCTAAATGAGATGGATGATACGGCAGCCATGGAGTGGGTTCTGGATAAACTCAAAGACTACAAGACTAATGCTGAGTTTTTTGAGTCAATGAAGAGAAAATAATTAATTAATCTTCTTTCTTTACCGCTTTTACTTTTTTTGTAAAAAAAAGTTTATCTATTAGTCCTATTATTAAAACTAATAGTAGGGTTAATAAAACAATCAAAGATATAACCATTTCTGAATTTAAGAGGATTTCCTTATTTAGGAACTTGACGTTAGTTTCTTGAAATATATTTAATTTCCCATAAGAGAATAGCGAAACTGTAGTCGCAATAATTATTGAAATTAAATATAGTCTAGCTCTCATATAGACAATAGTGAGTTTGGCCTCCTTTTGACTCCTTCAGTAAATTTAAACCTTCCGTTATTTCTATTAAATTTAGTTCTTTTTCACATTCTAAGTAAATTAAGGCTTTTGGGGATAATATATTTTTTGACTTAATGAAATCCAACGATCGCTGAATTAAATTTTCTCTGAAGGGAGGGTCTAAGAATAATAGATCAAATTGATAAGGTAAATTATCAAAATCCACAGAAAAAACATTTGCATTTAAGACATGACTGGACTGCTGTACTTTTAACCTTTCAAGATTTGATTTTAAAGAGTCAGTTTGACTTTTTTGCTTCTCTACAAAAACTACCTTTTCTGCACCTCTTGATAACGCCTCTATGCCCAAGGATCCAGTGCCAGCAAACATATCTAAGCAAGTCTTCCCTTCCAGATTATTTAGCAGCCAGTTAAATAATGTTTCTTTGGTTTTACTTTCAGTGGGCCTTATAGATTTATTTAGTTTATAGGGCAGCTTAGAACCCCTTAGGCTTCCTCCAATAATTCTAGTTGTGGCTTGTTTTTTAGGCACATGGGCAATATTATTCTTTTTACGGTCACTAGTAACTATATTTGAAGTAGTGATTAATTCATAAATGGATAATTCAAAAGTTCAAGAAGACTTCTTAATGGCAATGAGAGGTGCAACCTCTACGGTGAATGTTATTTCAGCGAAACTAAATGAGGAACGTCATGCAATGACAGCTACTTCTGTGGCCTCATTATCTTTAAGCCCTCCAGCTATGATTATCTGCGTAAATAAAGAAGCTTCTATTCATAATATTTTAAGAAAGGATAAAAAGTTTGTTATAAATGTTTTATCAAATAAACAACAAAATCTTTCCGAGTTATGTAGCAGTACCGAAGAAGGAGAGTCTAGATTTAAAGATGGAGGATGGATTACGGAAGACGAAATAGTTTTTAATGACAATTCCGTTTCAAACATTATTTGTAATTGCACTGGCGTTGTAGACCACTCAACTCATTCCGTTTTTTTTGGGGACGTTATGGAAGTAAAGAATAATAACCAAGGCAGAGCTCTACTGTATTGTGCAGGGAGATACTTAGTTGATTAAAAAATTTATTTATCTTTCAATTATGTTAATCAATTCTTTTGTTCTTGGAGCTTCAGAATCTAAAGTTTATTTTATAAATTTACAAGACGGAGAGATTGTTGAGAACCCAATTCTTATTCAGTTTGGTCTTTCTGGGAAGGGAGTTGCACCAGCAGGAGTCAATATAGAAAATACTGGGCATCATCATCTTCTTATTGATGTAAAAGCTATAGACTTTTATATGCCAATACCGTCTAGTAAAAACCATCTACATTTTGGTGGGGGTCAAACAGAAACTTCAATAGAATTAGCACCTGGAGAACATGAATTACAACTTGTTCTAGGTGACTTATATCATGTACCTCTTTCTCCTCCAATAACATCTAATAAAATAAAGATAATAGTAAAATAAATGAGGAAATTTTCTAATTTCTTATCAGCACTCTTCTTGTATCTTCCTTGTGCTTTGTTATCTGCCGAAATAACCGTAGATGGTAAGTTAGATGAAGATGAGTGGGGTGAGGCCAAGCAAATTACTACTTTCTATGAAGTTTTTCCCTACACTTTAAATCCAGTAACAGATATAAAAACAATTATATTGATCCAGGAGTCTGAGGAGGGGATATTCTTTGGATTTAAGAACTATCAGTCCAATGAGAGTATGAGATCTCAAAGTCATCAGAGAGATAATGAAAGATCTATTGCAGATAAGAATGGAGTAACTATAGATTTTGATGCAGATAAATTAACGGGCTATCAGTTTTTCGTCTCTTCTAGCGGCTCCATTGGAGATGCTACTTATAAAAATGAAAATGATAGAAGTTATGACTGGGACGCTGACTGGCTTTCTGCTGTAACTATTGAAGACGGGGTTTGGTATTCAGAGATGTTTATACCTTGGACTGTGGCGCCAATGAAGGCCCAGTCGGGCAATAAGAGAAAAGTTAGGATGGCCTTTTATAGGATGTTGGCAGGACCCCAAAAAGTTATTGCCACTATAAAAGGCAGCTCTCATCAAAATATATACCTTTCCGTTTTTAACAATTACGCCTTTAACAACTATCAAGCATCAAGCTTAGATTTTTTTCCTTATCTAACGATTAATGAGGACAGGATTCATGGAGAAATTGATAATAAAGTAGGCGCTGAGATTTTTTGGAAAATTGATTCAAGCAAACAATTAAATACCACCCTTAATCCTGATTTTGGGCAAGTAGAAAGCGATGACGTAGTTGTCAATTTCTCCGCTACAGAAACTTTTTATTCTGATAAAAGACCTTTCTTTTCGGAAAACCATGGTTTATTTGACGTTACTGCATATAGATTTCTTTATGTTATTAATACTAGACGTATTGGCGGAACGCCAGACTATGATTGTTCTAAGTTTCTAGATGCTCAAAAGGATAGCTGTCTCAATAATCAGATAGGAGCAAATGATATTGATTATGCTTTGAGATATTCACAACAAGGTGAATCTTTAGACTTCGGATTATTGGGCGCTTCGGAGGCTGACGAAAAATTTAGCACAGGAAAGGACTTCTATTCAGTGCGTTTAAGGACTAAAAAAGATGATTTAACTATAGGTTATCTGGGAACATATGTAGATAGACCGGTTCTAGATAGAACGGCACAAGTTAATTCCGTTGATTTTGATTATAGGCCATCTCAAGTATTAAGAATTAATGGGCTGTTAGTTAATTCCAAGGTAGATGATGAGAATGGATACGGGTTTGACTTTGGTTTGGGGTATGACCCAGATAAGACAAAGCATTTTGGTTTTGGCCTTTATTATTTTGATGAAAATCTTAATGTTAATGATATGGGGTATTTGGTTAGGAATGATTGGCTGATGTTTGGCGGTAGATATCAAATTAAGAAAACTGATTTCAGTTCCAATTCTTTATTTAGAGATAGGCAATATGAATTTGGATGGTCTCTTAAATCAGATTCTTCATTTGATAAAGAACCTTCATCGATTAGATTTTCTGTTGATAATCAACTGAAGAATAGCTCTCAATTCAAATTTGGAACTTTTTATAGAACTGATGGGAGGGAAAACAGAATTACCAGGAATTCTCCATTAGCTCCTTTTATAAACATGCCAAAAGGCTATGGTGTTGAGATGGACTTTAATGGACCTAGAGATAATTTCCTAAGGTACTCTTTATATGCAAACAGAGAAAAGGGAGATGGGTATTCTCCTGAATTAGGATGGACTTCATCGTATAGAGGCTCTGTAAGCATTTCTCCTACAGATACTTTAATTGCCAAAATAAGTTACCGACATGCTGAAGAGAGTAATTGGCTAAACTGGATAAGTGATAACCTCTTAGCAACATACGATAAGAAGCAAAGATCTACCACTGCCAGTATTCAATGGTTTGAAGGCACTAAACACGAATTAAGATTGAAAGCCCAGATGGTTGCTTTTACTGCAAGAAATCCAAAGCCATTCCTCGGAGATATTAAGGGAAATCTAAATCCCTATGAAACATCTCTTCCGCCAATTACAGTGAGCCAACTAGCTTTTCAGGTTAGATATAGATACGAAATACAGCCACTAGCTTACTTGTATGTTGTTTACACAAAAGGAGGCAAGGTTGCTATGTACGATGAGGAAGATAGTTTAAATGAACTATATAAAAGACCTTGGAACGATCCTCAGAGTGACAACTTCACTATTAAACTTAGATATAGATTTTAAAGGATTGAACCCTTAAAATACTTGTTCTCATAATGGGAACACAATTGCATAGGAAGCTAAAATCACTCTTTCCTTTTTTATTGGGGCTTATTTTCTTAGCTCCACAACTTAATGCATTAGATATATCTGTAGATGGTTTCCTAGATGAAACTGAGTGGTCTAATGCAAGAGAAGTAACTAAATTTTATGAATCTATGCCATTTAGCCTGGCTGAACCTAAACACTTCCAAAAGGTTCTTGTTTTAGAAGACGAAAATGGAATGTATTTTGGTTTCATAAATTTACAACCAAAAGACACTATTCGTGCAAATAAACACGAAAGAGATGATGAGATGGCTAATGCAGATAGAAGTGGCGTAACTATAGATTTTGACGGCGACGGTTTGACTGCTTACAGCTTCTCAATTTCAGCAGGAGGGTCTATTGCCGATGGGACTTACAGAAATGAGAATGATGCTAATTATGACTGGGATGCTGATTGGGATTCAGCCACGTCAATTGATGACGATGGTTGGTACGCTGAGATGTTTATTCCATGGAGTATCGCCCCCATGAAGTCCCAAAAGGGAGATAAAAGAACAGTCAAGTTAGCGTTTTGGAGGATGGTTATTGGTGAATTTAGAGTTAATACATCTATAAAAGGAAATCCTAGACAAGAAAAATTCATGTCACTTTTTAATGAAATGGAATTTAATAACAATAGTGTTTCTAAGATTGATTTCTTTCCCTATATAAATATCACAGAAGACAGGGTTTTAGGGAAGACCGAAACAAAAGCAGGAGCCGAAGTATTTTGGAAGATTGACTCAGGTAAACAATTAAATGTAGCCTTAAATCCTGATTTTGGACAGGTTGAGAGCGACGAGTTGGTGGTTAACTTTACTTCATCTGAAACTTTCTATTCGGATAAGAGGCCCTTCTTTTCAGAAAATCACTCCATGTTTGATGTTAAAGGTTACAGGTTTTTTTATGTTATAAATACTAGAAGAATAGGAGCTGCACCCGATTATAATTGTTCAAAGTATTCCGGTTCTTTAAAGAGTCTTTGTGAATCAAGTCAGGTCGGTATTACTGATATTGATTACGCTGTTCGTTATACACAACAAGGAGAATCAGTTAGCTTTGGATTCTTGAGCGCTTCTGAAGCTGATGAACCTTTTTCACAGGGAAGGGACTTTTATTCTGTTAGATCAGTAAAAAATGGAGATAACTTCTCAATAGGCTATTTAGGAACTTATACAGATAGACCTGTTTTAGATAGGAATGCTGATGTGCATTCTATAGATGCTATTTATAGACCAACCAATAAGCTCAGATTAGAAACTATCTTCTTAACTACTAATGTAGATCAAGGAATAGATGAGACCGAAACTTCAGGAGAAGCATTTAGATTTAGAATAACGGCATCTCCAAGAAAAGGAAGGTGGCACGACTTTGGTATTTTCTTTTTTGATGAAGATACGGATATGAGCGATATGGGATACCAAATGAACAATAATTGGTTTTTCGCGGGAGGCCAGAACGGATTAAAGTTTACAGACTTTGATGAATCTTCAGTGCTGCTTTCTAGCGAGTACGAATATGGAGGAGGTTATGAAGCAAATGCAGATCTAAATAAATCTGCTTCTTTTGTTCATCTTACTTATAAAAGCACTTTTAAGAACACTTCATTTATGGAATTTGGTAACTTTCATAGATCTACAAGCAAAGACTATTGGACCACTAGAGGCAATATTGATGCGCCATATATAAAGAAACCTGAGAATTACGGGACTATGTTGCAATATAAAGGTCCCTCTAAAGATTTTTTTAATTACTTCCTAGAAGTTAAAAGAGAGAAGGGTACTCAGTGGGGATTTTCTGCTCTAGGGTTTGCTACTACCTACACAGCTAATGTTGATATCTCACCTAAAGACAATCTTAAATTTTCTTTGATGCATCAACATTCAGAAGAAGCTTCTTGGTTGAATTGGGTGCAAGATAATCTATTGGCAATCTATAAGGAGAAAAAACAAAGAACAACCGTTGCTTCCTTAAATTGGTTTGGTGGAGATAAGCATGAGTTAAGAATGAAAGCCCAAATGGTTGCGTTTACTGCCAGAAATCCAACTGCCTATTTGGGAGACGCTTATGGAGGTTTGAATCCTGTTGAAATGACACTGCCGCCATTTACTTTAAGTGATTTAGCTTTTCAAATGAGATATCGCTACGAAATATTACCTTTGGCTTACTTGTATGTTGTCTATTCTAAAGGGGGAAGAATAGTTGAATACGATGAAGAAGATAGTTTAGGGGAATTATATAAACGTCCTTGGAATGATCCTCAGGCAGATACTTTTACGGTTAAAGTACGGTATAGATTCTAGTCTTTGTGTGCCTCAGAGCAGAACCAATTCTCGCCTGACTGGATTGCTTCAGATTTAG
>Ga0066851_10001984_pt1 | contig 9607 bp, 6 predicted proteins | sample ETNtaG_7_FD_65493 | JGI IMG/M metagenome (GOLD analysis project Ga0066851, IMG submission 65493) | Marine microbial and viral communities from oxygen minimum zone, Eastern Pacific Ocean - ETNP201406SV65 | ecosystem: Environmental > Aquatic > Marine > Oceanic | place: Pacific Ocean: Eastern... | reverse complement strand
CACAATAATTAATTCTGCACCCATGTGTACAAGGTCCCGGGCCACTTCCGGAAACCACATATCATAGCAGATCATGATGCCTATAGTTCCTATCCCTTCTATGCTAAAAACAAACGGTTCCTTGCCGGGCTTTGTTTTTTCATAAGGACGCCACGGATATCTCTTGCGGTAATTTCCCACCAGTTCCCCTTTCGAAGAAAACACCGGTGTAGAATTGAATATATTATTCTCGCTGGATTCATACATGCTTCCAGGAATAAGCCAAATTCCATATTTTTTTGCCCAGCTGGCAAAAATACCCGTTAATTCACCTGGAATGGGTTGTGTTTGTTTGGCCATTTTGCTGCCAATGCTCATTGATGACAATTCCGGAAAAACAACCAGATCAATTTGCGGGAAAATGGCATTAATATGGATTAAATATTCTTCCATTGTTTTAAGGTTTGTTTCTTGTTTGGTGGTTGCAAACATTTGTACTGAGGCAATGGTTAGATGGTTTTTCATATTTTATTCCTTTCCCTTCATAGGTTGCTGGCAGGTATTTTTGATTAGATGTTATTATCAAAAAAAGCGGAAATTAATTTTTCTGTGTATTTTTCCCGTGGATTGTACAAAATTTCTTCCATTATGCCTTGTTCAATTATTTTCCCCTGATACAATACTGCAACGCGGTCTGCAATTTCTGCCATTACGCCTAAATCGTGTGAGATAAACAGATATGTAAGGTTTTCAAGGCGCTGCAGTTTTTTTAATAAATCCAGTACAATTCCCTGAACATGAATATCCAAGGAAGATGTTGGTTCGTCCAACACCAGGAGATCGGGTTGCAAAACCAGGGCCCTCGCAATTGAAACCCTCTGCCGTTGTCCCCCGGAAAGCATTTGCGGAAATCGGTTTAGCAGGTCCGTTTCCAGGTTGACCTTATTTATGGTTTTTTCAATTTTTTCTTCTATCTCCACCTTGTTTTTGCAACCCGACACAATTAATGGCTCAGCTACAATATCAGATACTGTCATTCGAGGATTCAGAGAACCAAGGGGGTCTTGAAATACAGCTCCAATGCGCGAGTTCGGCAGGGTAATGTTTTTCTTTGACCCGTCGCTGTTAAACAATATTACGGAGCCGAAATCTCTTTGTAGAATATTCAGAATAATTTTTGCTAATGTTGATTTTCCACTACCAGATTCACCTATAATGCCCAATGTTTCTTTTTTATATATATCTAGTGAAACATGTTCCAAAGCGTATGTGTTTTCTTTATTAGTGGCGTAGGCCTTTTTAATATTTTTTAAAGACATCAGGATATTTTTTTCGGGTTGTTCTACTTTTTTATTCGATTTTCCCATCAATTTATGCAGGCGGCTGATCAGGGTTTTTGTATAAACGTGTTTTGGATGACTAAAGATATCGATTGTTTTATTAATCTCAACAATACGGCCTTTATTCATAACGGCGATTCTATCGCAATATCGTCTGGCTATTAAAAGGTCGTGTGATATAAACAACACTGTTGTATTCATTTCATTCCGCAGAGAACTAATGAGTTCGATAATTTCTAATTTTATATTTGCGTCTAGTGCTGTGGTTGCCTCATCTGCAATAAGGAATTCCGGTTTCACAGCCATCGATATAGCAATCATGATGCGCTGCATTTGCCCGCCTGACAACTGATGGGGAAAACGGTTGAGGGTATTATCAGGGTTAGATATCTGTACTTTATCCAGCCAGTCACAGGCCTCTAAATAGGCTCTTTCAATGCTGTAACCAAACCGTTTTTGCAACACAATAACAAACTGTTTTCCAATGCGCTGAACAGGGTTCAATGACTGCATTGGATCCTGAAAAACCATAGCTATTTTTCTGCCCCTCAACGCAGATCTGCCTTCTGTACAATTTGTGGATCTGTGAAAAATTTGTCCCTGCGTTAACCGGCCATTAGCAGGCAGCAAGTCAATAATCAGGCGGGCAAGCATGCTTTTCCCGCTTCCTGTCTCACCGATTAAACCCAGCATCTCTCCTTCTTGAATATCAAGATTGACATTGTTCAATATCTTGTTGGGTTTTGTCCTGCGCTGAATTTCAACCCCGATGTTCTCAAACAGAAAAAGAGGTTCTTTCATGATTGATCGGCAAGCTTTGGATTAAGAACATTTCGCAATTCATCGCCAATCATATTAAATGAAAGCACTGTTCCAACAATAAACAGGCCCGGGAATGTAACCACCCACCAGTGATTAAGAAATTGTGCGCGTGATTGTGTAATCAACAAACCCCATTCCGCTTCTGGTGGCTGTGCTCCCAGCCCGATAAAAGAGAGACCGGCAGATATCAAAATTGCGTATCCAGCATCAATGCTGGCTTGAACAATAATCGGGCTCAAGCTGTTCGGCAGGATATGTTTTCTCATCACATGGATGTTGCCGCTGCCCATGCTTTTAGAAAGTAAAACATAGTCCATTGATCTAATAACCAGCGCCTGTGACCTGGCGATTCGAACATACCATGGAAACCAGGATACAGCGATGCCAATAATCACATTATTTAATGACGGGCCTAAAACAGCCGTGATCGTGAGAGGCAGTATTAGTGGTGGAAAAGCCAGGAAGCCGTCTGTGATGCGCATAATTATTTCATCGACCCACCGGCCAATTGTCCCAGCAAGCAACCCCAGGGGCGTTCCCAGAAGAACCGCCAAGATCACGACACCTAGGGCAACCTTTAATGAAGAAAGTCCAGCACGAATGGTCAATGTGAATATATCTCTTCCTGCAGCATCGGTACCAAACCAGTGCTGTAAAGATGGCGCCTGATTTCCTGCTTTAAAATGGACAGCACCTCGTATATCTTCAGCGTAGGGAGACACATAAGGGATCAAAATAGAGGAAAACAACAGGAGCAATAAAAAAACACCCGGTATCATTGCATTCTTTCTGGATAATATGGATTGTAATATCATATGCATTCTACTGCCGGGCCCGAGGGTCAAGAAAAACATAAATAATATCAATCAAAAAGTTTATCACAACATAGCTGGCCGTATAAAGAAACGTAATTCCAATAATTGCTGGAAAATCATTCGTGAGTATAGAAAGAACTCCAAACTGGCCTAGGCCAGGCCAGTCAAATATAGCCTCAACAAGAAATGTGCCGCCGAGCAACAAACCATAGCTCAACCCAACAACAGTTGAAACAGGTATTAAGGTGTTCTTATAACTGGATCGCAATATAGTTTCTCCCGGTGTAAAACCATATGTTAGATATGTAGTGAAGTGCGGTTCCGCCATTGTGTCTATCATTGCAGAACGTGATGTGCGCAGGACAATACCCAGGACAGCACACGACATGGTAGCCGCAGGAAGACAGATATGTTTAATTGCATCTGAAAAAATCGCCCATTCTCCAGAAAACAAACTGTCCACCAGGAGAAACCCGCTATGAAAAATCAATTGTGAATCCAAATATATATGGTTTGTATACCTGCCTTGGAGCGGCAACCAATCCAGTTTACCAAAAAAGATGATTTGGAGAATCATACCCAACCAAAACACAGGAAAGGAAAGCCCCAGATAACCAATACCCCTGATAAACAAATCATATGGCGTATCCGTTTTCATAGCCGCCAACAAACCCAAAGGAAAACCTAAGAGGCAGGAAAAAACCAGGGCAACAGTAACCAATTCAAACGTTGCTGAAAAACGCTGGCCCAATTCCGTTATTACGGGTTGATGGGTGCGTAATGAAATTCCTAAATCACCTCGCACCAGTTTCTTAATAAAAGAATAATATTGTTTTACCAGCGGCTTATCAAGGCCCAGTTGTTCCCGGGCCGTGTCCAGCTGCTGCGGGGTGGGATGGTCTCCGACCCATAATGCTGTCGGGTCTCCAGGGAGACAACGGGAAACAAAAAAGGTTATGGTTATGACAACAATTAGTACAACCATCATCAGAATGGAACGTTTGATAATATATTTTATCATTCACTGCGTTCCAGATTGTATACCAGCAGGGTTGAGTAGGCGGGATTATTCCTGAAGCCTGTAATATTGCTGCGATGGATCGATTGAACACTCAGGTCTGCCGCTGGTATTACCACGCAATCATTTATCAATATTTCCTGAATGCTTTTATAGGCGTTTTTTGCTATATCAGGAAATCTGGATTCCTGGTACCAGGCGCTTTCTAAAAGGGAGTCAACAGTCGTATTGCTGTAATATGACAGATTGAACAAAGGAACATCCTGTGAGCTGTATAAACCGAAGAACCAATCTGCCGGGGAAGAAACAGTTGGCCACCAGGCCATGGAAATAATATTGGGCGCAGTATCCAGATATTTAGCTTTATCCCAGTTCGTGGACCACAGCCCCGGTTTTAAGGCCAGTTCCAGACCTATTTTCCTAAGGTTGTCCAGAAGCATAAGGGCGGTGAGACGATATTCCTCGGATGTGGAGACATAAGAGATATCTAAGCGGTTATGATTGGGGTCTATCCCGGACTTTTTCAGGTAATTACTGGCTTTACTCAAGTTAAACTGTACCAAGCTGTCTGGGGCATCAAACAGAGGCATGTTGGACGGTAAAACCCCCGCTGGCTCCTTGGCAATTCCCCTATATACATATTCAGAAAGGGTGCTGCGATCCAGGGATGCTGCGATTGCCCGGCGTACCCAAATATTATCTGTGGGCGGCTTTTTTGTATTCAATAAATAAAAATGGTTGATCCAGGCCGGGTGATATGAAACCTTGACATCTTGGTTCTGTTCTAGAAGGTCCAAAAGCTGTATTGGTATTAAAACAGCGTAGTCTGCCAAGCCGCTTTCGACCATTTGCAGACGCGTGGACGATTCTGAAACAACCTGTATCTGAACAGCATTAAAATTATTTTTATTCCCCCAGCCTCCCCAATAGTTGTCGAACTTTTCCAAAGTTATATGGCTGTTTCGGATCCATCTTTTTAAATGATAGGGGCCGGTTCCAGCCCCGAATCCGTTTCTCATGGAATCGGTAGATACATGCGCTATTCCTGGTGAATACATCCAGGCTCCGTACTGGGAGCTTACAATCTTGTCCAGCGGCACTGGTTCTTTTAATTCAAACGCTGCCTGGTGGGATCCGTCCACCCGCACACTATCTACGGCTGACCAGATATAGCTTGCGCCTCGATTGAGAGTTTTATTCCGTTCCACAACAAACTTTACTGCATTTGCATCAAATTTCTGTCCATCGTGAAAGTGGACATTTTCCCGCAATGCGAAAGACCAGGTAAGTCCATCCTCCGATTTTGTATAGGACGTGGCCAGACCAGGAATAAATACCGGCTTTTTACCACCAGCGTCGTACCACAACAGGGGTTCGTATATGTTAGACATGGGCAGCACCTCCAGGGAAAATGCGGTAGCGGGATCCCAGTCCTTTACGTCATCATAGGTGGCAATAATAAAGGTGTTGTCTGTTCGTGTTGTAGCAGAGGAACAAGACAATTCTAGAAGAAATGCTGCTGTCGCAATAGCGGAACAAATAATAGATTGCCATATTTTCATTGAAGAATATGTTCGCAGCACATACGAATCTATTAAAATAAAAACTTATTTTTACATAAGTGCAATTTTAAGTTTTATCGATTAAGTGCCATTTTCTTGGTTTTGGTTGTTGACCCCGCCTGTAATCGATAAAAATATATCCCGCTGGGAACAGAATTGTTGTTTTGGTCAACCCCGCTCCAAAGCACATTATGATTCCCGGCCCTCTGCCGGCCCTTATATAAAATATTAATAGTTCTTCCCATTACATCATAAACTGCTAATTCGATTATCTCATCTTTTGTCAAAGTATAGCTGAATTGGGTTTCTGGATTGAATGGGTTAGGATAATTCTGCTCAAGGTGAAAATGGTTAGGCGGTGACTTTTTTTGTTCATTATTAGATAGCGTTCCGTCATGCTCAACCATAAACAGTGTAGGCTTATCTGACGCAAAACTCCCAGAACTAATGATTAGATCGCCATTCCCATCGTTATCTATGTCTCCTGAAAACAATTTCATAGGGGAAACCAGCCCCTGGAACGATGTATTATCAAAATGATCCGTTGTGTCGTCTCTAAAAATAATTCTCTCTGTGTAATTTTCAACGCTGAGAGGGTCTCCCCCACCAAATTCCCAATCAAAAACCGCCTCATTAAAATAACCAGCAAGGTATAGGTCTATATTTCCATCCCCGTCTGCGTCGCCGATATTAATCTGTCTGAGGCCCGCAGTATAGTTTTTAAAAAAATGAAAGTGTTCAAAATTTAGAGTGCTGATATCATCTACGCTTTCAACTGCATAAAATACTCCGGGAGCATATGGGTTTCCATTGGTAAGGCTGTTTGTTCCAGATATCAAGACAAACATCTCATTGTTTCCGTCTTGGTTTATATCGGTAACAATTATGCTTTGGCTTCCCAGGTCATATGTGTTTTCACTCACAAAAAAATCTGCCTGATAACTATAAGCATCTACTCCATCGCTTTCATGAATGATTAAATGATAAAATTCATACGCCACGGTATATATTTCCATAAATCCATCATTGTCAAGGTCTCCTGTAGAAATATTATACCCGCTCCAATTGGTCCAAATATCGTCTGTGTATTCTATGGTGAATATTGCAGAATCATTCTCAGTGCTGTCTATTGCCGATATAACGCTATCTAGCTCGAAAATCATCATTCTGCTGCTGCCGCCGGTGCCCAACGCGCTCCAGGGCCCATCCATAACAGACACAATAATTTCCTGATTTCCATCACCGTCTAATTCTGCCGCCAATATCTGCCCAGATTCCCAGACGCTGTCTAATCCCATATCCCAGGTATACGTAGGAGACGATAAAAAGGATGAAGAATCTGGATTCCACTCAAATATCTGCAGTCCTTTTTGCCCGGATATACCGGGACTGGTATCAACTAGAGATAAGATTTCCGGGTTATTGTCGCCATCTATGTCTCCAACAGCAACACTGGAATAGGCATCATACGCACAGCTCAGATCGTAAAACGTATAAACCCACTGCAGTGTTACTGAATCATTTTGGGTTGCCTCATAATGATAAACACCATTACAATATTCCCCCGCATAGGAACTGGCAACTACAAAATCACCGAATCCATCATTATCAAAATCATATGGGCCCACCATATTTCTGGGTGGACCAGCGGGTATAAGCCCGCCGGCTCCCCAGGGAAGATTTTGCCATTTTACAGAAAAAGAACTATCATACTCTGCTGAAAACCCGATCGACAATGATAAACAAAATATAAAATTTCTAACTTTTTCTATTCTTTTCATTTCATCATCCTATTAATTAAATACACAGAATTATTTATGTTATATTATTTAAGCAATAAACTTAAATCTTCATGAACAAACTATTAATAAAAATTCTTCTTTCCGTTGCTATCAGCATCCTTTGCAGTTTTGCAACTGCTCAAGTTCCATTTTTGGAGCGGCGCCCATTCGTCTTGCCACAATCGGGGCAGTATCCTGTGAGAAATACTGTAGACCATCAATATCCTTCAACAAACATTGAAGATGGCACGTTTTTAAGATTTGATGGTTCTGTCTATAATAATAATGTAACCTTTCCAAGCGGCTGTAATCTAGGGGTTTCTTGCTATGATGGCCATGCAGGAACCGATTACTTTATGCCCTTCAATACTGCCATTGTTGCCCCTGCGGCTGGTTATGTAATATGGGCTTCATTTTCAGACCCGGCAAATCCATGCCCGGGGGGAATTGATCCCAATGGAGATCAGGGAACGATAATCATTGCGCATAATAATAGTTATTATTCCTGCTATTTTCATTTAAACCCGCCTCTGAGTGTATCTGTTGGACAGAATGTAGAAACAGGTGATACGCTTGGGTACAATGGAAATTCCGGCTGTGCAATTAATGCGCACCTGCATTTTGAAATTCGGAAAGATAGTCATTTTTTTGATACGGAAGCTTCCTGGGCAGTAGATCCTTATGGCTGGTGGGGAAACAATGCAGATCCAATAACAGAGTTGCGGGGTAATGGGAGTGAGTGGCTGTGGGTTTCCTCTGACATTGTTGATGATGGAGACAATGGTTTCCAGAGAAACCATGGATCCGATTGGTCTTATTTAGGGTTAGGATACAATAATGACAGCTGGACCGCACCTACTGTTCACGAAGAAGAAGACAGCCGGCATTATGCGATCTGGGTTCCCTGGATAGAAAGCGCCGGGGAATATAGAATTGAAACCTTTGTACCCGGAGGGGTCGACGCCACAAATGCTGCGCAGTATGAAATAGTTGTTCAAAATGAAATTGGAGAAAACCAAAAAACAATTGTCACCCATGATCAAACATTAAGCCCTGATCTGTTTTCAGCCATAGCAACAATGAATCTTCCAGCGGGCTCAAAATGCGGTATAATATTAAGAGACCTTGTTGATAGTACCGCAACGGGATCTGTTGTGGTTTTTGACGCAATCCGCTTTATGAATACCGCTACAACAGAAATATTTAATAACAACATCTCAACAACCACCAGTCAGTCCGCCGCAGCATTCTCTTATCCCAACCCATTCAATCCTTCAACAAATATATTGTATTATCTGCAAGAAAAAAGTGACGTGGAAATAATTATTTATAATGCTCTGGGAATTATAATGAAAGAATATACAATAACCAATCAGGCTCCCGGCGACCACAGCATACAGTGGAATGCGATGAGCCACCAGGGCTATGCTATTCCCGCAGGGATTTATATTTATACAATAAATACAAACCTTAAAAGACTATCCGGAAAAATGCTATTCATTAAATAGATTTTATGCAATTAATTCTCTATTTTTTTACCGGCTATGCCTAAAATACAATTTATAACATGATACAAAATCTTCTTGTATGGTTTATTCAGTTTTCCCCGTTCACAAAAAAATGGTTCTGGAAAAAGTGGTACACCTTTTTCCCCCGGTTGGCTCCCAGTCCTGAGTTTAAATTTATGAATTTTGGCTTTCACGAAGATGGGCTGCATCCAGAGCTTGCCGAAAATGATAAACTGGAGCGCTATCCAATACACCTTTACCACCATTTGGCAACCCAGGTTGACATTGCAGGAAAAACAGTATTAGAGGTGGGTTCCGGGCGCGGCGGCGGCGCTTCTTATATTGCCCGTTATCTGGCCCCGGATCAGATCATTGGCATTGATATTTCTACCACAGCGGTGGAACTTTGCGATAGATTGTACAAGGAAAACAATCTTAATTTTATTGTTGGCGACTCAGAAAATATACCGTCCGAAGACGAATCCATGGATGTTGTCATCAACGTGGAGTCCTCCCACTGCTACGGATCGGTGGATCTGTTTTTATCCGAAGTAAAACGGGTCCTCAAGCCGGGGGGACATTTTCTTTTCTGCGACCTGAGACCAGCGGAAAAACTAGACCTGCTAAACAATCAGTTTAACGTTTCAGGCTTGGAACTCCTTAAAAAAAAAGATATTACTGGCAATGTTATCCTAGCACTGGAAAAAATGTCTGACTTTCGCAAAAATGCCATAAGAGCAAAAGTGCCTAGAATTATTCAAAATGTATTTGAATCTTACGCC
>Ga0066851_10001977_pt1 | contig 9617 bp, 5 predicted proteins | sample ETNtaG_7_FD_65493 | JGI IMG/M metagenome (GOLD analysis project Ga0066851, IMG submission 65493) | Marine microbial and viral communities from oxygen minimum zone, Eastern Pacific Ocean - ETNP201406SV65 | ecosystem: Environmental > Aquatic > Marine > Oceanic | place: Pacific Ocean: Eastern... | reverse complement strand
ACCGCCGCAGCCAACAACCAGAAACGCACACAGGATCAAGCCAAGTATCTGTTTCATTCCATATCCTCCCTCATCGGGAACCAGAACAAGAATAGTCCAACCGTCGAGTATATCATCACTTATCTGGTGAGACGCAGATTGACCGGCTTGCTTGGCAAATCACCATAAAAGCGTACAATAGCGGCCCACTCAGGGTTTCGGGGGCGATATGGATTCGACGCCGGTTACAAAACCTTAGGTGCATGCCGAGAGGGTAGTAACTCTCGTAAAACAATTACTGTAACTTTTATAGTTGCCAATGACGAAAACTACGCACTAGCAGCTTAAAAATCTCTTAGGAGAAATTTAAACCTGCTTATCCCGGGGCGGATGTGCCCATGTATCCAAACCGGGAGCTCGACTCATGGGACCGCTGCCAAGCCCCGCTTGTGACGGAAGCAGTTAAACTTAAAGCAAGCTCGCCTTTCTAATCCCTGTTCGCCGGGCCAGTGGAAGGTTAAATAATAGACGAAATAAGCATGTAGAGCCGAAGGCGGAGAACTGACGGACGCGGGTTCGATTCCCGCCGCCTCCACCATATTAGCTTCCAGCAAAGTCCAAAGCCGTCCAAGTGACAGCTTTTTCTTGCCCGCGAGGCTATCGTCTTTTTCTGAAAGCATCTTCGCTCCAACGGCAGCTACGATAAAAATCGCTGAACTCACCAATATCGGCACAACTAGGTTGATAACTGCTTTGAACAGATCGGCAGGAATCGCCATAACGTGCAAGAAATAATACAGGGTGCTTTTACTTGCAGCATCGGGAGAAAACGCCAGCCATCCTAAGAATATAGCGGCTAAGGCGGCAATCAGCATCGCCTTCCCTTGATTTTCGGCGTACATTCTTATTATTTTTGACATTCGTCGCTCCTGGTTTTCATCAAGCCTGATTAGGCTTTCGTATTACATAAGTAGTCATCCTCACTACTTAGGGAACTTATAGGATTTATAGCAAGGCGCTAACCTGTCCCCGGACTTCCTTTCTTAATTGCTGCCTTTAGGTCTATGCAACTGCTGCTGGTTTCCCTGGGTGATGATTATGTTCAAAAGGTCGTCCCTGTTAGCAGACAACTCGGTATCCCCGCTGGGGACCTTATTCTTGTGCAGCAAATAAGCGGTAAGGTTGGTCGTTTCTTCATCGCTCAAACTACCCGCAGCCCCTGGCGGCATGGTATCGCGGATGGTACTAACCATGTCGCTTAGCGATAGATTGTTCCAGCGACTAAGAAACGGCTTACCGATTAAGATCGTTGCTCTCTCGGCACCGCTTAGGTCATCGAGGTGGCACTGTGTGCATACTTGCTGGTAGACGCGCTGGCCCATTTTAGCCTGACTATCGGTGTATACACCGTTCCAGATGATGGTTTGTGGGGTGCTTGTTGTCTCTGCTTTGTCTTTTCTTGTCCCGGGAAGTGCGTAGGTCAACAGCACGGTATTGGCCACTACCGAAACATACTGATTGCCATCCGTGCCCATGTAAGTGATCGGGTTTGCATTGATTCTCTGCTCGGTTTTGATACTCCACAGTTCTCGTCCGGTCTTGGTTTCAAAGGCGCGAAAGCGTTGATCGGTGGTGGCTCCGATGAAGAATATTCCGCCCGCAGTGGAAGTCGGTCCGCCGAAATTTGCGCGGGTGTCGCCGGTTTTTATGCCCGGTGGAGTGCCCTCCACACTACCGAAAGGGATCTGCCAGGCGAACTCGCCAGTGTTCACATCGACCGCGGTTATCGTCGACCAGGGTGTTTTCCAGCAGGGCCAACCATCGACGGTAGCCGATTTCCATATATGGTTGTAGAGCACGGGGGATTCTTTTGGGCCGACGTAAATGCCAGTATCGCCTTCCTCGATGCGCTCTAGTGCGCTGATGTAGCCGCCGTCTGTGTTGTTGACGATGTAGTATCCCAGGCTCGGATCAAATGTCGCACCGGTGAATTCTATGCCGCCTCCAGGATGGGCGAACATCATCGTACCCTCCAGGGAGGGAGGAGAATAAGGGCCGCGATTGCGTCCGCCGTCATAGCTTTCAAACAGTTTGCGGCAAGCGGCGGTGTGCTCTGGCGTCAGTGTTGCGATATCGTCGGTGGTGAAGCCAACCCGCCCGAGCGGGGGTGGCTTAACAGGAAAGGGTTGGGTTGGCGAATAATATTCTCCGGGGACGGTCCCTTCAGGTACTGGTCGTTCCTCTATTCCATAGATGGGTTCACCGGTGACTCGGTTGAAAATAAAGAGTAAGGGATACTTGGTTATAGCGGAAACCGCCGGGATCGTCTTACCGTCTTTTACCACATCGAACAGAACGGGCGCTGCTGGCATATCCTGATCCCACAGATCGTGATGAATCGCCTGGAAGTGCCATAAGCGTTTTCCCGTCATGGCATCCAATGCCACGATAGAGTTGGCAAATAGATTGTCGCCGCGCCTGTCCATACCATAGAAGTCATTCTGGGCCGACCCCAGCGGCATGTATAGGATGCCGCGTTCCTCATCGATCGCGAAGAAACTCCAGGTGTTGGCGCCGGTGGCATTGCGCCAGGAGTCATCGTGCCAGGTATCATTGCCAAACTCCCCCGCGTGGGGGACGGAGTGAAAAGACCAGACATGCTCCCCGGTACGCAGATCCCAGGCACGAGTGTCGCCAGCCGGTCCTTTTACCCCCGCCTCGTCGGCATTGTGAACGGGAGTGAACACTAAATGTTTGTAAATTTTTACGCCCGATCCGATGCCATAGTGAAGGTTCGGGAAACCGTTCATTACGTCGGGTGTTTTTAAGTTAACCGTTCCATTGTTACCGAACTTTGGATTGGGGATGCCCGTTTTAGCATTGAGGGAAATCAGCTCACCTTCTTCGGTACCAAGAACAATCTGTGGAGGTATCGCGCCTTCTCCATGCCAGTAAGCCAGTCCCCGCATGGAACTGCCCGTCCAGTGTTTCTGGTGTTCCTCGGAATTCCAGTCTCCTGGAGCGGTGAATTCCCAGATGACTTCTCCGGTCTCCGGCTGTAGCGCTACCACGCGATAGTACGGAAAAGACAGATAAAGTACGCCATTGACCATTAGTGGGGTCGACTGAGCGCGCTTTGACGCCACACCCCTTTTCACCATGTTGTAGTGCCATACGGGAACTAGTGTTGAAACGTTTTCCGCGTTGATCTGGGTCAGTGGGGAGTGACGCTGATTGCCCGCATCGTGTCCCCATGAAGGCCAATCGCCTTGTCCGTACACTGGTTTCACGGCGAGGCCCATTAGCAGCAGAATTGAAAACCATGCGGTGAGGTGCCGTCTATTTGAGCCAAATTCCACTACGTCTACACTCCTTTCCAACAGTTATTATTACCGGTTTGATGCATTGGGGAACGTTTCGTCCGGCGCCAACAGAAAACTACATCAGCTAATCGTACATCATTATGTGGTCATGAGGGTCGGTAGAGTTCAACCACGACTACTAGTGAGCGGGTCCTTTCCGAGTCCCGACCCCAAAGCTCCGTTGGCACTGTGGTGGCAAGATCCTTTACGCTTAGGGTTCAGGAACGCCGCTCAGACACTGGGTGCAGATTTCGAACAGAGAGGACAGAAAATGAAGGATGCTGATTCAGCCACTGTGCACCAAACACCCAATATAGTGTTCATCACCTGGCATGACGCTGGTAGATGGTTTGGGTGTTACGGGAACGAGAGTGTCAGGACCCCTCATGTGGACCAGTTGGCCGCTGAAGGGGTCCGATTCTCCAATATGTTCTCCGCCTGTGCCCTCTGTTCGCCATCCCGGGCAGCAATCATGACCGGCACCCACGGCCAGGAAAACGGGCTCATGTTCCTGACCTTCTCTCCCCAGGACAACCGAATTCATCGCCATATTTCTCACGTCACACAACTGGTACATGAGAAGGGTTACCACACCGCATTGTTTGGCGTGCAGCACGAGGCGGCGCCGCAGCATGTTCATGAAGTGATGGACTATGATGAGATGTTCAATGCCTGGCCGTGGCCTGAGGCCGATGTTTCTGCCAGTGCATTTGATTCCTGGCTTGATACCCGCGATGAACAGCCATTCTTTGCCCAGATCGGCTTTTTCGAGTCTCACCTTGGCACACAGTTTTATGAGCAGGATCGGAAATCCTACAGGTTCCCCGAACCGGAAACCGAAGACCTGCATATTCCTCCGTACCTGGAGTCAAACGACGTTGGGATGAAGACCGTCGGCATCCTTCAGGGGTACCTGCAGAGGGGGGATGAGGCGATCGGTAAAATACTTGAGAGTTTGAAGACACGCGGGCTCGAGGACAACACGCTCGTTGTGATGGGGGTAGATCATGGTGTCGGACTGCCCCGATCAAAAGCCAGTATGTACGATCCAGGGATTTCCGTGAGCTGGCTCATGCGGCTACCGGGAGTAATCCCTCGGGCTCTGGTCCTGCCGGCCATGGCGACCCACGTTGATGTTCTGCCCACCCTCTACGGACTGCTTGGCTGGGAAAAGCCGGAGCAGTTTCTCGGTCAGGATTTTTCTGGCCAGATCCGCGACCCAGCCAACCAGGAAGAACTGAACGAAATGATCTTTGCTCAGGTTGAAGAAGGTCAGCGTTGCGTCCGAACGAGAGACTACAAGTTCATCCGTAACTTCTATCCGAATCGGATGGAATACCATCCGCCGGTGAAGGCTGAGCTCCACTATGACTCCCATCAACACCGCACGCCGGGCCGGCGCCTATCGGAGATCAATGTCCACTCTGCCCCAGTGGAACTCTATGATCTCAACGACGATCCCAATGAGTTTAGTAATCTTGCCGGGGATCCGGAGTATGTCGCAATTCAGAAACAGATGGATGATGCCCTATGGCAGTTCCTCGTAGAGCACGATGACTTCATCATCCACGGTCCCGCACGGAGCAAACATCAGCAGGCAATTCAGGACGAGCTGGAGCAATACCTGCGCGAGCACAATGGGTCAGAATCCGTCTGACGTCCTAGCCACCGTCCTTCTCGCTGATTGCGCGAATATAGTCGGCGAATTCCTCAGCGCCTGGGGAAAGGTTCTCTCCACGAACATAGTATTGTCGGTAGGTGGTGGTACAGCCCTGTTTGCATGCAGTGATCAGGTCTGCGGATCACAGTATGTTGAAATGCGCGGTCATTGCCGCCTGCGCGGAAGTTACAGAACTAGTCGCCGTGTCGGGTCGACCAGCATTCTCTGGAATAGTCGAGGCAGCCGCCTTGCCACGAATTGAGAATAGGCAGTATAACCCGCATTTCCTGAAGAACAGTCAGGGTTTGGAAGTACGTGGATTACGCGATGGGAACGTTTGTACCAGAGGTGCCTAGTTAGCCATCAATGGCGCCTCGGTTATTCCCGGGGGATGCCCTCTAATCCACCAGCCGGACCCGCCCCGTATTGCCATCCACCTCGACGATCTGGCCGTCCTCGAATTGATGGGTCACGTCGGTAATACCGCTGACGCAAGGTTTTCCATATTCCCGCGCTACCAACGCGCCATGCTGAAGCTCGCCGCCGATTTCCAGGATCACGGCGGCAGCGTTGATGAAGAGCGGCGTCCAGCCAGGGTCAGTGGTGACCGCGACCAGAATGTCGCCAGGTTCCACGTCCTTCTCAAATGGATCGTTGAGTACCTTGATGGGGCCGGTGGCGACGCCCGCAGATACCGCCGTACCAACGAGCGTGCCCTCGGGCTCATCCGTTGAGGGTACTTGCGGCCTGAATAGTCGTCCGCGGGAATCGATGGCGAGCGGAAAGTGCCGTACCTGAGCACATTGTTTGACAAAAAGGGAGCCCTTCTCCGCCACCAATGCCCGGATATCCATACTTGCATCAGCATGTGCCCGGTCGACGTCCTCAAAAGATAACTGAAAGACGTCGTCTGCCCGGTCGAGACGGCCGTCTGCGACAAATTGATCTGCCCGCCGCATGGTGTGCTTGCGATACCGATGATAGAGCTCTGTGATGTGGTGCTTAAAGTACTCTCTGGCGCCGTTATACGACTGGATGTCGGTGTAGAGCTTTTTCAACTTCTTGCCCTTACGGGCAGGTAGTAGTTCGAGCAATTTCTGATAGGCCACCTCCCTGCCTTTCACTTGTTGGGCCTGCATGTCGTGCGGATTGAAGGTGCCTCCGGACCGAGCTAGGGTCGCGATTTGCCGGAGAATCAGCCGGGGCGAATCTCCATAACGAGGATTCAGCAAGTCCATCTCCAACGGTCCTCGGTGGCCATAATCGAAGACGAACGTATCCCACCGAGCGAGAAACTTGTCAGGTAAAGAGCGAGCCTGCAGCGCACTTACCAGTTGCTGCAAGTCATCAAATGCGTCGGTGGGCAGGAGCTGCGCCATATCGAACAACGCATGGCCCATGTTGACCACCATGTCATCCTCGTATCCACTGAGCAACGCGTCCACCAACGCGACCTGTTCTTCACTGGTGTCATCGATCAGTGCCTTGATACGAAAGGTAGCGATCCAGAACACCATGAAAGCCGGATAGGATGAATCCATGGTCACGGTCCCGGCGTGCATCATGTCTTCACGGATGGCTTGCACCAAAGATTGATCGAAGTCGATGGGACGCCGCACATGCTCTTCGAAATCGGCCAGAATCTGACTGTACTCAGCCTGGAAGATCTGCGGCTTACGGCTCGCCCGAACGACGACTTGGACGGCCCGTCGCATACGCCAGAGGATCTTTGGCAAGGGAAGAAAAAGTGCAAGACGACGCATGTGTTTAGGAACCACGGGTGGGCGATACTGCTCGAGCTCTGGCGACGTCAAGATAGCCGCGACGGTGGGATCCATCGATTCCGCCGACTTGGCCAACGCCTTCCCTTTTCCCATCACATGCAGATAAGCAGAGAGATCGACGTACATCCTCCCTCCGGCAATACGAAAGCCGTAATCGTCGAGGCGTAGCTTCTCTACCGGCCCCACAGCCCAGGCAAGCATGTACTGCACGAGATGTACCACCAATTCACTGCCCATAGGCGAAACAGGGCCGCTCATGGTGATGCCGTCGGTCAGGTAGCCATCGAGGTAAAGACGACGAGGCGCACCTGGCTCGGTCAACAATTCCGGCGCCATCGGCACGTACGCGGTAATGGGCCGCGCTTGTAAGACATGCAGGCGCCCGCCGGAAAAGGCCCATTCAACATCCACCGGCGTGCCAAAAAGTTCTTCTATCCTCTTCACTTCTGTGGATAGCTCGCCGATCTGCGCCTGGTCGAGACAAGCCTCTTCGGCACGATCTGCGCCTTTGTCGCCGATGCGGTGCTCAACGATGTCCCCGGTCACCTTGCTCACCACAACTGAATCCGGTGTGATATCGCCGCTGACCAGCGCCTCGCCAAGCCCCCAACTGGCATTGATGAGGATCTCATCGTAGTCGTTGGTGAGTGGATTCAAGGAGAACACGACCCCAGAAGATTCGCTCGGCACTTGCTGCTGCACTACCACCGCGATGGCGGGCGCCAGGCGCTCGAACTTCATCTCCTGCTTATATAGCAGTACGCGGCTATCAAGACAGGACGCGAAGCAGCTTCGGATGGCTTCTTCGATCTCGGCAGTATCCACGTTCAGCACGGTTTCGTATTGACCAGCGAATGAGACCCCCGACAGGTCTTCTTCAGGTGACGAAGAACGCACTGCAAAAGGTCCCATGCCCAACTCATCTAGAGATTTCAGCACGCTGTGTTGTTCGGTTGTGAAGTCGAATTGGAGAGCGACACTTTTCACAGCGTCGCATGCTTCTGCAAGGCGGGTACGTGTGGCAAGATCGGGGTGTCCGAGCCCGGTTTCAGCCAGAATAGCGATCGCCGCCTGCCACTCATTGCAGGTCTCGATGCGGTCTAGCCAGGCGGCAAAGAAGTCGGTGGTCAGCACAACGCCGGTGGGTACCAATGCACCAATACCCTTCAGCCGAATCAACGAGGCGGCCTTACCTCCGACTTGCGCGACGCTGACCGAATCCTCGGTCGTGAAAGGAACAAGCATTAAGCCTCCCTCAGCTAATGTTCTAACTAGTCAATGCACTTGTTGCAGCGCATGGCGCGGGATTGGTAAACCAGTTAGTCGCGGATTTCGAAACCCGTATGTGAGTATAAGCAAGATAGAGACGCTTGTTCTACCAAATCCAACTTACTGTGTGACGTCAGCCCATACGGCACCACCTAGCCCTGTTTGCTAAGAGACACTTCTGCTAATTTAAACTGAAGCAGAGGAGTTTCGTTAGGAGCAGAAAAGTGTCTCTTAGGATTTAGTGCTAGTGGTCCCATATGAGCTGACGACGGACACTATTCTATAAAATATTTTCGTAAAAGATAATATGAGTATTTTAGGGAGAAGAATCTTCCTGATGTTTGTAATAACCTTCAACGGGAATCATGACATGTGCCCAAATCGTTTTAGGAAACATTACATAGGGTGCGCCATTTGTGAAATCTGCATTCATATTATCAAGTGATGAGGGATCCTTTGGCATTAACATAAGATGAGGACCAGACTCGATCCATTGTCCTGGAGTGCTATCTTTTTTATTAAGAACTCCAGCCTTAAGATTGTCTTCTCCGACATCACCATGCAGCATCCACATCCAACCATCATTATCTAGTTGAGGTTTTTCCCCTGCCATATAAGCCATCATCCATTTAATAGCTTCTTTGTCAGAGCATGCAGGCATCGCTTCGTGAACATTTTTCCAACCATTTTTAGGAAATGGTCTAGGGTTTCCGGCCTGACATGTCCAACCATTTGAACCTTCTCTTATTACCTTACCGTCTCCACCAATTATTGTCGCAAAATCTCCTATAAATGAAGGAGCAGCACTAGAATAAGCGTCTATTTGCCATTCATCTGATGCATGATTGTTTCCTGCAAAAGCGTTATTAGATAAAAGGAAAGCCACTATAATTAATTTAGTAATGAGAAGTTTTTTCATAATTTATAACCTCTATTGAGGATAGGCAGTATAACCCGCATTTTCTGAAGAACGGTCAACTACGGTAATTGCTGATTTCTTTTCAAATTAAAGACGCCCTGACTTGGGTGATTTTAATACGGACAATGACGGACAACAATCCAACACCTTAACCGGTTAAACAATCTCATCTGGCTCCGTATCTCCCTACCGATCATCAACCTTCAGGGAAATACCCAGATGCCTTAAGATGTAAATGTAGTAACGTCGTATTCCTCCTTTGCGACTGACTAACCCTTTAAGTCCTCCGTGCAGCCAGTGGTGCCATTGAATCACGTGCACATCGTCAGCCCATAGGGACCACTGGTACTGTAGCATGTAACTGGGATTGGGTTTTGGTCAGGCGAAATAGGACTGGGCCGTCGTTGCTGCGACAAAGTTCTCACGCATATGCCGCCACTCCCACATGTCCGCATTCACCGCGTCGAGGCCATGAGCCAGCACATAGGCATAACTTCGCTGAAACTCGTTGAGCTTTGATTTCATAACGGTACTGCTATAGTACTTATCAAAGGTGTCTGGGTCTCCCCAGGGGAGCCACCATTTCCCTGCGAGATGCCTACCTGCCTTCATACCAATCAACCCGATGCCTGCCTCTCTTGCAG
>Ga0066851_10001962_pt1 | contig 9664 bp, 5 predicted proteins | sample ETNtaG_7_FD_65493 | JGI IMG/M metagenome (GOLD analysis project Ga0066851, IMG submission 65493) | Marine microbial and viral communities from oxygen minimum zone, Eastern Pacific Ocean - ETNP201406SV65 | ecosystem: Environmental > Aquatic > Marine > Oceanic | place: Pacific Ocean: Eastern... | reverse complement strand
CAGGTTGTTCCCCTCAAGTGTCTCATCAATCGAGTTTGACCCATCAATCTCTACTATGAAGGTCGTAACATCTGAAGTTTCTATCAATTGTAAGTCGCATACTGACATTTTCAGATCTCCGGGGCCCAATTCAGATATTGTTCCGGTTCCGACTAGAATCCCATTCACTCTGCAGTAGAACGTGACATTTTCCGCAACGCCCCTTCCTTGATTGCGAATGTAGCCGATAACTTCGACTACATCTCCATTTGTGAGTGTCCCAGCTTCTATTCCCCCTACTCTAACCTCAACCGTCTCAACAAGTAAGTCAGGCCTCGCAGTAACGAATACTGTCACATTCCTAGAAACTTCAGATGTACCATCACTAACTGAGATTTCCAATGTGTGCTCGCCTACTTCTACTGGCTCCAATAAGATGGATTCATCCTCGTCGATTGTTGCCCATGACTTGCTAGTTGATAGGGATAGAACTTCTGAGTCCGGATCGACTATTACCGGAACTATGCTGTACGATTCGCCCAGTTCGATGTAAAGGGTACTTGGGAGATGAACTATCTGCGGCGGATCCTGGACTGCTTGAATTTCCACTGAAAATGAGCTCTCCCATGAATTTCCTGTTTCGTCACTAACCGTGACATAAACCTCAGCCATTCCATTTGCTTCTTCTTCGGGCTCTATTGTCAGTAGGCTCCCTTCCCCGTAAGCCTTGAACAGATTCTCATCTGAGCTCGATGCACTTACTATGAGGTTCTGTGATTCTGTAATATCATCCGAGCAGATGGATGAGAAGGGGATGATTTCCCCTCCCTCGTCCTCAACTAGGGTCAAGTCTCCAATTTCACTGCAGGAAGGGTTCCTGTCCCATTCTATTGCGAATCCCCCCGATATGGAGATTGTATCTATGTGTACAACTGTATTCTCAGCAGTCCCATTTGATGCCCATTGGAATCTTGTAGCAACTCCGACACGCAATTCCTCTCCTTCTGACGGGAGGGCATGTCCTATGGGGACTGAAATTGTGAAATGGCCTGAATCCATCTCTTCGGTGTGAACTAGAAAATCCCCTACTGCGAATCGAATATAGCTGGACGATTCATAAAGTCCCGAGAGACTACCCGAAATCTTGCCGCCTACAATTAACTGTGGATCATTGATATCTACTCGTGCTCCAGAAATACAACCATCCTCTAATTCTACACGGATGTTCTGAGTAAGACTTGAACCCACTAGGATCTGACCCTTCTGAACTTCCTCATATTCTCCTCCGGGGCCTTCTGGAGTGTGACTAATGCTGAAATTCCCTTCCCCAAAGACATGAATTCTGCCCAGTTCCTGATTAGGCGGAGAATTGACTTGGAATTCCCATAATCCACTCTCTGGCCCATCTGGGATAAGGCCACAGCTACTATGCGACAAGCCGGTTATATCGCCTTCGTATGTGCTGAAGTCAATAATCGGAACTCCTTTCAGGGTGACGGAGTGGTCAGCTCTGGCATTTTCGAATGAAAACCAAGGTTGGTGGAATTTCACTCTCAGTCCGACTGCGTCAACCCTAACTTCCGAATCATCCGCACCTTGGTTGTCTGAAACATAGTCAATGTTGAACTGAGTCTGCTCCAACTTTGACCAGTCCCATTCTACATGGCTATCAAGATTCACGACCAGAGGATTGCTCATCCTGTTCACAGCACTAAGAGTTCTAGCAAATGTCGTAACGAGAATGTCCGATCCATGGTTCTGCAGGATTACGTTGACCTCATCACTGGGAAGTGCGTCTGGGATTGAGAAGTGCAATACTAGGTAAACATCCTCGATTTCCATGGAATGGAGCCCAGAGAAACTGTATCCTCCCATTGTAATGTCAGGACCTCTGGACCATGAGTAGAATCCATCAGGTTCGCCGAAGGTTGCATTGCAGTCTGTACAACCGCTACTTGCCCAAGATGTATGTTCATCGAAGTTATCCGGTCTGGAGTGCGTGAATGACATCTCGCCATTTGCAATCATTCCAATCGTGTAGTCTGCTTGTTCCGTAGTGAATCCCGTTGAACTGCTGAACGACCAATCTGCACTGTTCTGGAAGGCACCTGCTTCGAGGATCTCCACTTCTTCGGAAGAGATGACGGAATCCCCAGAAACCATTGGCGAAACAAGTGCAAAGACGGTTGCCACGACAAGTATCGAAACGACCCTGCAATCTCTCATTGTAACGAACGAGGACTCTCTCTGCTTCAAGGCGTTGGTGCTTGGTTCATTGGGGCGCTTGCAAAACTGTTGAAATACGGGCCGACACACGCCCAACTTACTACTGGCTGTGATGGTGTAGCGGTTAGCACGGTGGGTTGTGGTCCCGCCGGCCCGGGTTCGAGTCCCGGTCACGGCCCCAGTGCTATTCTTTGTTTAGGGACTCATCACTAATTTTGTGCCCCATTCTACGGGCCTTTGTTGAGAGATAATCGACGTTTCCTTCCCCAACTCCTGCAACCAGTGGCATCCTCTCAACCACGTTAATCCCATACTCGCATAGTTGCTCCACCTTGTCCGGGTTGTTGGTCATCAGATTCACCTTTGCGATCCCTACCGACTCTAGTATCTCTGATGCTATGCCGTAGTCTCTGGCATCGGCCGGATGGCCGAGCATGAGGTTGGCCTCCAATGTGTCAGCACCTCTGTCTTGCAGGTTGTATGCCTGTATCTTTGCATGCAGCCCTATTCCTCGCCCTTCCTGTCGGAGATAGACCAAGCACCCCCACCCGACTTCTTGAATCATCCTCATTGCCAAATCTAGCTGGGGGCCACAGTCACATCTCAAGCTGTTGAATGCATCTCCCGTAAGACATTCCGAATGAACCCTGACCAAGATTGGGTCTGGACCTTCCATATCTCCAAGCAATAGGGCAACGTGATCCATTCCGGTTTCTTTTTCGTGAAAAACTCTGATTCTGAACTCACCGTGTTCGGTTGGAAGACGAGCATCGGCAGGAACCTCTCCAATTTCGGAAATCCGTCCTCCATTCATGTCTTTTCCAACCGAAGTGCTCATTTGAATCCTATAGTTCCCTAGTAACGTTGACGATCACGAATCTGAACTCTCCTGAATCCTCTTCAACTTCCTCTAGAACCACTCCTAATCTGTCGCATAGCGCCGGAATGTCGTGCATCGTCTCTGGATCGTCGCAAACAACCTCTATCCTGTCTCCGTGATCGCAGTCTTTCAGGACTCTGCGTGTCTCGTGAACTGGAATCGGACATAGGAAACCGAGTAGGTCTAGATGCTTCTTCACGCCGTTGGACATATTTGTTGCACGGCGAACACTGCTTCAAGTATTCTCAGTTCTTTGAGAATTCGAACTCATCGTCTTCGTGAGTCCTCATGTAATTGATCGCTGCATTTTCATCTTCAATCAACTCCCTGCCCCTATTCTTCCCAGACTTTGCATTGCCCCATCTTTCCATGAAAATTCCAGACTCCCAGTCGTTCATGAACATCGGACGGATATATGAGGATCTGCACACTGCCCTGGTGTTCCCTAGGTCCGCCGCAACAGTGTCAATTACAGCTAGCATTGTGGCATTCCTCTCGTTCTCCCCCTCTCCGGGGAGTTTCCCCGATTCTGCAATCTTGGCGAGCCCCTCAGTGCCCTTCAGAGTCTTGCCGGCCCATCTGATGTAAGGAGGAAAACCAGTCTCCTCAGAGGTCTTTACCGCATCCCTGTGCAACTTTGGTAGCTTCTTTATCTGGGCCTCGCTGGCTTCAGAAACCATGGCTAACCGCGAGGCAGTCTTCCACGACGCAGCCCACGTTCTGAAATCCTTGGCAGTGTATCTGTGTGCCATGTGCTGCTCAAGGTAGTCATTGATGTGCTCTGCCTTTATGTCGAAGTCATTCCCGCTATTATCCAGGTATCTGAAGAGGTCCTGTGTCTTTTCCCTACCACCAACTTTTCCAGATTCCTCAATCAACCTGGCAACCTGATCGTCCTTGATTAGCAATTTCCACTCCTTGCCAGACTTGCCTGTGAAGCTCATTACAGCGTCTATTTCCCCATCTATTGCTTTCTTCCCCTTCCAGAATTTCACATGGCCCTCCTGTAGCGTAGTAAGCCCGTATGACTCGTTTTCCTGTGCATATTGGTCCGAGCCCACGCGAATGTGGTATCTGTCAATCAACCTAACTACGATTGCAACTACTTTGTCGCGATCCATCTTGTTCGCACCGAGGTCTGAGGCAACTCTTCTCCTGAGCTCGTTTAGTGCGATTGCAAACTCATCGACGTTCTGGTACTTCAGAATCGACTTGTATTCGTTCCACTTAGGGTGGTATCTGTATTGTAGCCTCTCATTAGAGTCCTTGCCAGTAGCTTGGATATGCCCATTCTCGTTAGGGCAGAACCACACTTCGGTCCAAGCTGGTGGGACTGCTAATGAGTTGAGGGATTCCACCCTCTCCTCATCGGAAAGTTCCTCCCCGCTTGGAAGGCGGTAGTTCCACGAAATGATAGGGTTTCCGCCCTCCTCTCCCGCAGGGGTCTCGACTCTCTCCCTGGTTATCCCTGCTTCTTCCCTGTCGCTCAGAATCAAACCTGCTTTCTCTGCCGATGTCCCGGAGTCTTCAGCCTTCATGAACTGGTATTGAGCCACTAGGCTTGAAGAGGTTTCGCAGAATCACTCGGAGAACTGTGCCAGAAGTGCCTCAAGTGCTCGCACGTCATTCTCCAGGTTTTCCCTCTCTGCTTTCTTGAGGTCTCCCTCTGACAGTCTGGTCTGTAGGGTCTCCAATTCGATTCTGGCCGAATCCCTTTCCTCTTCCATCTCAGCCTCGTCCTTAAGCATCTTGATTCTAGCTACGTGCTGGCGTGTCGACTTCATGCGACGAAGCCTCTCTCCAGAATCGCCCTCCGGGAAAGGGCTGGGCTTGCTTGGGAGCTCCACTGCGACTGGGTAGGGGATGCTGATCCCCTCCCTTCCGAATGCGCCGTCAATCTCCCTAAGTAACCAATCCGTGGCTATGAACTCCTCTCCATAATCTCCAATCCAAACATAAAGCCTGTAGTTCTTGGAGAAGTCTGAAAGCTCCCTCAGGAGAACTCTCGGGGCCGGGTCTACCTCGACGTGCGGGCACTTCTTGGCCACATCCAAAATGACTTGCTTGACATGGGCCGAGCGCTCATCGTAGTCAACCCCAATGTCTAGTGTGAGTGTGACTCTCGAACCCATTCCGTCTCCACCCCCTCTTGCAAAGTTGGTTATCGTTGAATCGACTAGCCTGTTGTTCGGGATAACGACCAATTGCTCGGTAAGTGTCAGGACCTTTGTCGAGAGGATTCCCACGGACATCACTGTTCCAGTTACTCCCTCTACTTCTATCCTGTCACCTACTTCGAAGGGCTGGTCAATTGCTAGCATGAATGAGTTGATCATGTTTCCTAGTGTCTGCTGGACTGCAAGCCCAATAATTATGGAGAAAACCGCTAGGGAGGCGATAATCCCGAGGAGCTCAATCCCAACTTCTTGTAGCGAAAGGTATAGCCCCATGAACCAAACTATCCCCCTTGACGCGAAGATTACCAGGGGGTTGCCACCAGTCACGGTGACGCTCTTGTTCGTGTTGTACCTGTCCATGGCAGCAGGGACGACGAACTTGATCGCAATGCTGATGATCGAGGCTGACAGGAGGATGTATATGCCGGAGAAGTAAGGTGCCACTGCGGAATAGAATGCATCATTCCTTCCTAGTGTCCACATCATCGTGAGTTCCACGCCCGACAACAGAATGAATATGTACACCCTGTTCGCAATCGGGTCGAGAATTTCGTTGTCCCATGCTGCTTCCGTTCCCTTCACGACCCTCCATGCTGCATTCAGCAGGACGTACCTTGTGAACAGCAGGACGAAGAGTGTGATCCCAAGTGAGACGCCCAGTTGGGCCAAGACTCCCATCTCTTCTACTTCGTCGAGATACTCCATAATGGAGGAAAATCCATCGGTAATCGGGTCAGCCATTCAATCACACCCAACAGACCCTCTATCAAATGCTTATCGTTTCAACCGCTTAGCCTGTAGTACCCACTCGTCCCTGTCAATTCGCCCGGGCCCCAGTCCTATGGCTGCGTTCACCTCATCGGAGATTGACTGCGTCATGTTTGCTATCTGGGAAATCTTGTAGATGCCTATTGCATTCAACTTCTTCTCGACGAACCTTCCAATCCCGTCGATTCGCTGTAGGTCGTCCTTGTCGTCCTCGGAACCGAATCCTATCGCTGAGAAGTCAATCGACGATTCTTCCTCCTCGGACCTTTCCACGGCCACGTTGGCCCTACTTCTGCTAAGCATGGCCTCTGCTTTCTCTCTCCTAACTTCCATTTCTCTCTCTTTCTCATCCGCAATTTCCTTCTCCCTGATTTCCTCTTTTGCTCGGTCAAGGAGGTCCTTGTCACGAGCAGCGGGTTCTTCTGCTGCAGGAGGTGGCACTTTGCTGCCTCCTCCCTCGACGACTAGATCGACGAAATTTCTAGCCTGCTTGACCCATTCGTCCCTCTTTACCCTCCCCGGGAAGAACTCTATCGCCTCGTTGACATCATCCTCCAATTCGGAGTTCATCCGGGATATCTGCGCGAATGTGAAAATCCCAAGTGCGTTGAGCTTCTCTTCAATGAATTGTCCTATTCCATTTATTTCCTGCAATTGGTCCTTGTTGTCGGCGCTTGCGAAGCCTATGATTCCGAAGTCGATGCCCTTCGACTTCTCGGAAACCCTGAGAAGGGCACTTTCCTTCTTCTTGGTCTCTGCATCGAGTTCATCCAATTTCGCTCTCCGCTCCTCCAACTCCTTCTCCATGTTGGAGAACCTCTCGGCTGCCTTTTCGCGAGCGTTTTGGCTCTCTCTCTCTTCCAGTTCCATCTGGCGCTTCCTCTCCACTGCTCGCTTCCTCAGCTTCTCTTTGGCTTCCATGGCCTTGATCTGGGCATCACGCTCCACCTGAGCCGCCTTTTTGGCAGCGAGCCTCTCGATTTCCGCAACCCTCTCCTCGGACCCTGCCTTTAGCCGGGCAGCCCTCTCCTCGGCCTCCCTCTCGATTCTCCCTGCCTCTTCCTCTGCCGCCTTCTTCGCAGCCTCTTCTTCTTCCTCTGCCGCCTTCTTCGCAGCCTCTTCCTCAGCCTTTCGCTCCTCAGCCTTCTTCCTCAGAATTGCTCGGAGCTCAGCAGCCTCTTCCTCAGCCTTTCGCTCCTCTTCGGCTTCTCTTCGGCTTTGCTCCTCTGCCTCGAGCCTTTCCTCTTCCTCCTCTGCCTCGAGCCTTTCCTCTTCCTCTTGCTGGGACTTGCGTTCGGCCTCTGCTAGTCTCATTGCAGCCTCCTTCTCAGCGGCAGCAGCATCCCTCTCAGCGGCAGCAGCCTTCATCTCTGCCTTCGCGGCTTTCAGTTCCGCAGCAGCAGCCCTTTCCTCTGCCTCCCTCTCTGCCTGTTCTATCTTGCTCTTGAGTTCGACTTGCATCTGAGCTGCCTTCTTCTTGGCACCAATCTCGGCCTCAGCCGCCTTCTCGACAGCAGCCCTCTCCAATCGTTCTGCCTTCTTCTTCGCCTCCCTCTCGATTCTATTGGCCCTCTTCTTCGCTCGTTCCTCTTCGGGAGTGTCATGATGCACCTCGACCTCAACGGACCACAGTAAGTAAACCGTCGCCTTGCCTAGCCTGATGAGTCCCGTGTACTCCGTGGTGCTAACTGTGTCCCCATCGTCATTGAACTCCAGCCTGAATTCTATGCCTCCCCTCGAATTGGACTTAATAGATCTCATTCTGAATCGGCTGCCGTTTTCTTCAGATGACATGTCTGTGAATTCGCACTTCAGCCTAGGCGTGATGTTTGAGACCTCGATGACTTCGTGGCTACGGGCGAAGGAACCCTTCCTGATGCCTTTCACTGGTTTTAGGACGAATGGGTCGTCGTATTCCCCGCTCCCACCTTGCCATCCATCCTCCGTCTGAGTGTACTCTGGTTCGGGCCCGAGGATATCCTCCTCCCTGACGACGAAGGGGTTGATCACCCATAGCAGGAGGAGTAACAGGAGTAGTAGCGGGAAGCAGCATATCCACAGGATCTTCACCGCATCCGGGACGTACACCTCCAGTAGGTTGCACACACCATCATCATCATCGTCCTCTGGGACTGAGAGGTTGTCCTTGGAATCGGTCCCGCAACTCGTCTCGTTCAGGTCTAGCCAACCGTCATTATCGTCATCCAGGTCTTCGATGAGGTCGAACGTGCAGTTAGCCGAGTCCGTCAGGTACCTGCAAGTGACCTCATCCGGCATCGTGTCGTTGTCCGTGTCATCCCATGCGATGGGGTTCCTCGGGAACCTGTCAATCACGTCTCCAATGTTGTCGCCATCGTCGTCCTCATCGATATAGCTGCAGATTCCATCCAAGTCGATGTCTTCGGGGTAAGAGCGGTTGTCAGTTGGATCGCTATTGCACTCGAGCTCTACGATGTCAGGCCAGCCATCCCCGTCCTCATCAGTTTCGTTGTCCTCGGGCCAGAAGATGTCGAAGTCCACCCTGTAAGAGAAGTCCCATTGGGCGTTCTCGGCGGTGAACGTGTGCGAGTACTCGAGCACGAGGTGATTGTAAGCAATCTCGGGCGTCCCCGATATGATTCCGGTGGTGTTGTCAATCACCAGACCTGCAGGTAGTGGCGTGTAAACCGAGAATAGCATTATTCCTCCACTGGAAGGTGCGATGATCGGCTCTAGTGGCTCCATCTCCTCACCGACCGTGAGGACCATCTTGTCGTTGGGGTAGAAGAAGACAATCGGGGAGTCGTCGAACTCATCTACTGTATCGCAGATCCAGTCCCCATCGTAGTCATTCGGGCTGCTGACGATGTTAAGCGGGTCAGTGCCACATTCGATCTCAATTGAGTCCTCCCAGCCATCCCCGTCGTCATCGTGGTCGGTAATGTCGGGGATGCCATCTCCATCAGTATCCAGGTGCCTAGCGAAGATCGTGAAGTCATAACCATCCATGAAGAGGGAGTTGCTAGCTGTGACCGTGTGCCTGGAAACGTTCACCTCCTCAGTGATGAATCCCGTGATCAGTCCGTTGGTCGTGTTGAAAATCAACCCTCCTGGAAGGGCGGGGGAGATTGACCACGAGGAAACGTTGCCACCGAAGATCTGCGGTTCCATGTAGACTTCGTCCACGTATGTTGTGAGGTTGAGTGAGTCCTCGAGGTAGATGAGGTCGAAGTCATCGTCATCGGGGTCGGGTGTCACTGACTGCAAGGTTATCTCCACTGAGCTGTGATACTGCGAGTTGTTCGCCCATACGGTGAAGATTTGCATCTCGAACACATCCATTGGGGCGCCTGTGATAGTCCCATTAACCTGGCCAGAACGAGTCATTTCTCCGTTCAGATTCAGACCAGCAGGGAGAGGGGGCCAAATCTCCCAAGTCCTCACGTCTCCTCCATAGGTCGTGGCTGTGATGGGATCTATTGGCTCGTTTACGAAAAGCAACTGCGAGGACATGCTGTAGACTAGGAAGAGATCAGAGTCGTCGATGCTGTCGAGACCATTGCACAACCCGTCACCGTCATCGTCCTCTGGATAGGAAAGTGGGTCTAGTTGCCCCGTATTGCACGCCTGCTCTTCCTCGTCGGTCCAACTATCA
>Ga0066851_10001945_pt1 | contig 9717 bp, 6 predicted proteins | sample ETNtaG_7_FD_65493 | JGI IMG/M metagenome (GOLD analysis project Ga0066851, IMG submission 65493) | Marine microbial and viral communities from oxygen minimum zone, Eastern Pacific Ocean - ETNP201406SV65 | ecosystem: Environmental > Aquatic > Marine > Oceanic | place: Pacific Ocean: Eastern... | reverse complement strand
GCATGTCATTACTCCCTGGCTTGTGGTTGGAGGTTTTATTCTAGGATTTGCCTCCATCATCTCATTCACTCTTGATGGCGGTGCAGATACCTCATTGCTTGCATTATTCATGCTCACCGTAGATGGCGTAGTTCTTCTCCTTCTTCTCAGTGCCAGAATTGGCCTTCCCCTTCCCCTTGCAAGGACGGCTTCCGCTTTCGGTTCCTACATGTGGATTCTGTTCAAGGCTCAGATTCTATTGATTCGGAGGACGAGCCTACACAGGTGGGAACAGGTGACTGCGGTCCGTGAACGCCTAGCTCATCTCGATACGATTCAAAGGTAAGTTTGGAGATGCTTCGCAAACTCCCGAGTGCGAGCTTCAAAAGTCATTTCTTCCTCAGCATATGTTCTAGCAGCAGCACAAAGTGTATCTGAATCGCCACTTTCAAGGATTTGAATGAGCCCTTCAGCGATTTTTTCGGGCCCATCTTCTGAACTGACGAGATGAAACCAATCTTGAGGGCCAATTTCTTGGTGGCTTGGTAGATTACGTGCCAAGACGATCATTCCCGATGCAGCATATTCCAAAAGTTTGGTCGGTGCACAAATTCTCCATCCTAAGCGGTCAGGGTGAGGGATCACACCGATCATTGCTCTTCCTAGCGCTTGTTTCAGTTCATCGTCAGAAACCCACCCATGGTACTCCAACCATTTTTCAGTGGAAGCTAGTTTCGAAATCCATTGATCCATTGGACCAGTGCCATACAATTGTATGCTGATCTTTTGCCCAGCATCATTCACGAGTCTCCCCGCTTCAATCAGGTCCTCAACTCCTCTTTCTCTACGAAGGGTTCCTGTATAGACTGCAATTCTCTCTTTGTGATTATTTGCAGGGGTGAAGTCATCGATGTTGACTGAATTGCGATAAATAATGAAATCAAGCCCTACCAGCCCATATCGTTCGCGAATAAAGTCTGCATGTGCATCACTCTGGACAAGACATGCCACGGCCTTTGGAGCACATTTCTTCCATCTCCGATTCGTCATGAGCCATTGTAGACGCCCTGAAAGGTGATCATACACTGGCGGGCTTCGCTCGTCAAAGAAGAATGGAAATGAACCATGTCTACGCATTGCTTTGATGAGTACTTCGGCCGAGATGGTATCTACCATAGCTACATCGAACGTCTTTTTGGTCAATAGCGCCTTCAATACACGCTTTATTCCTCGCAATTTACTGTAGGTCTCCATCATGGGTAATTGATTCCAGTCTGCCCAATGGATGTCGACTTCATCTTCGATAGGATGCTTCGAGTTAATTCTTGGAGCAACGACAGTCACCTCAAAACCTAATTCTACAAGGAATCGTATCATACCGATTCTTGCTCTACGGTGTACACCACTATCAATGACAGCACTAGTGAGGAATAATAGCTGGGCCATCGCCATCACCCCTCTAAATCCTCAGGAGTCGGTACAACGGGATTCAACCATTCTGTACCCCCTTCCTCAATGGAAATAGGCCTCTCAATAACTGGCATTCCAAAAGTACCCCCCTGAACTGAGAGACCTGTGGCTGCGCAAGTGCTAGGAAGGTAATCTTCCCCTGTATCGGTCAATTCTATTGACAAACTATGTCCTGCAGGAAGAACTACATCTAGGGGATTAAATTCCATCAGCATAGTGTATGACCCGAGGAATGGAGAAACTGGTTTAGCATCATAACCTCCATCACGATATCTAATGTCCATAACTGCGTGACCAAGTCTTAGACCAATTGTATCATCCCACAAAGTTGCAAAAATTTGTCCACCGTTACATCCTCTCGTGTTCACATCAAGGTGTAGAGTGGGCAATCCCGAAATATGAGTTTCTTTTTCAAAAACCGGACTATAGACCGATAAGGCATCATTTGCACTTACAATTCCATCCCAAACAAATCCATTCCATTCACCTATGTCATGCATGTCCCAAGAGACATCTTTTGGAGGCCAGGTTTCTTCCAAATGCCATTGACCATCGTTGGTTTGGATTTGTACTCCTTGTATTGGTTCGTCACCGATTCCTTTGAGATAATACTCAAACCAGACGTAGAGCTCGATTGCCCAGTCCATTCTCGACATCGAGGGGAATGCTTCAGCACCGTACCCAGACCCCAGGTCACTATGCCTGTCGGGTTGATCTGGATAGTTGTGCGCCCATTGCCCGATCATCCCACTTGTTGGAATCCCTGCTTCTCGAAGCATGGCATAAGCCGGGAAGGCGTGATACGGATCGACATTCCAGTCCTGTAATCCCCAGACGAGATAGACTGAACCACCATAATTCTCAAGCACATCGGGGAGGTGATAACGCTCCTCCCAGTAATCGTTCCATTTGTCCCCTCCCACTTCGGCAGCAGCGTATGTTGTCCAAGGTGTGGCTGGCCCGATGAGATCATCTGAACACAATCTCATATCGTCTGTAGTGGGATCTGTCGTTGCACCTTCATAGAGCGCATCATATGCCATTGCACGGGACTCAGAGGATCCGTTTCGATAGAACATCTGCTGAACTCCGATGCTACCTGAGATTGGAACGATGGTCTTGAGATATGGATTCACGAATTGGGCAGCTTCCCAGTTCGTCGTCCCAGCGTAGGACTTACCCATCAGGCCGACATGTCCGTTGGACCAATCCTGCTCACCGAGCCACGTGACTGCTGCATCGATGCCGATCTGCTCTCCTCGTCCTTTGACATCTTGACAATGTGTGGACTTCCCGGTACCGAAGGTTGAGATTTGAGCGAGGGCATAGCCGTAGGGTACGAATTGATCGAGAACCCATTGCCCTACTCCACCATCTGGAACAGTATTCGGTGACGAATCATCCCCTGCGATCCCTTCACCTCCGAAGTCGTAGTATGGATGAATGGTAGCGATTACAGGCACCTTGGTGCCTTCTTCAACAATTGGCAGCCATAGCGCGACATGCATTTGAGCAGGTTCAGGATATCCTGCATCTTCCTCTTCAGGAGGCAGATCGACATCGATGAAGAATTCCTCTGGGCCGACCCACTTAAGTGGACCTGCCTCAGGCAGATGGCTTCGTTCTCCAGTCACATTGAGCCCGAGGATATGGCGTTCGTCAATGCCCAATTCCCACCACTCTCTTTCATCCGCATCGCCATCCCCCCCGAACAGCCCGAGGCAACCCGAACTAAGCATCAGGATTGAGATCATGAGGGCGCCAACCAACCCACCCTGGTTCGAGCTCACACTGAGGCGATGGGGCGAAGGTGGTTTGAGGATGATGTTTCTACGCCGTAGTGAGGTTGTTGTCCATGCGTGTGGCGGTTCTGGTCAATCCCGATGCTGGCCTCGGAGGTGTGCTCGCCTACAAGGGCAGTGATGGCCTCGCCGATGAAGCGCGTAAGGCGGGTGCTGCGGAGCGTTCAGGTCCCCGGACCCAGCGCACCTTTGCCCGATTTTCAGAGATCATTCAACGGTCCCCTAGCATGGAAGTTGAATGGATGGTTGGTGCTCGTCGTATGGGTCAGAATTGGTGGCCTTCAGAGATTATAGTTGAGCGCGTCCTAGGTGCTGGACAAACTTCTGAGGTTACCACCTCGGAGGATACAGTGAACATGGTCATTGAAGCTCTGGATGCTGGTGTGGATCTGATTGTATATGCGGGTGGTGATGGGACGACCCGTGATATAGTCACCGCTCTAGCGAAACGTCCCGAAGGCCCTGACACTCCCATTCTGGGCATCCCCTGTGGTGTCAAGATGTACAGTGGAACGTTTGCCTCCAGTCCCGAGGCAGTCGCTGAAGTCATTGCAGCATTCGTGCAGGGTTTGCTCGGCCCGTCTACCACTGAGGTGATGGATCTTGATGAAGAGGCATATCGTGAAGGGAATTGGCTCATCCGTCTTTTCTCCGAGGCTTGCACCCCCTCCTCCCCTCGTTGGATTCAAGGCAGTAAACAGATGGTGGAAGCATTGGCTGAGGATGAGATTCTCTTAGGCATGGCGGATTGGTTTTCCGAACAGATGACTAAGCATTCTGAAAGGGTCTGGTTATGGGGGTCAGGTGGTACCTTGTACAAGATTGCAGAACATCTTGGAATCGAGACCACTTTGCTTGGCATCGACGCCATCTCCTCCTCATCTTTGCTTGCCACAGATCTCGATGGAGCGGCAATCGAGGCTTTCGCAGATGAGACTCAAGACATCCATGCAGTTCTCTCTCCGATGGGAGGTCAAGGTTTTCTCATCGGTCGTGCTAATCTACAGCTGACGCCTCGTGCTCTGCAATCCATTGGACCGAACAGAATTCTTGCCGTAGCAACACCTGCCAAGCTTGCCTCTTTGGACTCTCTTCGCATCGAGACGTCCTCCCTTGAGGTCGACTCTCTCTTCGCAGAGGCCAAATTTATTCGAACTTTGGTTGGCTATAATGTCCAACGTATGCTCAGGCTTCTGATTGATGTAGAGCACTCGTAATTTTGGACTGAGTTGGAAGACCTGCTGCAGCACGAACGAGTCCCAAGAATGGCGGTGAAGGCCGTTGTGGCCGACTCTTGAACTCTGGATGGAACTGTGTAGCGAAGAAGAACGGATGCTCTGCTAACTCTATGATCTCCATTCTCTCACCGCTGTCATCCTTACCTGAGAAGATCAGTCCACCCGTTCGCAGATGCTCTACCATGTTTGGTGCAACTTCGTAGCGATGTCGATGTCGTTCCATGATGAAATCGGATCCTGCATAGAGGTGAGAAGCCATTGAATCAGGTGAAAGGATGTGAGTGCGCTTGAGTCCTAGGCGCATTGTGCCACCCATGACCGTCTCACTCACATCGGGCATGTGAATGACGACTGGATGGGGTGTATTGGGATCGAATTCAGTAGAATTTGCTCCTTCAAGTCCAAGCACATTTCTAGCATTTTCAATGACGGCGATCTGGAGTCCAAGACAGATGCCGAGAAATGGGATTCCTTCGATGCGTGCCAACTGTGCTGCGAAAACTTTCCCTTCTATGCCCCGATCTCCGAAGCCTCCGGGGACTAAGATCCCATCAACATCGTGCAAGGCTTGTCTAGCAGGTGAATCATCATCCTCTAGGTCCTCTGATTCGATCCATTCGATGTTGACTTTGTGTCCGATGCTGTATGCTGCGTGCTGGAGTGCTTTGATGACCGAGAGATATGAGTCTGTCAGTCCAGTGTATTTTCCTACCATCGCTATGGTCACTCGTTCATCAGCCGCATCGACTCCATCTGCAAGATTCTGCCAATCAGTAAGGTCTCCTTCTTTTGGATCACGTGTCTTGAATCGTGTGCTAAGAACCTCTCGTAATCCCTGCTTGTCAAGACCTATTGGAACTTGATAGATGTTTGAGACATCATGTGCTGACATGATGGCAGATGGTGGGACGTGACAGAATGCTGCCATCTTTTCACGCACTTCGTCAGCTAAAGGCTCTTCAGACCTACAGACAAGAATATCGGGTGTGATGCCTAATGCTCGAAGATCTCGGACACTGTGTTGAGTCGGTTTTGTCTTTTGCTCACCGACCGGTCCGATTACAGGAACCAGTGAGACATGAACGAAGCATACATTCTCTCGTCCGGCCTTGAATTGAAACTGCCGTAGCGCTTCGATGAAGGGCATACTCTCAATGTCACCTATGGTCCCTCCAAGTTCGATGACACAGACATCTGCAGTCTTACCTGTATCTGGTTCAGGTCTGTGGGCGACTTCCGAGATCCAGTTCTGTATCGCATCTGTGATGTGTGGTATGGCTTGGACAGTCTTGCCCAGATAATCTCCCTTGCGCTCAGCCTCAATGACTTCTGAGTAGATTTTTCCAGTTGTGAGATTGTTATCTCGGCCGAGTGTCACATCAAGGAATCTCTCATAATTGCCGAGGTCGAGGTCAACTTCTCCGCCATCGTCGAGCACGAATACCTCTCCGTGTTCGAACGGTGACATGGTCCCCGCATCGGTATTGAGGTATGGGTCAATCTTGATTGCAGTCACACGCTGGTCGAGACTTTTGAGAAGGACGCCGATACTACTGGCGGTGACTCCCTTGCCCAAGCCGGAGAGGACCCCTCCCGTGACGACGACATAGCGCATGGGTGCCAACAAGGAGGATGCTCTGCGAGCGTCGCCCTTCAACCTTCGGGCAGAACACCACCCTAGGGTCATTCGTCGAAGTCAAGTATCACTTTGCCACATTCGCCAGACCTGACGAGTGTCATTGCGGACTGGAAATCATGCCAGTGAAGGCGGTGAGTGACTACTTGTGCGACATTAAGAACATTCTTGGACAAGAGATCATACATGGTGTCCCAAGTACTCCACATGTGGCGCCCATTGATTCCTTTGACGGTAAGATATCGGAACACAATTTCGTTGATTGGCACGATTGGGTCTGTACCATAGACCCCGAGCACATTGACGTGACCTGCCAATCTCGTGCTCCGTAGAGCGTTGGAAAGTGCGGTAGGTGAACCGCTGAACTCACATGATGTATCGACCCCCCTCCCGTTAGTCGCAGTGAGAATCGCCTCGACAACGTCATCATCACATCCAAGGATGAGATCAGCCCCAAGCTCGCCAGCCATTCTCATCCGCATTTCATTCTGCCAGTCGATAGCGATGATCGTCCGAGCGCCTTGGGCACGAGCAACGTCGATGGCGAACAGGCCGATGGGACCTAGACCATGAATGGCAACATCACACCCAGTAATTGGTCCTGCACTAAGAGTATGGATGGCGTTTCCTAATGGGTCCTGAATTGAGGCTAATGATTCATCGAATCCATCGGGTACCTTTCTCGCATTTGTTGCTGGAATCGTGAAATAGGGGGCGAATGCACCATGTTGGTGGACTCCGAATATCTTCCCATGCTCACACACATGTGCATTCCCCTCTTGACAACGCTCACATGTACCATCGCCAATGTGGCACTCCACAGCAACATGATCCCCTATTTGGTGCTCAGTGACGCCCTTTCCGAGTTGGGTGATGACTCCCGAAGTTTCGTGACCCGTGATGGTTCCAAGTTTGACATTCTTCCGACTCCATTCATCCCATAGCCAGATATGGAGATCAGTGCCACATATTGAGGTGGAACGTGTGCGAACGAGTATCTCTTTCTCTCTAGGTTTCGGTATTTGATGCTCAATCAATTCAAACCCATTTTCTTCACCGCGTATTTTTGTCCACGCCAACATCATCGTCGCCGTGGTCATCTGAACTCAGATTCTCTCACATCCCCGGAGTTCTTAGGCCTGTGCCATCCATCATAAAAACCACTTTCTTGGCCCTCTAAAGATGACGGTTATGACATTCGCAGGACTGCAATCGAATCGATGGTGTGAACTCCGAAAAATGCAGGTTCTTTAAATACTTGAATCAGGAGTTATACAGCATGGCAGATGATAAAGAAGAGGAATCCGAGTCCGAAGAGGAAGAGTCCGACACGGGTAATGATGATTCAGAGGTGACCAGTGACCAAATTGTTGATGGAATTATTGATTACATCAAGAAAAAGGATAAATCCGTTGCTGAAGTTTTCAGGGTAATCGATCTCAATTCAGACAAGAGGATATCAGGACCTGAACTTCAGGCATGGTTGAAGGAGGTTGGAATCGCCGATCTCGCTCCACCAGATGTTATGATGACTTTGGGGCTCATTGATGAGAATAAGGATGGCTACATCAGTCTGAGTGAATTGCGAGGTGCGGTCGGTGAGAAAGCCTCTGCATTGGGTCTTTTGCTTGAGGCTGTAGAGGATGTAGTGGATAGTGTGGTTGAGGGAGCAAAAGAACTGGTTGAGGACGCCAAGCGTGTCTGGGATACCGAACAATCCTTACTTGCTGCTGCTTTCCCTAATCTTCCTTGGCTCGCTGACAAGCGAGTAAACCGTGGGATAATCATCTTCAGCTTGGTTGGTGGTCTGCTTTACCTGTACAACGCATTCATTGGCATTGTGACTGGGCCTAGTGGAAGTAGAGATCACAGCCTTGATCTGACTTCACTTCTGATTCCTGGTTATGATTATGGAGGGTATGATGCAGTGCTAGCACCGCACTTCGACCCCTTGTCTTTCCTCATCTTTGTTGGCCTCGGTGCCTTGCTTTTCTTTGCCCAGTATTCAACCCCACCAATGGATGGTGGCGGTGCGCCCCCTGCGGCAGTTGCAGACGATTCCTCTGAAGAAGAGTGAATCAAGTCTCAGACAAGGTGGCGCTAGCAGCAGCGTTCTCTGTTGTTTTTCTTGTGCCCTGAGTGCTGAGTAGGATTCCAAAGGCGACCTTGATCTCATTCATTAGATCGGCTCCCAGCCCCAACAGCGCCTCTAGCCGTCCTCCCCTGCGCACGGGGGTGACGCCATAGAGTATGACGAAGAGCGCTCCAATCTCATGGGCGATGATACCCATAGCCAGTGGGATCCCTTCGATTGCAGGTGACAGTACAATTGTTGTCAGCATGATGGTGATACCTACAGAGACTGCAAGATTCACCCAGACTGTGGATCTTGTCCGACGTGATAGGCTGATAAGTTCTGGTAAGACTGATGTTTCTTCCCCAGGTATCAGAATGTCTGCTGCAGTAAGACTCACAGAATCACCCGTTCCAACGGCGACACCGACGTCGGCTGCTGCAAGGGCTGCAGAATCATTGAATCCGTCTCCTGCCATTAGTACTCCAGATGACTCTGCAGCCTTCTCAACGAAGTCTACTTTTTGCTCAGGTGATAGACCTCCATGACATCGTTCGGCTGAGAGCCCAATCAATGCCCCTAAGGCCACGGTTGCTGCAATGTCGTCCCCTGAAAGTAGTTCCACTCTCACGTTTTGTTCTTCTAGAGATGATACCATCCTTCCTATTCCTTCACGAAGGTCATCGTGGACAAATGAGAGCACTGCAGTGGGCCGGCCGTTTTTCAAGAGAATAGAGATGCCATGGCCACTTTGGTCAGCCTTGCCAATTGCTTCCGTGTACCACTTGGCACCATCATTTGGAGCATCATCTCTACTTCCAAGCCACCACCGTGTGTCACCTGACCGCCCTTCGATACCTGAACGTCTCTCCTGGACCTTCTCGATCTGAAGGTCCAAGAGTTCACTTGGTGCGGCATCGAGAACAGCAGTTGCGTATGGATGACGGCTATGGACCTCGAGAGCGGCACAGATGCGTAGAACCTCTTCTTCCGTGACGCCCCGACTTTTCTGAATCGAAGCAAGTGTAGGGTTCCCAGTCGTCAGCGTTCCAGTTTTGTCTAGAAAAGCACGCTCAACTTGAGCGAGTCGCTCGATAATATCTCCTCCACATATGATTGCTCCTCTGCGTCCTGCATCTGCCTGAGCAGCAGTATGTGGGATTGGACCTGCAAGAAGTAGAGCACATGGGCAGGCCACTACCCAGAGCATCAACATCTTGCTCACATCCCCTTGTATCAACCAGACCAAGGGCCCGGCGATGATAACAAGTGGAATCCAGATCTTTGTGAATAGATGTATGTGAGTGTGGAGTCGAGCGGGCTTCTGACGTTGTTCGTGCACAAGATCGATCAGTCCGGCTAAACGTGTGTTCTCCCCCACAGCTTCGACTTCAGCTTCGATGGGGCCGGAGGCGAGAATCAGTCCGGCTTCGATAACATCTCCTTCTTCAATCGAGGTAGGTAATGGTTCACCAGTCAATGGGGTCCGGTCAATGCTTCCAGAACCATGTATTACCT
>Ga0066851_10001928_pt1 | contig 9769 bp, 11 predicted proteins | sample ETNtaG_7_FD_65493 | JGI IMG/M metagenome (GOLD analysis project Ga0066851, IMG submission 65493) | Marine microbial and viral communities from oxygen minimum zone, Eastern Pacific Ocean - ETNP201406SV65 | ecosystem: Environmental > Aquatic > Marine > Oceanic | place: Pacific Ocean: Eastern... | reverse complement strand
TCAAATGCGATTTCAATAGTTGCTGAACGTTCATTGATTTTTGTTACAGAAATATCTGCTAATTCAACTTCAAGTAATTCAATAGTTGGAGCATTTGTAGCAACATTATTGTTTCCAGGAGATGGTGCTACCATAGTAGGTCCAGCAAGAAGAATTGCACCTAATATTGCACCAAGTCCTATAACTGCAGCCAAAACAAAAATTTTTGGATTCATCCTTAACTTTACCTCAAATATACCAAATATTAGATAGTTATTATACCATTCCAGAAGGGGAAAATCATGCAATATTTTCAAGCTGTTCAAAAAGGAAAAGAAAGAGCAAGTAAATCACAAATGAAAATGTTTAATGTGGCTGGATTTTCAATGTTGACTTTGACAACCAAAAAAATTGATGGGAAATTCTTTCCTGTAGGAGAAGAAGAATTTACAGCTGTTATTGAATCTGAAGATGGACATGTTGCTGTAATTGTAGATAATGACGGGTTTACTAAAGCTCAATCAAAAGCAGTAGAAAAAGAAGAAGCAATTTCAATATTTAAAAAACTCATAGATGAAGGAATCCCTGAATACTCAAAAAAAGAGATACAAATTTGGTCTCAAACCAGACCTACAATACAAAATCAAATTTAATTATTTTTTAGAGGGTAAGATAATTTCAGTTCCTACTTTTCCACCTTTTATGGCTTTTTCAATAATTTTTGGTTCTGCTTTTAAAATCCTGGTTTTAATTTTAGAACGTTCTATGATTTTTAGAGCAACTATATCCATCAAATCATATCCTCCAGCTACAGAATCCTCATGAACCAAAATACTCTTTAGATTTTTTAGTTCAATGCTTTTGAATTTTTTTGCTTTTTTGAATTTATTTGGATCCATATCATAAACACCATCAACATCAGTTGCATTAAGAAATTGTTCTGCTTTAATTTTTTCAGCAATTAATGCAGCTGTACCATTAGTACTTTGACCAGGATGTAAACCGCCAGCTACGACAATTAATCCATCATTTACTGCATGTTTGACTTCTGGTAAAGTAGTTGGAGGATGGGAATATGCTTTATTTTTTAGTGCATAAATTAACAATTTTGCATTAAGTCTTGAAATTTCGATTCCTAATTCATCTAATGTTGATTCATCAGCATCAAAATTTCTAGCATGGGAAATGTAATGTCTAGCAATTACTCCACCACCTGCAATTACAACAGGTTGGCAAAATTTACTGATTTTAATTAGAAAATCAGCATATTTTTGGATAATTTTGGCATTGTCCATACCAAAAACTTTCCCCGATAGTTTTATCACAATTTTTTTCTTCATTCTAAATTACCTAGTATCGATTTTGCTGCAATTTCAACTTTTTTCCTGTATTTATCATGAGTATAGATTCTAAGTATGTTCATAAAGCCTGAAATGGCTGAAACCACAGGTATTTCAGAAATTGGGAGTTCTTTTGCAGAAACTTTCCCATTTTCAGTAGAAATCAATGTTATTGATTTGGATTCATTTTTTGATGGTGCTAAAGGAATAGAAGGCGTAACTGAACTATCAACAAATATTTCATTTTCATCAACATGTGATTTTTTTGAAATTTCAAGACGCAATTCATCTGTTCTAGTTTTTTTCAAATTTTTTTGACTTGTTAGAATTCTCTCAAATACGCATTTGAGTAATTTCCTATTTTGATAATCATTAGCTAATTTCCTAGCTTGTTTAAGTTTTGAAGATTGAGATGAAATAATGGATGATAAAACAAATTCATCAGTTAATTCAACATATTCATTTAGATTAAAAGATGTAAAACCAAATTCATCATCAGATAATCTTAATGCTTGAATTAACATGACTTCTGCAGCACGAACTGTTTTATGAAAATATACTGCTTTGAACATTTGGTATCTTGAATGCATCATAGATTCAAAAGAATACAATGCTGAGCGTTCTAATGCAATTTTTTTCTTATGTACATTAAGTGATTGAGTTATTCTTTTATGATCAACTTTTGCATGTTCTGCTCCAGTAAAATAACCATCTCTTAGTAAATAATCCATCATATCTGCACTTAATGCACCTGAAACAATTTCATTTAGATATTGAAATTTTGATTCTCCAAATGCAATTTGTGCAATTAATTTTTTATCAAATCCAGTTTTTGATAAAATGTCACCAATTTCAGATTTTAAGATAATTTTTTTACCAAAATCTTCATGTGAAATTTTTTTTTCTTGAATTACTTCCTCAAATAAATGGGAAAAAGGTCCATGTCCTATATCATGTAAAAGACTTGCCAGGCGTAAAATCTGAACATCGTCAGAATTTAGAAATTCTTTTTCATTTAATGCAAATCCAGCTTCTGTAGCAATATGCATTACACCAAGTGAATGTTCAAATCTACTATGTTGAGCAGAAGGATAAGTCAAATGAGCACCAGAAAGTTGTTTGATACGTCTTAACCTTTGAAAAATAGGACTATCAATAATTGGAAGCTCATAATCGTATACACGAATAAAATCATGAATTGGATCAATAATGTCTAAGTAATTTTTTTTCATATTCCCAGTTTCTTTGAAAATGCTTTTACAATTTCTTCATGAATTTCTAATTTAGTTTTTGATGCGTCAATAATTTTCCAGTGTTTTTTCTTTGCTGTGGTACGATAAATTTTAGATATTTTTCTTGAAAATAATTCATTTTTTTCAAATTCATCTCGTTTCATTATTTTTCCTTTTTCATTTCGTGGAGAACGTGAAAAAGATTCTTTTTGTGTTACATCAAGCAAGATAACAAGATCAGCTTTTGGTAAACCGTTATCAAGACTTTCAAGCCATTTTTGTTTTAAGCCATTTGCTAATCCATAAACTAAATTAGAATGATAATATCTATTCATAATTAAAACAGAATTTTTTTCTTTTGATTTTATAATTTCATCAAGTTTTTCCCATCTATTAGCTGCTAAAAGACAATGAATAACTTGTGGAGGAAATTTACGTTTTCCATCCAGATATTTTCTAATTTCTTTACCAATTGGAGTTTCATAATCAGGAAAATGAAATAATTTTGTTTTGATTTTTTGTTTTCTAAGAAATTTTTGTAACAAGACTGATTGAGTTAATTTTCCTGCCTGATCTCCACCTTCAATAACAATTATCATAAGTTATCCAAACAGAGGAATTAATTGATTAAAAATCTATCAAGATGGTGATATGTTTAATATTATCAAATGAATGAATTATCGAAATAATTAGGCATGAATTCAAGACTTAAAACAAATGAATCAAAAATCAATCTATGACTTGTACGCACACTTTCAAAAATAAAGAAAATCACATGATTTGTTCAAAGTGTGGACATATTCGTGAATTTACTAAACCGTCTGTAAAACCAAAAATTCTAGTGATTGGATTAATAATCTCTGTAATGATTGTTGGTGGTATTTTTGCACTATCATTTTTTTCCTAAAAATTGATTTTAATTAAATATCAGTCAAGGTTTATATCTAAAAATTTACCACTTATCACAAAATGGGATTGATGGAAGAAATGATGAAAGAAATTGGAAATAAATCTAGAGAATTTTACGAATTTGTTTTACCTCCAATAGATATGCATCTAACAGATGAAAATCTAAAGGTGGTAATTGATATTCCAGGATTTTCAAAAAAGGATATAGAATTAACTTTATGCGGAAATATTCTATCAATAAAAGCTAAAAAAGTTATGGATGAAAAAGATTCAAAAACATTAATTTCAAATCAACGACCAAATATGATTAATAAAAAAATTAGATTGCCTATTGAAATTAAAGAAGGTGAAGAAAAAATTGAATCAGCAAAATATGAAAATGGAGTTTTAGTATTAATAATTCCAATTACTAAAAAATCAAAAAATATTACAATTGAGTAATCTAATATTTTCGTAATAATGCAGATATTCCCATTATAATACCAGAACTAACCATTCCTAAGGTTCCAAAGTATTCATTAGATTGAAACAATAATACAGATCCAATAAAAATAGCAGAAGAAAAAATACTTCCACTAATCAACACAACTGGTTTACGTTTTTTCATATAAACTTCGACTTCATTCATTAATTTCTCCATATCTGAACCAACTCTCAAAGTAGAATTAATTGACTTTAGAAAACTATCAAAAGAAATTTTTAATTCTTCAATATATGCACCTGTGATTAAATTTTCTTGTTGTAAAATATTTTTTAAAACTTTTAAAAATTTAAAATCAACATCGTGTGTTTTGTAAATCCCTTCTATTATTGATGTCATTCTCAAATATAATGCCAAATTTTTTGGCAAAATAAATGGAAATTTACTCATAGTTTTATTTGCTAATTCCATCAAACTTTCTACTTCCATTTCATCAGGTTTTTCACCATGCATAGAACGAATTGATAGATCTATTCCTTTTTCAATAACCGATCTATTGTAACCAGGAGTCAGCATTTTTAGATCATCCATTGCAGAAACAACTCTAGAAGGATTTTTTTCTACTAATGCAAGATATAGTCTGATTAGATTAATTCTGGTTTTATTATTTATTCTTCCAACCATTCCATAATCATATAGAATTAATTTTCCTTCATCAGTAACTGAAATATTTCCTGGGTGTGGATCAGCATGAAAAATAGAATGTTTCAGAAGCATTGTAAAAAAAATCTGATGAACGTCAATGACTAATTGTTGTCTGTCAATATTTTTTTTGTCTAGAGCATCTACATTTGTGACTTTAATTCCAGGTAAATATTCCATAGTAAGTACATTTTTTGAAGAAAAATCGTCAAAAACTGAGGGTACAATTACTTTAGAATTGGTTGCCATATCGTTTTTGATTTCTTTGAGATTTTTGGATTCATTAGTATAATCCAATTCTTCGTGAATAGTTTCAATAAATTGTGAGAGCATAGTTTTTGCAGAGTATCTTAAATTAGAATCAACAAATCTTAATGCCAAGGGCAGAATTTTTTTTAAAATTTTAATATCTTTTTCAACTACTTTTTCAATTCCAGGTCTTTTTACTTTAATTACTATTTGTTGACCAGATATTGAGCCTCTATACACTTGTCCTAAGGATGCACCTGAAATCGAAGTTGGATCAATATTATCAAATTTTTCACTAATCAATCCAATATCTTTTTCAATTATTGGTTTGATTTGTTCAAAGGGAGCAGCAGGAACACTGTCTTGTAGTTTTGATAATTCTTCCAAATATGGTTGTGGTAAAATGTCTGCCCTAGATGATAACCACTGTCCTAATTTTATGTAAACAGGTCCTAATGAAAGAAAAGTTTCTAAAACTTTAGTTGCATTTTTTTTAAATTGAGTTAAATCAATTTCATTTTTATTTTGATTAATCCATTTTTTTCTATCCTTACGTAATGCCAAAATAGATGGTAAAAGTTTAATCAAAATTTTTACTGTTCTAAGTGTATACAAAAAATCACTCCAAATGTTTTTTAATTTTTTTAGTTACATTGTATGCTAAATATCCTGACATCAAAGAAGATGCTAATACATTAGCTATGGAAATTTTTTTTGAATTTTTATTTGTAATCTTTTTTGCAGTGGTTACTCCAGTAAATATCCCACAAGCAATTGCAATCAATACCTCAGGTGCATCATAAACTAAATGGCCAATTGGATTTACTCTAGGATCAATTTTATCAGTATGGACTAAAAATTTATCATTATATTCTCTAATATGCAAATTACCATAACGATATTGTTTTAGAGCTCCATTTTTTTGTCCAAGAATAGTTTCTTCTGCTTCTTCAAACATAAATTCACGTAATTCTTTTGGAACTTCAATTTCCTCGCCAGGCATGTAATGAATATACAATAATTGCTTATAATCCTAGATCATAAATTCTTGTGCCTGATTTAGTGTTAATTGATTTTTAATAATTTAGTTTTTTAAATTATCTTTAGTAAATAAAATAAAACTAGCTCCAAATGAAATTAACATAATTATTCCTGAAACATATGCATAGTTAAATCCATCACCAGGATGATTTTGTTCATGATAGTGGTTAATCAGAAAAGTCAGAATCAAAAAAATTACTCCGATAAAAGTTAATTTTCTATGGTTTAACAATAATTATCAAATAATTAATTACTATATGAATTTAGAAAATTCAAAATTAGGGATTCTCTTCTATTTGAGATAATTTTATAATTATTTGTTCTAATTCTGATTTATTTTCATCAATAACTCGTTTTAAAACTTCAATTTCATTATTTATTTGATTTATATTTACATCATCAGAATTTTTTATTTCATTTTCTAATTCATTTAAGATTTTTTGGTTATATTGATTAATTTTCTCTAATTCATTTTTGTATTTTAGTAAATTATCATGTTGATTAGAAATTTTAGGAATATCCACAAATTTAGAATTTGAAATAAAACCTGTTGTAATTATTATGCTTCCTATTGATAATGCAATAATTAAAACAATTATGGTTAATCGAAGTTTCATTGTATTACTCTATTTTTTTTAGATTTAAGATTAATGAAAATTTTTAATTATTTCTCATTTTTACGCCTACGAATTACAAATACTACAATAGCAATTACAATAATTATTGGAATTGCCACATATGCAGGATTAAATTCTGATTCTTCAGCAACAGTAATTTCATTAACTAAAATTGTAGTTTCGTATGGAAGGAAAATTTCATCTCTAACACTATCTTTGTATCGTACAGTAATTGTAACATCATGCTCGCCATATTGTGGTTCACCTTCAAATGCAATTGGAATATTGAATGGTACTGGGGCATCAGTTTCAATTTCATCAATAAATTGAGTACTTGATTTAATGTTAGAATTTCCATTAGCGTCTAAAGTAACAAATCCAAATAATGCATCCTCATTGCCTTCATTAATTATTTCACCAATTACCATCTGAGTACCAGATAATTCAATGACTTTTACATTAAAAACAGTAAGATCAATTAAACCTCTAATGTAAAAATCAAGAATCTTTGAAATAGTTTCTTTATCACCATGAGTGTTATAGTACGAAATAGATAATGGAATTCGTAAAGTATCACCCTTTAGTGATTCTGGAACATAGACATCTGCAACAAATGAATTATATGATTTTGCATCAATATTACCTAGATCCCAACTAGATTCTAAAATTAAAACATTTTCAACATTTGTAATTGATGCAGTATTTGATGAAAGGGATGTTTGTGCATTATCTATTATAACATCTACAGCAGACATTTGTGCAGTTCCATCATTTACAATATCAATTACAATATTGTTTGATTTCAATGATGTAAGAAATGTATCAGATGCTCTAACGTTAATTGTACTGTCACCAGTTACTTTAAAGTCAAAAGTCTCAAAGGTGGATCTAACACCAGATTCTCTTAATCTTGAATAATCAACTTTAACAGTACCAGAATATTGTTGTATGTCTATATTTTCATCAAGATTGACATAGAAAGTTAAATGAAAATTTGTTCCAGCTAAAGAATTAGTATTGGTATTGGCATCAATTGTTGAACCAGGTCCATCTGAGCTTGAAAACCCAAATGGCAATGCAAGTTTTCCTTCAATTCCAGTAATATCTTGTGTTCCTACATTAGCAAACTCAATTGTAAATGGAACATTGTCATCGCCACTTTCAACTTCTATTTTGTTATCAAGTGTACCAAAATATGCATCTAATAATTTTACATCACCAAAATCTCTCTCAAATGGAGTATCACCAAAGTTTCCTGATTGTATAGGTCCATCTTTCCAATCAGCAAATGAAGATGAAACAAACAATGGAAAAACTCCAATTAAAAATAATATAATAAATAATTTAGAATTCATTATGCAATTAACTCCATTGTTGAAGAAGGTTGTTCACCCTCAAATGCTTTTCCATCTTTAATTGTAATAATTTTATCAACATCACCAAAATGTTGTCTATCGTGAGTTACAATTACAAAAGTTTGTTTTAGTTTTTTTGCCATAGATTTCATTAAATCTACAATGAGCTGTGATGTAACTGAATCAAGATTACCTGTAGGTTCATCAGCTAAAACTATTGAAGGTCTATTGATTAAACCTCTTGCTATTGCTACCCTTTGAGCTTGTCCACCAGAAATTTTATTGGCTCGTTTATGAATTTGATCTTCTAAACCAACTGCTTTAAGTAAATCTCGAGCTTCTTTTTCAGAACTAAAGTTATTTCCAGCAATTTGTTTTGGTAACATGATATTTTCCAAAACTGAAAGATCAGTTAAAAGATTAGAAAATTGAAAAATAAATCCTAATTTTTTATTTCTAAATGATGATATTTGATCATCATTAAGAGTAGTAGTGTTAATTTCATCGATGAAGACAGTTCCATTAGTAGGCCTATCTAAAAGTCCAATCATATTGAGTAACGTAGATTTACCTGAACCTGATCCACCTACAATTAAAACAACTTCACCTTGTTCAATTGAAAAAGATACATCATCAAGAGCTTTTACTTCGGTATCGCCATCTCCAAAAATCTTGGTTAAATGATTAACTTCCAATACTCTAGACATTTCTCATTGCCTCCACAGGTAGCAATTTTGTAGCCCTATACGAGGGATACAATGACGCAATTATAGCCAAAATGAATGATGCTAAAGCTGTTTGAATAATTTTTTCCCAATTATAACTAACTTCAAGTGGTAAACTGTTATTGAATGACATTTTGGTTTCTTTTGCATAGAATGTATATCCTAATCCAGCTGCAGTTCCAACTCCTGCCCCAATTGCTCCAATTAACATACCTTGAAAAATGAAAATTATCAAAATATCTTTTCTTTTAGCACCAATTGCTCTCATTACACCAATTTCTTTAGTTTTTCCATTAACTAACATCATTTGAATTGTAACAATTGCAAATGCTGAAGACATCATTCCAAAGTAACCAATCATGTTAATCATAGCTATTCCTGATCTAAAACCAGCAAGTTGTTCTTCTGCAGATTCTTCTATAGTTTCAGCTAAAAAGTCATCATTTGGAAATGAAAGTAAAAAGAATTCTTTTACTTCAAATGCTTTATCTTCATCATTTAGTTTAACCATAATTGATCCAGTTTGATCTACTCTATCTGTCATATCACGTAAAGTATCAATATGAACAACTGCACTATAATCAAATCCTTGACCACCTGGAGATTTTGCAATACCAGATACAGTAAATCTTTTTGTTTGTTCTTCACCCCATCTATCAGTAATTGTAACTTTTACATTATCTCCAACAACAGCTCCTCCAAGATCTTCTGAAACACTATTTCCTAAAACAATTGAATTTCTTGAAAAAACATAAGTTCCTTCTGCAACAGTTTCATGAACACTTGATGCTCTAATATCATTAAATGGATCAACACCAACTACAGGTATTCTTGTTTTTTCAATTAATTGACCATTTTTTGTTATTTCCATTTCAGCAGTGGCCGAAAGCCGCGGTGCCGCCGCTTCAACATATGAAATTCTTTCAAACCAACTTACAATAGATGAATCAGACTTGTCGATATAATCATCTTCATTTGTTACAAGAATATCGCCATTACGATATTCACTGATATCCCTAACTATAGCATCAAAAAGTCCCTGAAAAATTACAAAATTTACATGAATTACTAAAATTCCAATTGTAACAGCTAAAACTGCACCAATCAAACTACCTCTTTTATTGAAAAGCATTCTTTTTGCTAATTTCATTCGGTAATCCATATAATAAAACAAAAAGTCTAATATTTAACACATTTTA
>Ga0066851_10001905_pt1 | contig 9836 bp, 9 predicted proteins | sample ETNtaG_7_FD_65493 | JGI IMG/M metagenome (GOLD analysis project Ga0066851, IMG submission 65493) | Marine microbial and viral communities from oxygen minimum zone, Eastern Pacific Ocean - ETNP201406SV65 | ecosystem: Environmental > Aquatic > Marine > Oceanic | place: Pacific Ocean: Eastern... | reverse complement strand
GCTTTCGGTCATTAACATTACAGTGCGGTCGAGTCCAAAGGCAATACCACCATGTGGTGGGCAACCAAAACTAAGCGCATCTATAAGAAAACCAAATTTTTCTTGAGCTTCTTTTTTTTCAATGCCGAGAAGTTCTAATACAGCTTTTTGCATTTCCGCATCATGTATACGAATTGAGCCACCACCCAGTTCTATGCCATTCATAACTAAGTCATAAGCTCTAGATATGGCCCCCCCAGGATCTTTTTTAACAGATTCAATATCATCCGTATTTGGTGAGGTAAATGGATGATGTAATGATTCCCAGCGTTTTTCTTCATTATTATATTCGAACATAGGAAAATCTATGATCCATACTGGCGCCCATTTATCTTTTAGTAAATTTAAATCATAGCCAAGCTTACTACGAAGAGAACCTAACGCATCATTAACGATCTTTGTTTTATCAGCACCAAAGAATATTAAATCACCGTTCATTGTTTTCGTTCTCTCAATAATATTTTTTACTACATCGTCGGGTAAAAATTTTAATATCGGCGACTGTAATCCTTCACGTCCCGATGTGACGTCATTTACTTTTATGTAGGCAAGTCCTTTGGCCCCAAACTGACTAACATAAGCTGTGTAGTCATCTATTTCTTTTCGTGTCAACGAGCACCCGCCAGGCACATTTAATGCAGCAACCCGGCTATCCTCCATGTTTGCTGGGCCGGAGAAAACTTTAAAATCCACTGTTTTCATTAAGTCACCTACATTAATTAATTCAAGTGGATTTCTGATATCTGGTCGGTCACTGCCGTACCGATTCATTGCCTCTTGATAACTCATCCGCGGGAAGGGTGATGGTAGTTTAATATCTAAAACTTTTTTAAATAATAAGTCGATCATTTCTTCCGTGAGACTTGTAATATCATTTTCATTTAAAAATGATGTTTCTATATCAAGCTGAGTAAATTCAGGTTGTCGATCAGCACGTAAATCTTCATCACGAAAACAGCGCACAATTTGATAATAGCGATCCATACCAGCTATCATTAATAATTGTTTAAATAATTGCGGTGATTGTGGAAGAGCGAAAAAATTTCCAGGTTGAGTACGGCTAGGCACCAAATAATCTCGAGCCCCTTCGGGGGTTGCTTTAGTTAACATCGGGGTTTCTATATCGAGAAAACCTTTATTATCTAAAAAGGCTCGTAATTCTTTGACTATTTTTGATCTTAATTGGAGATTTTTTTGCATTAGAGAACGACGTAAATCTATATAACGATAACGTAGTTTTATATCATCATGAACGTGCTCATCATCTATTTGGATAGGCGGTGTTTTTGATTTATTCAGAATTTCTATGGAATACCCCAGAATTTCAATTTCGCCCGTTGTTAAATCAGAATTAATTGTTCCTTCAGGGCGATGGCGTACTTTACCGGTTATTTTTATGACGAATTCATTTCTAACAGAATCAGCGATTACAAAAGACTCTGCCCGATCTGGGTCAAATACAATTTGCGCCAATCCAGCGCGGTCACGAAGGTCTAGAAAAATAACGCCACCGTGGTCTCGACGACGATGCACCCAACCACATAGTTCGATTTCTTGGTCGATATGACTACTATTTAATTCGCCGCAGTAGTGAGTACGCATTTAATTATTTCCACCTAATATGAACAAAGGGCGAAATCTTACGAGTCGGCCAATGATTGCGCAACTTTATTCCGTTCTAATTCTGCATGGGCAGGGCCATCCGGGATAATAACGCCCATAGAAATGATAAATTTGAAGCCCTCTTCGACACTCATGCCCAGTTCGGTTATCTCATCACTTCTTGTCATAATAATAAAACCCGAGGTTGGATTCGGGGTAGTGGGTATGAATACGGCAACTAACTGGTCATCAACAGCACTCATTTCATCCCCTACATTATCGTTAGTTAAAAAGCCAATACTCCAGAGACCTTTTCTTGGGTATTGAAGCATCACCACCTTGCGAAAAGATTTACCACTGGGGTCAAAGATAGTGTTCGAGATTTGTTTAATACTGCTATAGATCGATCTGACTAATGGAATTTTGTTCAGTATACGTTCCCAGATTTCAACAAAACGACGACCGAAGATGTTAGCTGCAAGCATTCCGGTTAATAACAGTATTGATAAAGCTAAAATGATGCCAAAGCCAGGGATGGAAAATCCAAGCAAAGCCACTGGGTGCCATTCCGGGGGTAATAGCAGTATGGTCTTATCCAGCAAATCAATTAAAAGTTTAACGATAACCACAGTGGCCGCAAATGGTAGCCAAACGAGAAGTCCTGCAATGATATATTTTTTTAATGTGGCCATTTAGGTGGGTATTCTACTCAAGAACTAGATTTGTTGATGGGTGTTTTTGTCTTTTCTTTATTCTTATTCGTAGAATCTTTCAAATTTGTCTCCGATTTACTTGCTGGTCCCTCCGGTGCTTTTTTTTGGGCATTTTTATTTTTTTTAGCAGCATTATTGCCCTTCTTTGGTTTTTTGGTTTTAAAGTCAGTTTCGTACCACCCCGTGCCTTTTAGTTTAAAGGCAGCTGCCGAGACGAGCTTACGTAGGCTATACGAATTACATTTAGGACATGTTTTTGCAGGCACATCATTTATTTTTTGTAATATCTCGAATTGGTGATCACATATGTCGCATTTGTATTCGTAAATTGGCACTTATTTTAAAACTCCAAATAATTTAATTATTGGTAATAGCGTTGAAAATATGGCGATACGTTAACAAAATCAAGAGAAAATAGCACACTTGCAGTTTATATTTTACCCGAGAGCAATTCTTGGGTATTATCGCCGCCGTTACTCAACATACAATATATTTTTTGAACGAGTATTTAATTTAGTAAATGTAAGAATAGGGGCCGTTAGCTCAGCCGGTAGAGCAGTGGATTTTTAATCCATTGGTCGGGCGTTCGAATCGCCCACGGCCCACCATTTCTTATAACCTGAGTAGCGCTTATCTATTAGGATTTTTTATGGCGCGTATTATACTTTTTATTATTTTTATCAATGGAAGTTTTAGTGTTGTATTCGCTGAGTCTCAGCGACTGAGATTAGCCGTAACCACAAGTACCGAAAATTCGGGATTAATTGCCAAAATAAATCCACTTTTTGAACAAAAACATAATGTTAAGGTCGATATTATTGCTGTAGGGACAGGCAAGGCAATACGTTTGGCCAAAAATGGTGACGTCGATTTAATTTTTGTTCACGCTCCAGAAGCAGAGCAAGAGTTTGTTGCTGAAGGCTATGGTATTGAGCGTTTACCAGTAATGAAAAATGACTTCATTATTGTCGGGCCAAAAAATGACCCTGCAAGATTAAAAGATTCAAAAAATATATATGATGCAATGGCACAATTGATAAAAACCCAGCACATATTTATTTCTCGCGGTGACAATTCTGGTACGCATAAAAAAGAGAATTTTCTCTGGAAGATGATAGATGAAAAGCCTGTTGGAGATTGGTATTTTTCGGTAGGACACGGTATGGGCCATACAATTATTATGGCAAATGAAAAACAGGCCTACACACTATCTGATAGGGGGACCTATCTTACCTATAGAGATAAAATAGAGCTTGATATTGTTTTTGAAGGCGATCATCAACTTATTAATCCTTATCATGTTCTTATAGTTGCGCCAGCAAAGCACCCACATGTTAAGATTGATTTAGCTAGAAAGTATTCTGAATTTTTAAGGGGCGAAGAAGGGCAGAATATAATACGAAATTTTAAAGTACATGGAGAAGTATTATTTACTCCTAATTCATATTGAACCTTAAATTAGTAGTTATTATTTTTATTTTTTAGTTTTATGAAATAAAAAATTGTAAAAAGCAAAATTACACAAAAGCTTATCCAGCCAAAAGTTGAGTTATATGGGCTTACCAGATAATCAAAATCACTACTATTTGTTCGGTTAGTAAAGTAATCTGCTATTTTTATTAACACCACAATGCCTGCATGAGCACCTATACAAGCTGCAATATTTTTATGTTTTAGGCGTAATAGACCTAAGAGTACGCCGAAAATAAATAGAGTTAGAAAGTAATCCATAATCGCCCACTCGTGAAAACGTCGAAATGCATCTGGCATCATTTTAATTCCCGTTAGCCACCCAATACCTGTATCTGTAATTAAATCAGGGTAACGAACAAAATGAACTGCTGCATACACAAAACTTGTAAATAGAATAGTGATGAAGCCCCCGGTTTTTTTATAAAGGCCTGAAAAAAAAGCACCTCGAAAAATTAATTCTTCAATTAATGCGATTAATAGACCAGTGAGCAATACTTTCGATAAAAAAGAGATATTAGAAAATATCCATAGACCACGGTAAGAGTCGAGTTCATGTATTTTAAGAATAAATAAGATAATCTCGATGATTAACATAATGGATATTCCATAAAAGAACCCATTAACAAGACTCATTAAAAACTTATTACATTTACCACTAAAACCAAACGCATTAAATGAGAGTAGATTATTTATTTGCAGGTATATAAAGCAAGTTATTACACCACTAATCAAGGTTGCATAATTTAAATATTTACGAAAAGCAAGATCAAGTATCGGGTCAAGAAGTAATTTTAATGGATAGGCTAATAATGCACCGATGACAAAAGTCAGGGCAACAAAGAAACTAAAAGAAATTATTGCACGCATTAGAAAGTTATTTTTTTCAAAACAGTAATTATTATATTACAGTTTCTAGTGAGTCAGTATTATCTTTGCTGTCAAACCAGGAAATTTCGATTTTATCTCCGATATTTGAATTTTTAAACATGAATGAAAGATAAGGGTTTTTAGAGACAGCACGGCTCCAATCACATGAAAAAATAACCTCAGCATTATGTTTAACTAATATTTTTTTAATGTAATGCTGAGGCACACGCTCACCAGTTTCAATATCTATTCTAAAACCTGTTTCCATTGGGTGTCGTATAATTGCGCGCACCGTTGTAATATTATTTCTTGTTTTTGATTTTAGTCTAATCGTCGATGCCATTTAGCCACACCCATTTTCGTGAACAATAATAAATTTTTTAGTCATATAAAGCATTTCGTTAGAATTAATAACAACGATAATATTTGAGGGCTCGCTTACTTTAATTCTTGTTGAAACAAAACCAATACAATTTGACGATAAATCAAAATTAGCTATCAGAGGATTTGGGTTTTTATCAGCAAATATTGTAATCGCCTTTACATTTTGCAAACTGGTTTCAACTTTGACCGGAACAACTGCCCCATTTTCAACTTCATCGTAAACATCTATTTTGATTTGATTTGATTCATGAATTATTTGTTTTGGGAAATAGGCATTAATTGCAGTATTAAAATCTTTTGCCGAGAAAGCAGTTTGGTTCCATTCTGCAAAAGTTTTGATTGGCGTTACTAAACTAGATGCAAATATTGCTGCAGTGGAAGTTAAAATTTTTAGAAATTTTCTGCGTAACATTAAATGTGTTCTTTTTAAAAATATGTTTTTAAAGTTTGATGTCTTCTTCTAATTCGAGTTCATATTCAAGTTCTGATAAACGAGCTATCACACGTTGTTCTTGATAGTAATCCATCTTATATCTTTGTTTTATGAATTTTAATTTTTCTACTGCAAGTTTAGTTTCACCTGCTAAATAATAAAACTCAGATTGCAGTATAGCAGTTTCAATTTCATTCCCGAGCATACTTTCGGCTTGGCCAAGTAGCGCATAAGAGTTTAAATCATGACTATGATGGCGCTCATATTTTTTTATAATATCACGCGTTTCTTTTGCTTTTCCTACATCCATCAAGGCACGACCATAAGCCATGATTACAGGCTTGTAGTCAGGATAAAGTTCATAGGCTTTTTTATAAATACGAAAAGCAGAATCATATTTTGATTGCTCGGTTTCAAGTTTTGCCGCTAACAATAAATAGGAAACATCATTAGCGTCATTTTTAAGTAAATGCTTAATTTGTTGATTTGCATGTGCATAGGCACTATCTAAGATATAGGCGTGAGCTAATCCATAACGTATCGGTAATTTTTCACTCAAGCCCCCTTCATTTTTTTCAAGCCGATTACGTAAAAATAAAATAGCTTCTCTGGGCGTTTTTAATGTTTTTGCTAATAGTTTATAGCGTATAAGCTCATAGGCATGTGAATTTTTAAATTTTTTTTCAGGATAAGATTCTGCTCGCGAACGTGAGTCTGCGATACGAGATGTGGTTAAGGGATGTGTGCGAAAAAAATCCGGAGCACTACTTTGTGAAAATTTTGATATTTTTTGTAATCTTTCAAAAAACTCCGGCATTCCTCTCGGGTCATAGTCTGACTTTGCCAACAGACTAATACCTATTCGATCCGCCTCTTCTTCGTTTTCACGAGTAAAATTAATTTGATTTTGTACATTAAAGCCTGCAATTCCAGTGATTGCTGCCTGGCCTGCGGCCGGATCTTGGGTAGCAATAATTAATGCCCCAATCATTGCTGCTGCAGTAGGAAGGCTAAACTTTTTTGCCTCTTCGAACATACGGGCGAGGTGTCTTTGAGTTACATGTGCGATTTCGTGCGCAACAACACCTGCAAACTCACTCTCACTTTCAGAATTTAAGATAACCCCACTATTAATACCAATCATACCTCCAGGCCCCGCAAAAGCATTAATTACCGGATTATCAATCATAAAAAACGTGAAAGGTTGTTCAGTATTATCACTATGCGAACTTAAGTTATATCCGAGCGTTTGGATGTATGATTCAACTTCAGGGTCATCGATGATGCGAGAAAACTGACGAACTTGTTTTAAAAACATTTGCCCGAGTCGTCGTTCATAACTGGGCGAGATCACACTACCCGCGGAATCACCAAAGTCAGGCAAACTGATATTTTCATTGGCTGCAAATAGTGCGTTTGGCAGCATTATAAACAAGAAGGCAAATATCTTTCTTATTTTTTGACAATTATGACTAGAAAAATGCATTTAAAATTAGTTAACCCGTTATCTTTATGAAAACCTATTTCCGTTTGTTTAGTTTATCATTGTAAACTATCACAATAGTATAGACCGAGTTTTTCGTATATTGGTTTCAGAAAGAATGCCTAATTTAGGAGTAAATATTTATGACTGAGGCAAAAAATGCATTCTATGCACAATCTGGAGGCGTTACTTCCGTAATCAACGCCAGCGCATGCGGAGTTATAGAAACGGCGAGAAAAAACCCTGAAAAAATTGCTAATGTCTATGCTGGAAGAAATGGCATTATCGGCGCTCTAATGGAAGATCTTATCGACACAAATCAAGAAACTGAAGCTGATATAGCGGCGTTGAAATTTACGCCATCAGGGGCATTTGGCTCATGTCGTTACAAACTGAAAGCGTTTGAAGAAAACATGGTTCAATATGAGCGTCTGATAGAAATTTTTAAAGCACATAATATTGGATATTTCTTTTATAATGGTGGTGGTGATTCAGCTGATACTTGTTATAAAATTTCAAAGCTTTCAGAAAAAAAAGATTTTCCGATTCAAACGATTCATATCCCAAAAACTGTTGATAACGATTTACCAATTACAGATGTTTGCCCTGGTTTTGGTTCAGTTGCAAAGTATATTGCGATATCAACCAGAGAAGCTTCATACGATGTTTCTTCCATGGCAAAGACATCAACAAAAGTTTTTGTAATCGAAGTTATGGGTCGTCACGCAGGTTGGATCGCTGCTGCTGCTGGTTTAGCGGCTGATAAGAATAATGATATACCTATTGTGATTCTTTTCCCCGAAATAGAATTTAATCAAGAAAAATTTATCGCAAAGGTAGATGTTAATGTTAAGAAATATGAATATTGTTCTATTGTTGTTTCCGAAGGCGCGCGTTGGCCTGACGGGAAGTTTCTTGCTGAACAAGGCACGCATGATGCTTTTGGTCATGCACAACTTGGTGGTGCCGCACCTGTTGTTGCCAACATAGTTAAGGAAGCATTAGGCTATAAATATCATTGGGCAGTGGCTGATTATTTACAACGCTCAGCAAGGCATATTGCTTCGAAGACGGATGTTGAACAAGCCTATGCCTTGGGTAAAGCAGCTGTTGATATGGTAATTGCAGGAGAAAATGCAGTGATGCCAACAGTTGTTAGGAAATCTGATAGTCCGTATGTTTGGGAAATTGGTAGAGCAAAACTCGAAGATGTTGCTAATGTTGAAAAAAAAATGCCAAAGGAATTTATATCAGATGATGGTTTTGGCATTACGGAGGCCTGCCGTCGTTATTTATTACCATTGATAGAAGGCGAAGATTATCCTCCCTATAAAAATGGAATGCCACAATACGTCACACTTAAAAATAAATCTGTTGCTAAAATTGTGAATACTAAATTTAGTTTATAGTTTTTTAGAATTACCCATGCCCGAGACGCTTTACTATGTTCATGACCCGATGTGTAGTTGGTGTTGGGCTTTTAGATTGTCATACAACGCACTACAAGAAAAAATCCCAAAGGGAATAAATGTAGTTCGTTTACTCGGAGGTCTTGCGCCGGATAGTAATATCCCAATGCTTGATGTAACACGTGACTATGTAATAAAAAATTGGCAGACTATTGAGACGCAGGTTCCAAAAACTAAATTTAATTATGCTTTTTGGGTAAAATGTAAACCGCGTCGTAGTACCTACCCAGCATGTCGCGCAGTTATCGCAGCGCGAAAACAAAAAAAAGAATTTGATATGAAAATGACCTTAGCAATTCAAACAGCCTATTACTTACATGCACGAAATCCATCAGACTATGAAACGCTAGTTGAATTAGCAGGAGAGATTGGTGCTGATAAAAATAAGTTTGCAAAAGATATTATTTCACCAGAGACAGAGTATATTTTAAAAAAAGAAATAAAACAGTCCCAAAGTTTAGATCTGAAAACGCTACCTAGCTTACTCTTTGTTGATGGGGATAAAAAATTAAAAATAGAACTAGATTATCTTGACGTAAAAGCGATGTTGAATCAGATTCAATCTCTAAATAAAAAAGCCGCGACATAATGGTGCGGCTTTTTTATTTATTTTTCTTTATAAATTAAACTAATAACGGGGCGATAACCAAACTAACAATTGCCATTACGTTAATTAGAATATTCATCGATGGTCCCGAAGTATCTTTTAACGGATCCCCCACTGTATCACCTACAACAGCGGCTTTATGAACATCAGAACCTTTTCCGCCAAGGTGACCTTTTTCAACATACTTCTTGGCGTTATCCCATGCACCACCTGCATTTGCCATCATTAATGCCATCATGACACAACAGATGAGCGCCCCGCCTAACATGCCGCCTAGCGCCTGAGGGCCTAAACCAAAACCGACAACAACTGGGGCGAGAACTGCGAGAGAACCTGGAAGAATCATACGCCTTAAAGCCGCACGTGTTGCAATATCAACACAACGCGCCGTATCTGGTTTACCCGTTCCTTCCATCAACCCAGGGATTTCTTTGAACTGGCGGCGTATCTCTTTAATCATATCAAAGGCAGCATCACCAACTGCAGTCATTGTGATTGAACTGACTAGATACGGGAAGATTGCGCCGAGGAACATTCCGCTTAAAACTAACGGATCATTTATCCTTAATATGAAGTCTTCATTACCTAGAGAGACTTTCTCAATATATGCGCTTATTAATGCCAATGCCGCAAGTGCCGCCGCACCAATTGCAAAACCTTTCCCGATTGCCGCCGTAGTGTTACCAACCTCATCAAGCGAGTCAGTAATTTGACGCGTTTCTTTACCAAGCTTTGCCATTTCAGCAATACCACCAGCATTGTCTGC
>Ga0066851_10001891_pt1 | contig 9876 bp, 11 predicted proteins | sample ETNtaG_7_FD_65493 | JGI IMG/M metagenome (GOLD analysis project Ga0066851, IMG submission 65493) | Marine microbial and viral communities from oxygen minimum zone, Eastern Pacific Ocean - ETNP201406SV65 | ecosystem: Environmental > Aquatic > Marine > Oceanic | place: Pacific Ocean: Eastern... | reverse complement strand
CAAATATCATTGCAAACTATAGAAGGTTGCACTGATTATAACTATGGCACAGGTAAGCTTACTAGTTTAAACAACAATAAAGAGAAGGATTTTATTATTCCTTTGTTTGATATACCATATACTAATTCGATAATAAAAGATTTAGGTATGTATAGAACACGTGTAATGAGGATGAAATCAAAAACTTGTTATTCATACCATAAAGACCCAACTATGCGAATACATATTCCTCTTATAACAAATGATAAGTGTTTTATGGTCGTAGATGATGAAGTTATTAGATATCCAGCAGATGGAAACCATTATATTGTAGATACAACTAAAATACATACTGCAGTGAATGCATCATGGGAAGATAGAATTCACATTATTGGATGTATTAATGTATAAATAGATAGGAGAAAAATTATGTTACCACTTGCTGGAATGTTATTCAACGTAGTTGCTGGATTGGTAGTTGACAAAGCTCAAGACCTAGCACATGAACACGTTGAAAAAATGATTGATGATATTCTTCCAGACAAAGCGAAGAAAGAATTAGATAAGGTTTTAAAGGATGATCCTACACATACTTTTGATAATGCAAAAGATGCATTAATGGGAGCTGTAGAAGGTAAACTTCCTATCAATTTAAAAGATGGAACGATTAAACCAATTGAAATAAACCTTACAGTTAAATATGATCCCGCAACAGGATCAATAGAGATTGATCAAAGTTGAGAGTATTAATTTTTGGACTTTCGGGTTCAGGTAAAACTACATTAGCAAAAGAATTGGCATATCATTTTTTAATGCCACATTATAATGCGGATACAATACGTGAATTATATAATGATTGGGATTTTAGTGAACCTGCTAGATATAGATCCGCACATAGAATGTCAAAATTTGAATTTGGAATTTTAGATTTTATTTGTCCATTAGAAAAATTACGAGAACTTATAGATCCTACTTTTAGCATTTGGATGGATACGGTGAGTAAATGTAAATATGATGATACAAATAAAATGTTTGAAAAACCAAATAATTTTAATATAAAAATCACAAAACAAGAAGAAATTAACAGTATAATAATTCGTATGAAAGATTATATTCACGGAATAAAAGGAATAAAATCTTTTTTACTTGATATTGAAAAATCAGAGGTTTTATAATGGCAGATACAATAAGAATATCAAAAAATTTTTCATTATCAGAAATGGTAAAGAGTGCCACAGCCGAAAGACTAAGGGTAGATAATTCCCCTAGTTCTTTACACCTTGTGAATCTGACTCAACTTGCAATTAATATTTTGCAGCCAGTTCGGGATCATTTTGGTGTTATTACGATTAATTCGGGTTATAGAAGTCCTGCTCTAAATGCGAAAGTGGGGGGATCTAAAACAAGTCAACATTGTAATGGACAAGCAGCAGATTTTGAATCTTTCTCTACACCAAACCCTGATCTTGCAAAATGGATTGCAAATAATTTAGACTTTGACCAACTCATTTTAGAATTCTATGATGGTATCAACCCCAATAGTGGATGGATTCATTGTAGTTATAATTTAATGAGTAATCGTAAAAAAATCATGACAGCATTAAAGACTAAAAATGGCGTACAATATAAAAGTGGTTTCGTTTCTAAGTAATAAAATACAAGAAATATGTATCAAAATATATTTACAATTTTTATTTTTGATTGGCGGGTTTAAGGGTCGTTCTTGGGTTGACAAACACATAAAAGTGTGTTATAATAAACTAGATAAGATTAATGGTGATTATGACAAAGCAACTAGAACAAATTGGTATCCTAAAGAATAAATGTCGAAATTTTATACAAATGTAGTATGTCTTGGTAATTATATTTTCGAAAGGGGAGTCGAAAATGGAATACCTTTTGAGAATAAAACAGAATTTAAGCCCACCCTATATATCCCCACCACAAGTAAGACCGATTGGCGCACACTTGAAGATAATCCCGTTGGACCCGTTCAATGGGGTACTATTAAAGAAACCCGTGCAGCATTAAAGAAGTATGAAGGTGTAGAGAATATGAAGCTCTATGGTCATACTAATTTTAATTATTCCTATATTGGAGAAACCTATCCGAACAATATCGATTATAATTTAGAACATATTAAAATATTGTATATTGATATTGAAGTTGGCTCAGAACATGGTTTTCCAAATCCCGAAACGGCCCCTTCCGAAGTAACTGCTATTACAACCAAGATGGGTGATGATATTCAGGTTTGGGGTTGTGGTGAATTTAAGAATGATAATGAAGAGATCACATATAATAAATGTGGTGATGAACGACAACTATTAGAACAGTTTGTTATGTACTGGCAACAGAATTGTCCTCATGTGATTTCTGGTTGGAATACCAAAACATTTGATACCCCATATTTGGTCAACAGAATTCGAAATATTTTAAATGAAACATGGGTCAAGAAACTCTCACCATGGGGATTTGTTAAAGAACAGAAAATCTTTGGTATGGGTGGTCGTGAAGTTCAGACATACGAAATATATGGTGTATCTGAATTAGATTATATGGAGTCGTATAAGAAGTTTACTTTTAAGAACCATGAATCATATAGATTAGATCATATTGCTAATGTAGAATTGAACCAAAAGAAATTAGATTATTCTGAGGTGGATACACTTCATGAATTATATAAAACTGATTATCAAAAGTTTATAGAGTATAATATTCAAGATGTAATGTTGGTTGATCGTCTTGAAAAGAAGATGAAACTTTTGGAATTGATTATGTCACTTGCATTTTTATCTAAATGTAATTTTACTGATGTATTTGCACAGACAAGAATGTGGGATTGTATTATTTACAATCATCTTTTAAAAGAAAAGGTTGTAATTCCTCAGAAGAAACGGGCACATAAAGGTGATATGTATGAGGGTGCTTATGTGAAAGCACCACAGAAGGGTAGACATAAATGGATTGTTAGTTTTGATTTGAATAGTCTATATCCTCATTTGATTATGCAGTATAACATTTCTCCTGAAACCATTTTAGGTACATGGAAAGATGATATGACTGTGAATGAATTATTAAATAAAGAATTTGATACATCAACTTGGAAAGAAAAAGATATAACTGTTACACCAAATGGTTCAGTTTATCGTAGAGACAAATATGGATTTCTTCCGAATTTGATGGAGAGCATGTATAATGATAGAGTAAAGTATAAGAAGTTGATGTTGGAAGAACAGAAAAAAGGCAGGAATGCTGATCCAAATAAACTATCTCAATATTTTAATTATCAACAAAATTTAAAAATCGCACTCAACTCTGCATACGGTGCAATGGGGAATCAATGGTTTCGATTTTATGATGAACGAAATGCTGAAGCTGTTACTGCCGCAGGACAGTTATCTATTCAATGGGCTGAAAAGGCAGTGAATAATTACTTAAACACTACATTAGGTACAGTAAATGTTGACTATATTATTGCTATGGATACCGATTCTTTATATGTTTGTCTTGATAGTCTTGTTTCTAGAGTTGGTTTGGCCGAGGATGGAGATGTCATCGGATTTTTGGACAAGTCATGTGGAAGAATAGAAGATGTAATCGAAAATTGTTATAATGAGTTGGCGGATTACACGAATGCATATCAACAAAAGATGGTCATGAAACGCGAAGTCATCGCTGATACGGGTATTTGGACGGCAAAGAAACATTATATTCTGAACGTTCATGATTCTGAGGGTGTTCGATATGAAGAACCAGAGTTGAAGATTGTGGGTATTGAAGCAGTTAAAAGCTCTACACCACAAGCATGTAGACAATCACTTAAAGAGATTTTTAATATTATTATTTCGGGTACAGAAGATGATGTGATTAGTTATATTGAAAAGTTTAAAGAAAAGTTTTTTGGTTTAAATATGGAAGAGGTTGCGTTTCCAAGATCGGTTAATGGATTAAAAAAATATAAAGATCCTGCGACAATCTATAGAAAGTCTACTCCAATTCATGTCAAGGGATCATTAATTTATAATCATATATTGAGAACTAAAAAATTAACAAGAAAATATCCTACTATTAAAGAGGGAGAAAAGGTTAAGTTCACTTATCTTAAAGATCCAAATCCTACGGGGGATAAAGTAATTTCAATAACTAATAGTTTACCAAAAGAATTTGAGTTAGAAAAATATATAGATTATGATACCCAATTTGAAAAGGCTTTTATAGAACCATTAAAAGGGGTATTAGATGTAATTGGCTGGGATACCGAACGGCGTTCAAGTCTTGACAATTTCTTTATATAGTGTATAATAGAGGTAACAATGGTGAGAAATTTTATGGTGATTATAAAAAAAAATAAGGAAAATAAATGAGTGATTATTTAGATAATTTATTAAAAGTAACAGGTAATGAGTTTGCAACGAAGGTTTCTGATGGGGTTGAGGCAGGAGATGTTTTAACTTATGTTGATACCGGAAGTTACATTTTAAACGCATTAGTTTCAGGAGATATTTATGGTGGAATCCCTTCGAATAAAATTACAGCTCTGGCAGGAGAGACTGCTACGGGCAAAACGTTCTTTGCTTTGGGTATGGTCAAACAGTTTCTTTCAGATAATCCTAGCGGCGGCGTTCTTTATTTTGAGTCTGAGTCTGCATTAACAAAGGACATGATTGAGGGTAGAGGTATTGATTCTAACAGAATGATTATTCTACCCGTTACTACGATTCAAGAATTTACACATCAAGCAGTCAAAGTAGTAGAAAATCATACAGAAGATAGGCCTATAATGATGGTCTTAGATTCTCTAGGAATGTTATCGACAACAAAAGAAGTTACTGACATTACTGATGGTAAAGAAACTAAGGACATGACAAGGGCACAACTTGTCAAAGGGTGTTTTAGGGTTTTGACATTGAAACTGAGTAAGGCAGGAATTCCTTTACTTGTCACAAATCATACATACAAACAAGTCGGCACAATGTTTCCACAAGATGTAATGGGTGGTGGTTCTGGCCTACAATATGCGGCATCTACAATCATTTTTCTTTCTAAACGAAAAGAGAAGGAAGGAACAGATGTTGTTGGTAATGTAATACATTGTAAAAACTTTAAGTCGAGATTAACTAAAGAGAATAAAAGAGTCGATGTTCTTTTACGATATGATCAAGGGTTGAATAGATATTATGGACTACTTGAATTAGCCGAAAAGTATGATATAATAAAGAAGGTATCAACAAGGTATGAAATGCCAGATGGAGCAAAAGTATTTGGTAAACAAATATTAAGTGATCCAGAAAAATATTTTACCGATGATATTATGAAATCTTTGAATGAAGCCGCACAGAAAGAATTTTTATATGGTGGTTTTGATGAAGAAAGTGAGGTAGTAGATGATGTATAAAGAATGTACAAATCCAAACGATCCTACAGATAATTCATTATGTGTAGTCGTGATGGATGATTCTCCTTTTGATGGCGCTGTAGTTAGATATACAACATTTAAGTTAGTCGAACAAGAATTAACTGGAGATGATATTGCTTGTCAATATGAATATGAGTTTGAGGTACCACCACACGATTTAGGACATGAAATTTCCGATGAAGACGGCCAAGCATTTGAAAAACGATTAGGAGAATGGGTAATAGAAATTATACAACGACAAATGGACAAATATGCAGCAAAGGATAGAGACATTAATACTTAAAAATTTAATACATAATGATGAATATGCTAGAAAAGTTTTACCATTTCTTAATAAAGAGTATTTTGAAGAACATACAGATAAATTGTTGTATGGTCATATAGATACTTTTATTAACAAATATAATAATCTACCTACTAAAGAAGCACTAGTTATAGAATTAGAAAATTCACCGTTAAAGGATGTAGAATTTGATAAAGTGACCGAGCTTCTAATACATGTAGAAGAACAAAATACCGATGAAAAACCAGATATTCAATGGTTGTTGGAAACAACAGAAAGATTTTGTCAAGATAAAGCAATTTATAATGCGGTTGTGCAATCGATTAAGATATTAGATGAACCTGATAAATCACAAAATGATAAAGGTGTTATACCTGAGTTACTTACCGATGCTCTTTCTGTTAGTTTTGATCCTCATATTGGCCATGATTATTTTCTGGACTCTGATGATCGCTATCTATTTTATCATAGGGTTGAAAAAAAGATTCCTTTTGATTTGGAATTCTTTAATAAGATTACTCAAGGGGGTTTATCCTCTAAAACTTTAAATATTGCTCTTGCTGGAACTGGTATAGGTAAATCCCTGTTCATGTGTCACCAAGCGTCTAGTTGTTTGTCTCAGGGGCATGATGTATTATACATTACACTAGAAATGTCAGAAGAGAGAATAGCAGAACGAATTGATGCGAACTTATTGAATATTAGATTAAATGATTTGGTGAGTTTACCAAAATCAATGTATGAAAAGAAAATGGATGAATTACAAAAGAAAATTAAAGGTAGATTAATTATTAAAGAATATCCCACGGCCGCCGCTGGCGCAAATCATTTTCGAACATTATTAAATGAATTAAATCTTAAAAGAAATTTTACTCCAGATATTATTTTTATTGATTATCTTAATATTTGTTCATCTTCACGAATAAAATCGGGTCAATATGTAAATTCTTACAGTTATATAAAGGCTATTGCTGAAGAACTCAGGGGTTTAGCAGTAGAATATGATGTTCCTATTATGTCCGCTACACAAACTAATAGGGCAGGATTTCAGAATACAGATATTGGATTAGAGGATACTAGTGAATCTTTCGGTCTTCCAGCAACAGCAGATTTTATGTTTGCTCTTATCAGTAATGAAAATCTTGAAGAAGCCGGTCAACTATTAATTAAACAGTTAAAAAATCGATATAGTGATTTAACTACTAACAAGAAATTTTTAGTTGGAATAGATCGTGCAAAGATGAAACTTATTGATCTTGGAGATGAATCTCAATCTGATTTAGTAGATACAGGAAAAGAAGAAAAAGAAGAAGATGTTCCTGCATTTGATAAGGCAACTAAAGGCCGGATGAAAGATAAAAAAGATTTTGGTGAATTTAAATTTAGTGAATAGTTAAGATGAAAATGCGATATTGGATAGGTGTACCTTATCTGTGTTTTGTTGGATATACAGGAGGAAGTATCATTGTAGAAGCAATAGTAATAGGTTTATTGTTTAGTATGATAGATGTGATAACCGGAGAACAAATTTGAGCGATGACAATATTATAAATTTAGAAAAATATAAAAAAGAAAGAAATAAGTGTAAACCTATTCCCACCCTTAAAGCCTTCCTACCGGATGCGTACTACATCTATCCTAACAAAGGATTGATGATCCATGTCCTATTTGTAACGGATAAGAGTATATTTTTTCCTAGAGGTAAAATTTATGTAATGGAAGACCAGTTTGGTAATTTATTTGCTGAGCCGGTCGATGAAGAAACATGCAAAGGATGGCATGAACTTCACAAAGATGTGTTTTTATATGCAATGTATAATAATTTATCTCCAGATGATTCCGATACTCCCACATAAAGACCATTGTTCTTATAAATATATCAGTAAATTCTATTTTCGGAGAGAGTAATTAATGAGGTCATTTAACCAACATAAACTCATGGTTGAGTTTGTAGAATATCTTTTTGAGTTTAATGTTAAAAAGCGAGCAGCTGGTTCAATAGCGACATGGGGTGCAAATAAGTTTAAAGATTTGCCGGGCTGGGTGATTGATGGTTTTAATCAAGCAGGAATTCAATTAACTTCTGATACAGTTTTTGAAATAACTGGTGTGGTACCTAATGCTAAAGAAATAGGTGTTGGTGATGAAGCTTTTGTTTATACCATTGTATTTAATCGTCCACCAGCAGATGGGGGTACGAATCAAGGTGTGGTGGTATGGAAACAAAATCCTAGTAGTTATTTTAAAGAACTTAAAGTGGGTAATAAAATAGAATGGGGTAGAAATACTGATGCTTTAGAAACTGCACAATGTCTTGGTGTATATCTCTCAAATGTAGATACAATTTTAAAAGACCTCAAAGATCCTTCCAAAGCTAGAGCCACACATACACCAACAATCAAAAGTATTTTAAGTAATGGACAAGATTGGGATAGTGGAGGTGTTAGTACATTATTGAAAAAAATGGATAATATGCCCGATGGTAATTGGACAGAAATGATTCTTTTAGCAAAAGGAATGCATAATTTTATAAGTGGCTATGGAAAGAATCTTGGTGGAACATTACATATTATTCATGGAAGCATAAAAAATTATTATAATGCAGAGGAATCTAATCAATCCGTAGAAGGGGTTAAAGAGAACACCGCTGATATGATTTTAGCAAATTCAGATGCATCTACTGTAATAGATGCAGTTAAGAATAAAGTTATTACATATGATAAATCTAAAAAATATTGTCATACCGATGATTCTTCAAAATCTGTTAAATTCTATCAAGTTTCTTTAAAAAAGGGTCATGATAATGCTCAATTAGGTAAAATGACTGGATTTTTAAAACAGGCCTATAATTTACCCGATTCTGTTGAATTATATAAATCTCTTGTAAAAGAATATATGGTTAATCATGATTATGAATTAGGTGAATTAAATGAGGGATGGTTTACGGATAAGTTATCAGGAGGATTAAAAGCTCTAAAGAATATGGCAGTAAGTGTATGGGAAAAGGTAAAAGAGGTAGCAGCTAAAATTAAAAATGTAGCATCTCAGTTTCTTGGTGACTATAATAAACTTTTACCAAAAGGTGCACCCAACTCATATCAAGTGGGATTAATGACAAAGGTTCTTAGGGAAGATGGTAGATTAGGTAAGGGACAATTTTTAACTGAAGGAAAAGTAGATAAAAAGAGTATTAACGTATATTTAAAAGAAATTTCAGAAGATGGTGCAAAATTAATATTACGTGAAGTTAATGGACAAATAAAAGAAATAAATAAAATATTTGGTAAACACCTTTACATGATTCAAAAATTAGAACCAGCCGTAAAAGAAAATCAATATAAGACATCCGGCAATAGAAATAGTTGGACATTAAATGAAATAATAAAATTATTTGCTAATGCAACGGCCTTAAATGCATATACTGAAATTGTGTTCAAAAATAAAGGACAGGCCGCATCTTTAGCAGCAGACATGATACAAATGGAAAAAGAAATATATTTTGGAAAGACAAAATTACCATTGTTTAAGGTATATGGAGCGGATGCAAATGATCCTAATAAGAGTACAGTTACAGATTTAGGGACACAGGCTGATTATATCGCAGGAAAAACAGAAAGAATAGCAGGTGGTGGTTATCAATGGCCGGTTGTTGGATTTAATGCAACAAATCAAGGAAAATATTACAATCTAGAAGGTCATCTACTTTCTGATGTACAGGGAAATGAACCCGAATATACACAATGTAGAATGGGAACAAATAAAGCTGATGCGTTTTCTTTTGTATTTGAGGGTACACTAATTTTACCGTGGGATAAATTTAAGAAAAAATATGATTGGAAGAAATAATGGCCTTTACATTTGGATCATTCTTAACTGAACAAAAGAACCTTCACATGGAACATCTAGAAGATGAGGTGTTAAACGGTGGGGTTGCTGGAACAAGAGGAGCCATTAATTTTCTTCAGGGTTTAAGAGATATGCTTGCGGGTAATGCCTCATCTTCTGTTGATATTACAGTAAAATGGGATGGAGCTCCTGCAGTATTTGCTGGTATTAATCCTGAAAATGGTAAGTTCTTTGTTGGAACAAAGGGTGTATTTGCAAAAAACGCAAAGATAAATTATACAGAATCGGATATTAATTCAAATCATGCTGGAGGTTTAGCAGAGAAACTTAAAGTCGCACTTAAAGAATT
>Ga0066851_10001888_pt1 | contig 9884 bp, 8 predicted proteins | sample ETNtaG_7_FD_65493 | JGI IMG/M metagenome (GOLD analysis project Ga0066851, IMG submission 65493) | Marine microbial and viral communities from oxygen minimum zone, Eastern Pacific Ocean - ETNP201406SV65 | ecosystem: Environmental > Aquatic > Marine > Oceanic | place: Pacific Ocean: Eastern... | reverse complement strand
ATCATTGGCCTCCACTGGTTCAGCTGCTGAAGATTCCCTCAAAACTTATTTTTGGGGATTAATTAAAATATATCCTAAACCAAAGATCCAATATGAACCAGGTTATTGGAAAAATAAATTATTACATCCTCGGGAATTCCATCATCCGATTTCAATTATACCTTTAGAGTTACGCTATGGTATAAGTTACAATGGTGGCGGGGGTGATGATGGTGAAAACATGAAATCAGGCTGGGTCAAATATGATGAAGGTGTAGAAGGTCATTTTGATGCGGGGGGAAAAATAGCAAAGTGGGGCCATCAGCTTGATTTTGATTTTATGAAGTTAAACCTGTCTAACTTTATTCTAAAGACCAGCTGGTTGGATATGCAAACTGGACTTAATTATCGTTCCGCTAACCTGCTTTTTCCTGATACAATTCCAATGAGTAATTGGGGCGCTGTCAACCCTAATTGGAATATCAACCGAAAATTTTCGCCGAAAATTTCTGAATTTAGTTTAAGTCATGCGCTGGTATTTCAATGGTTCGAAGAGTTCTATTTTAATGCACGTTATACATGGGGGTTAGCACAGACAAAATTTTATTATTCACCTAATTCTGATGCGTTGGATGAAACACCGGAGGGTTGGGGGCCATCGACCTCTTATGCATTTGGTGTAAGATTTATTTTTGATGCTGAGAAACAATATCGGTTTGCTGTAGGATTGGACCTTAAACATTCATATATCAAAATTAAGCATGTTGATGATCCAGATGATATAACACCAATCTCAGGCTTCCATTTACGGGATTATGGTATATATCTTACTCTAGCTGCTTTTTTTGGCGGGAAATTGACTGCAGGTGACAATGCAAAAGAATATTATTATAGGGGGGATTTTATAGAAGCAAAGAAAATATTTGAAAATTTTATTGAGAAAAACCCCTCTCATAGTAATCTTTACCGAGCACAGTCATATCTAGTGTTATGTAATGAGAAAATACCATATCAATTGTTTAAGGAAGGTATGCAGTTTGAAAATAATAACATGACTGATAAAGCTGTAGATAGATATCTAGCTTCGCTACGAAATGCTGATTCTACTCTAGCGATTGAAGTCAATGCACATCTTTATCGCATCGCCAGTTTGCGATTACAGGATGCTGAGCTACTAATGAGTAAGGGCAAGCATGATAAAGCATTAGCTATGGTTAAAAAAACAGCTCTTTTTTCTGATAAGGCTAGAAAGGAAATACCTAGATTTGAAGGTTTGCAGAGTTTGGCTAATGGAAAAACAGCAATGAAGTACCGTTTTTACGATAAAGCACTTCAATTATTTAGTAATGCATTATTGAAATATCCACCATTGAAAAGAGAAATAAATGCATACCATTATCAGATTGCAGCAATGATGGTAGAGGATATTGATCAAATACGTGATGCAAGTGAAATCAGATTGGCAGTGATTGCATTAGAAGAAGCAAAAAATTTGAGTGGTGGGATAGGTCCTGTCAATGAAAAAATATATAAGGTGCTTAAAAATAGGTTGGACGAGCTAGAGCAGTTAACCATTCGTTATGGGATTGATAAGCGGATGGAGGAAGAAAGACTGCGTCGTGCCAAGTTAAAAAATGCTACAATCAGAATTGGTATGACCATACCACAGGTGATGGATATTATTGGGGAACCAGTAGAAATTATCCAAAAACAAAGTTCGAAAGGCAAAGATTCACAGCTTTGGCTGTATCCAATGCATAACGACCGAAACCTTGTACTGTCATTCTTAGATTATAAATTATTTAAAATAGAATAAACTATAATAGGTGGGCGTTCCGTGTCAGGAACATGATTTCCCTTCCGACAACTTTAAGTATTCCTGTTGCAGGTACAGCTAAAAGCATTCCAAGCGGTCCAATAAGTGTTCCACCGATAAGTAATGCAATCATAACCACCAATGGATGTATACCAACGCTTTCTCCAACCAAAATAGGCGTTACCAGGTTATTATCTATTTGTTGGACTATGAGGAACATTAGAATTATGTCCAAGATATAAAAAGGCGAGGGAACAGTGCTAAATAGTTGGTGACTCAAAGCGGCTTCTGAACCAATGTTATTCATTACTGCTACAAGAATTGCAGGTAACATTCCTGCGAAGGGACCCACAAGTGGAATTAAATTTGCCAAGCCAGCGATAATACCAATAAACACGACTAAGGTAAGATTTGCACCCGTTGCATTTAGTATGTAAAGACCAATAATTGACATTATTGCGACGCTTGATGCTGCTAATAGTTGACCTTGTAGATAATTCGATACCTGACGTTCGACATTAAATATGAGCCTTAACCCCAATTCGAAATATTTATTTGGGATGAACTGTACCAAAGATTTTTTGAACTCGTGATAGTTTGCTAATAGAATTATTGTGAATATTAAGACCATGATTGCAGTAAAGATAAATCCACCAATAGCGCCTGCCAAAGAGACTACATTTTGAATTATATCACCCACCATATCATTAATCTTTGATACAATGTTAGATGAATCTATATCAGGAATATCTATATGTTTTTTCAAGGCCAATTCCAGTCTTCCAGCTAATGAATTTAGGTTCTCTGCATACCCTTTAGTTTCTATCTGGCTGGAGAATTCACGGGCTTGTCCTAGCATTCCCGATGCGAAACTTTTCAGAAAAATAATGATAGCACTAATCAGGCTAATTGTTACAATTAATACGCTCAATGCTCTAGACTTTATTTGACTTTCTAAGTGATCCACCAACGGCAATAATATGGTTGAAAAAAGGAAAGCAAATATCAGCATAGTGATTACTGAAGAGATGTACGGCCATATTATTGTTAAAGACCCAAACGCGATAACCGTTAAGATTAAACGGTAAATTAACTGTAGATAATTTTTTTCCTGGCTCAAGATAATCTTGTCATTTAACTGATTGTGCTTGTATCAATAATTCATTCGTTTTTCGGAGACGGGTACAAACTACTTTAGATAAGTTTTGCAGAATTTTATTTCCTAGTGCAGGTTTTCTTTCAATTAGGATTTGAAGGTCTGATCGAAAAAATCCTAATAGTCTAGAATGATCAGTTGCAATGGCGGCTGCAGAACGTACTTCATCTTCCAACAAGGCCATTTCTCCGAAAAAATCACCATTAGATAATTCGGCCAAAATCTGTGAATTGCCACTTGCTTCACCAATAATAATATTTACTGATCCAGATTGAATAATGAACATTCCTTCACCAGGTGCGTGACGTTTAAAAACATATTCTTCTGGTTTATAGGTTCGATCATGCAGCAACTTGCTAATTTCATTTAATTCTTTATTATTGAGCTCTGCAAAAATCGGTATTTTTTTTATAATTGTAACTGTTTCGCTTTCAGCTTTGTCCCAATTATTAAATAGATTGGCCCAGTATGCGTTTTTCAAAATCCTCACCTCATTAATATGATTATATAAAATAGACAAGGTTCTTAAGGCTTGTCAAGAGAACTCTTTAAGACAAGATTAAAACCTTTTGGATGGGTTTTACTCTGCAAGGTAGTTTAGTATAGTATGGTTTTACGATTTTTGTTAATTAATGTCCTTACTTTTACTGCTTTTGTTTTCCCTCAGGAAAATCGTCGTGATTTTGATACGGAATTGGATTATCAATCAGACGCTATTAATAAGGTTAGGAAGGAAATAGAGGAAACGCGGCGCAGGATCAAGTCAGAGAAGAAAAAGGAGAAATCAACTGCGCGACGATTAGCAAATATTGATAAAGAAATTTCCTTAACCGATAAACTTTATACTCAATTAAGACAGGAACTGGGTAAGACTGAAACGAAAATAGACAAATTGTCAACAGCGATACAAGCAAATGAGCGTCAACTTGAAATTTTACGTGATAGGTATGCCGCAAGAGTTGTGCAAATGTATAAAAAGGGTACCTTGGCCGATATTGAAAAGCTTTTGAGCTCAACATCATGGCGACAGGCTGTATATCGAGCTAAATACATGGGAATAATATCTGACGTTGATCAAAAAACGCAGAATAAGATAAAATCGTTACTGATTGATATAGGAAGACAAAGAATTGGTTTGGAATCTTCTTATCGAAACAAAGTTCGATTAAAAAAAGACCAAGAAAAGAGTAAAGTAACGCTTCGAGCAAGTAGGAAGAAACGCCAAAGAGAGTTAGATAAAATTCGTAATAATCAGTCTGAACTGACAAATTATCTTGAGGAGAAACAAGCTGGGATGCAAGAGTTGGAGAGTTTGCTAAAAAAAATCCGTCAGGAAAAATCCAGCTATGATAGGGCAAATCGTATACGTAAACAGCAGGCTGCATTAAAAACGCAAACATTTGGCAAACTTAAAGGACAGTTACCATGGCCGGCAACTGGTCGCGTTGTTAAAAGGTTCGGTCGGACTTGGAATTCAGAACGGAAAACAACCACTGAGAATCCTGGTATTGACATAAAAGGAAAACCAGGTTCTCCTATCCGCTCAGTAATAGGCGGCATCATTACAACTATAACCTACATTCGGGGATATGGTACCACAATAATTATTGATCATGGTGGAGGTTTTTATACAGTGTACAGCCATGTAACAAATGTTGAAACTAATGAGGAAAACGAGGTAAAGGCTGGTGATATCATCGCATACATGGGTGAAGCAGGAACTATTGATGGTTCAAAATTACATTTCGAGATTTGGGGCCATGGACAAAAATTAAATCCTGAAAAATGGTTGATGAAAAGATGACATTTATTGAGCTTAATATTCAGAAATCTATTTGGACTAAACTAAGTCAGTTAAAAAGCAAACATCGCATTGCAAATGCTTATCTTTTTTCAGGTTTGAAGGGATCAGGTAAAGAGGCGATAGCACTCAAATTTGCCGCATATGTAAACTGTCCTGTCATTGACGGTCCATGTGGAGAATGTTCTTCCTGTCGTCGATTTAAATCCTTACAGCATGAACATTTAAAATTAATTGTGCCAATGCCACGGAATGAAAAGTCATCAGTTAACGCTAATATCGCAGCACTGTTAGATGCAACCAAGATTAAAGCAAAAAATCCATTTTATAAAATCACATTGCCAAAAGCCAATACAATTCCAATCAGTTATATCAGAGAACTACAAAGAGACTTGTATCTTAAATCTATAGAAACTGGTCGCAAGATAGTTTTGATTTATGACGCTCATATGTTATGTACAGGCGATGCATCATCTGCCAATGCAATATTAAAAATCCTTGAAGAGCCGCCCAATAATACAACTTTTATTTTGGTTACGGATTATAAAGCTGATTTATTACCGACAATTTTATCACGTTGCCAGTGCCTGGATTTTCCCGCATTAAAAAGAGATGATGTAGTTACTTATCTGCTATCATCGGGCGTTGAAGATTATTTAGCACATTTCGCTGCTAATATAGCTGATGGTGACATGCGCCGAGCGCTTGCGTTGATAGATTTTGGTAAGAATAATATTTTGGAGTTGGTGAAAACGTTGAGAGACTTGGTAACGGAAGAACGCATAGAGAATTGGCGTTCGTTCAATCAAAATTACAGCAGGATGGCAAAAAATAATTTTCATGAATTCGAATTCCATCTATTTTTATTGCAATGGTGGTTAAAACAAGCTTATTTGCAACGATTAGGTAGCAATAACGCTGATGGTATAAATGGCATGTCTGCTGATTTAAGAGAATTCAACGTCAATTTTCCAAACGCTGACTATTATAAAATGAATAATATAATTGAAGAAACAATTATTGCTCCTCAAAAGAATTTTTACATGCCATTAATATTGACAAACTTTTTAATTGGTATCCAACAAAGTTTAAGTAATTAGATTTACTGATAGCAGATAATGTCAAATACCTTTTATATCACAACTCCTATTTACTATGTGAATGATAAACCGCATATCGGTCATGCTTATACAACAATATTGGCTGATGTACTAGCACGTTTTCATCGAAATCTAGGATATGATACGTTTTTTCTAACTGGTTTGGATGAACATGGACAAAAAGTGCAACAGGCTGCGGCAGAACGTAATGTCGACCCCCAGCAGCATTGTGACGAAATGGCGCCACAATTCCTTGAATTATGGGAGGAATTGCATATCTCTAATGATGACTTCATACGCACTACAGAGCCAAGACATAAGCAAATAGTCCAGAAATTTTTGCAGCGGGTTTTCGATAAAGGCGATATTTATAAGGATGAATACAAAGGATTATACTCTGTATCTGAAGAGAGATTTATTACTGAGAAGGAAGCGGAAAGTGGACAGTTTCATGATATTAAGGAATTACAGGAAAAAAATTATTTTTTCAAAATGAGCGATTTTCAAGATCAACTTATTAATTACATTGAAGAACATGATACATTTATTCAACCAAAGCATCGTAAAAATGAAATTCTTGGTTTTTTACGACAACCTTTAAGTGACTTATGTATTTCACGACCAAAATCTCGGTTGAATTGGGGTATTGAACTGCCATTTGATGGAGATTATGTAACCTATGTGTGGTTTGATGCTTTGATTAATTATATAACCGTAACAGGATATTTTACTGATGAATCTTCTTTTAAGAAATGGTGGCCAGCAAATTACCATTTGATCGGTAAAGATATTTTAACGACCCATGCTGTTTATTGGCCCACAATGCTCATGTCAGCAGGCCTCCCATTGCCAAAATCAATTTTTGCACATGGATGGTGGCTAAGTGATGAATCAAAAATGAGTAAATCAGTTGGCAATGTAATAAATCCTCTTGATTTGATTAAAGAGTACGGAGTTGACCCTGTCCGTTATTATTTAATGCGGGAGATGGTATTGGGTCAAGATGCAAATTTTACGCTGGATTCTTTTATTAAACGTTACAATAGTGACCTAGCTAATGATTTTGGGAATTTATTAAATCGTATATCAACCCTTATACAAAAGAATTATGGTGGTATAATTCCTCATTCAAGAGACCTTACTTTGGATGAAAAAAATATAAAAGCTGCTGCTGTTAAATTAGTTAGTGAAATGGATGGAAAGATAATGAATATGAAAATTAATGAAGCACTTGAAGACATAATGCAATTTATCAGACGGATAAATAAGTACATGGAAGAACAAGCGCCCTGGAAAATGGTGAAGAAAAATAAAGATGCCGCTGGACGAATATTATATACAGCTGGCGAATCACTACGGATTAGCGCTTCACTCCTTTCTCCTGTAATGCCAAATAGAACATCCATTTTGTTTGAAGCTTTAAATGCAGAAGAATCAACAGAATGGGGAGGCCTTAAATCGGGAAATAAAATTCGGGATCACCAGCCTCTTTTCCCGCGCATACAGACCTAACTTATCAATTTGTAATAATGTTAACTGACACCCATTGTCACCTATATTATGATGAAATTAAAAAAGACATAACCAATGTCTTAAATCGTGCTGAAAAGTTAGGCGTTAACCGCTTTATTTGTGTCGGTACGAATATGGAAGATTCCTTGCAGTGCTTTGATTTGGCTGAAAAATATGACAATATTTTTGCTTCAGCTGGTATTCATCCACATGATTCTAAGAATGCACCTACAGATTTTCTTGATCAAATCAAAAAATTCATGAAATCAAGTAAAATGGTAGCTATTGGTGAGATGGGCTTAGACTATTACAGGAATATATCATTTCCTGATATCCAAAATTCAGTATTTCGTGAACAAATGCAGCTCGCACAGGAGCTGAAAAAGCCGATTATTTTCCATAATCGGGATGCTGATATAGATGTAATTAAAGTATTATCTGATTTTCCTGATGTGATTGGAGTGGCGCATTGTTTTTCTTCTAATATTTCAACAGCAAAGACATTATTAAACATGGGTTATTATATTTCTTTTTCTGGAAACTTAACCTTTAAAAATAGCAACCTACCGGAAGTTGCCAAGTACTTACCTCTGGATAGAATACTGGTTGAAACCGATTCTCCATATTTAAGTCCTGTACCGTACCGAGGAAAAAGAAATGAACCTGGACGTACTAGATATGTAGCCGAAAAATTAGCCGAAATACTTCAAGTACCTTTTGAATTGGTTGCGAGCAAGACAACAGAAAACGCAAGTCGGTTATTTCATATTTAATGGACCACCATTTTAGAAAAAAGTGGGGTCAGAATTTTCTGGTCGATAAAAACCTACTGGATAAAATTGTATCAACAGTAAATCCGCAGGCAAATGATCATATCCTTGAAATAGGCCCTGGTGAAGGTGTTTTAAGCGAGAGGATATTACCTCAAGTAAAGGAAATGTTGGCTGTTGAAATTGATCCCTTACTTGTGGATCAATTAAATAAACAAAAAAATTTAAATGAGTTAAATGTTATTCAAGGTGATATCTTACATAATAATATTAGAGATTTACCCATCACGAAACCTGTCAGAGTAATCGGTAATATTCCCTATAATATTACATCACCAATAATTTTCTGGTTGATCGAGCAACTGGATTACTGGGATGATGCTTTTGTGATGACACAAAAGGAAGTTGCACAGCGCCTTACAGCGAAAGTAGGTACGAAAGCATATGGTCGGTTAACCATAATGGTTGGCGCTTATTTGAATGTCGATTATAGGTTTACTATACCGCCAAATGTATTCATTCCTAAACCTAAGGTTGATTCTGCATTTATCTGGCTAACCAAAAAGAAGCACCCACTCATTGAAGATGACAATTACATTAAATTCAATAAGATTGTAGCAGCTGCTTTTAACCAGCGTCGCAAGATGCTGCGAAATTCTATGAAAAGTTGGGAATTTTCAAAGTTAATTAAAGAAAAAATAGATTTTTCTCGTCGGCCTGAAAGTCTTTCTATTGAAGAATTTTCCTTATTGGTAAAGTGAAATACTGATCTTAACAGGTTTCTTGGGTCATATGTATTATATAGTGTAAATTTGTTGGCTTTACTAGAAAATAACAGCAGGGGTGTAAATGGCAAAAGCAGGAAGAACTGTAAATGAATCGAATCGTAGCTTAAGTCGATATCTTGAGGAAATCGGTGATTTTGAACCACTTAATCCAGATCGTGAAGTAGAGCTTGCGATAAAGATAAAACAAGATAATCATAGTGCGCTTGAGGAATTAGTAAAAGCTAATCTAAGGTTTGTGGTATCAGTCGCAAAAGATTATCAAGGACAAGGGTTGCCTTTGACGGACTTGATCAATGAAGGTAATTTAGGATTAATTAAGGCAGCAGGACGATTTGATGAAACACGTGGTTTTAAATTTATTTCATATGCTGTCTGGTGGATTAGACAATCAATCCTGCAAGCACTGGCAGAGCATTCACGTATTGTTCGGTTACCATTGAATCGTGTTGGCACGATTAGCAAGATCACAAAAACAGCTGAAAAATTGGAAGCTGAAATCGAACGTTCGCCCAACGAGAAAGAAATTGGACGTCAATTGAATATGACATCGGATGAAGTTATTGATGCAATGCGTATATCGCGTCGGCATCAATCACTTAATGCACCATTTAGGGATGGTGATAAAAATTCACTTATTGATATCATCAAGGATGATAATCAAATCGAACCCGATGCTCCACTAATGAATGATTCGCTTAAGGATGAGATCCGCAATTCTCTGGAGACACTTAAGGACAGAGAGAAAATGGTCATCAAGATGTATTTTGGTATTGAACGTGATTATGCGCTCACTTTGAATGAGATTGGTGAGGAGTTTAATCTTACCCGTGAACGCGTAAGACAGATTAAGGAAAAGGCGATTCGCCGACTACGTCATCGTTCTCGCAGTAAGACATTAAGGAATTATTTAGGCTAATAATTTTAGGGAGGTGAGAATAAATGGTTGAGGTAACTGTTAGAGA
>Ga0066851_10001878_pt1 | contig 9923 bp, 10 predicted proteins | sample ETNtaG_7_FD_65493 | JGI IMG/M metagenome (GOLD analysis project Ga0066851, IMG submission 65493) | Marine microbial and viral communities from oxygen minimum zone, Eastern Pacific Ocean - ETNP201406SV65 | ecosystem: Environmental > Aquatic > Marine > Oceanic | place: Pacific Ocean: Eastern... | reverse complement strand
TTCAGATTCTTCAAGACATCCTACAAAAGAGGTCAAAAGTAAGCAAATTACCAACAAGTATGCCTTGTTCATATTTTTGTAATTAGTAATATATATAAATCTATAAGCCGTTGTTTAATTTAAGATTTTAGGCTTCCTCATCTGGAAAATCTTCAAAAACATAATTCTAAAAGTTACAGTTTAATCTTAACATTTACTACAATGCAAAAGTATTTATCAGAAGATGGTATAGATAATTCAAGCTGGGACTGCTACACATAATGAAAAAAACGACTATTGCTAAGATAATGCACAAAGATGTTATGACTGTTCGTTCAACAACATCTGCCCAGCAATGTGCTGTGAAAATGACTAAAGAAAGAGTTGGATGTCTTATCGTTTTAGAAAAGAAAGAACCTGTTGGAATTATTACTGAAAGAGGATTTGCAGATCTTGTAAAGAAAGGAAATTTTGATTGTAAAGAAGTAAAAGCTCACGATTTCATGACAAAACCAATAATTTCAATAAATGTAGATACAACTTACGAAAAAGCATTAAGAAAATTTGAAAAAGAAGATATCAAAAGAATGCCTGTTATAGATGATGGTGATGTCGTTGGATTACTTACTTTGCGTAATCTTGTTACACATTCTAAAAAGAATTTGAAAACTCTGCAAAAAGAAAATAAAGTACTTAAGTCGATGGCTGAACAACGTGGAATGACTAGAGAATAATCTAACATTAAATGGTAACAAAAAAAGAATATGTCCGTAATTGGTGGGACCTATCTAGAGGTGCCAATGTTGTTTGGGGAATTTCAACTATTGCCTTAGGGGCAGTCATGATTGGTGTTGACTATGGTGAAAATTTATTCACGCTAGGATTACACGCTTTTTGTATTGGAGCATTTGTTGCTGGCTGGTTTGCAATTAACGATTTATTAGATATTGAAGTTGATCGGATTAATCATCCTCAACGACCTTTGCCTGCTAATAACATCTCTGAACTTAGTGCAAAAAAATATGGCCATAGAATGATGATTTTATCTGGTGTCGGACTTTTTGCTATAATTTTGAATGACGGCGGAATGGCGTGGGTTGATTCTGTTACTATTTGGTTTATTGCTTTATTACTAATGATTGCTTATGAAATGGATGGGAAACCATTCAATCCTTGCTTGAAAAAGAGAATGTTCTGGGGAAATCTTACTATTGCTACAACTATGTCAATTACTATATTATTTGGAGCTGCAGCCATAAATCATGTTTTAGATCCACTACTTTGGTTAGTGGCTGCAGCTGCTTGTGTACTAACAACAGCAAGAGAAATGGCAATGGATACGAGAGACCAAATAGGTGATTTTGACAGAAATACTTATGCAAAGGTTAAGGGTGATGAAAAAGCACGAAAGACTATCTGGATTCTAAGTCTTGCTGCTTGCCTATTCTTAATATTACCTTTTGCTCTTGAATATTTACCTTGGAAAATGATTGTATTTGTTTTGCCTTCAATCGTATTTGCAATTTCAGCTAAACCTTATCTTAGCCAAGGAAAAGATGGTAAAGCTGGCAATATGCTAAGATACTCTATGGTTATGGGACTAGCCGGTTTGGCTGCTTGTGGTATAATTATAAACTGGTAATTCTATACCTATTGTGTGGATTATTTAGTCGAGCATCCAGAAGTTGGAACTATCAAATATATTAAAAATAATAGAGCAAAACGGATTATTATTTCAATAAAACCAGATTATGTGCGTGTTGTAATTCCTAAAAGACAGACATTCAAAAATGCTCAAAAATTTGTAGAATCAAGATTAGATTGGATTAAAAAAAATAGGCAAACTATGGACTTTCAATTTGAAAAGAGAAAAAGTTTACCTGAAATTGATAGAAAAGTTGCTCGTAAAATATTGTGTAGAAGAATTGGGGAACTTGCTCAATTACACAATTTTGTATACAACCGAGTTACTATTCGTAAACAAAAAACTCGATGGGGGAGTTGTTCATCAAAAAATAATATAAATTTAAATGCAAATTTATTACACTTGCCTTTTGAATTAATTGACTATGTATTGCTACATGAATTAGTTCATACTAGGATTAAAAATCACAGTAAAGATTTTTGGAACGAATTAGATTCTGTTGTTCCTAATGCAAGAAAGGTTGATCAAAGATTAAAAGAATATCAATATTGTTTATTCTAAAATACCTTAGCGGCGAATAAACCACATAATACTCCGCCAATTAGTAAAGGATATTGAATTGCTGCAAGTAAATCTCTAGTTGCACTACCTTCATCACATTGACCTTCGTCTAATCCAACTCCTTGAACAATACTGCCTTTGGCTCCTTCACACTCTTTTTCTAATTCACCATCAATATAATCAATTGCAAAACCTGCAACTAAAAAACCTAGAATTCCTACTGCACAAAGAACAAAACCCAAAGTTCCAGCTAACTTTCTGGAAATTTGCTTAATGATGCCTTCACTATCTGAGTCTGTCATCTTAATTATTCTTCAGAGTCTTCGTCGTTAGATTCGTCTTCATCGGTTTCATCTTCTTCAGATTCTTCTTGTTCAGACTCATCTTCTTCATCGTCGCGCTCTTTGTCGCATTCGCCTTCTCTTTCTTCAAACTCTGCAAACATTTCTTCTAATTCTGCACATGCTTCTTCATTATTTTCTTCTTCGCAAGCATATTCAAGTTCTGCTAACATTTCACGAACGAAAGCATCACGGTGTGGACCTTTTTCCTTACGGTCATTTCCACAATCATAGTGAATTACACCGTTTTCATCTTCGCGGATGCAGATTTTTTCATCGTCCCAGTCGTCATTATATCTTTCTTTTTTATCATCGCCAAGAACTTCTTTCCATTCATCCATAGTTAGACAAGCACCTTCATCCAAATCTTTCTCATCTCTATCTCTGTAGTTCTCTTCGCGATCTTCTACTAATTCAGCCATAATTTCACGGAATTCGCCACATGCTTCTTCATCACCTTCGTCACATGCTTCGGCTAATTCTGCTAAATATAATCTGAATTCTTCATCTTCGTCGGTTTCATCGTCGCCACGTGCACCGTCATCTTCATCACGCTCTTCCTGCTCTTCTTCATCACGATCTTCTGCTAATTCTTCGCGGATTTCTAATAATTCATCACATGCTTCTTCGTCGCCTTCATCACATGCTTCTGATAATTCTGCTAAATACAGCCTAAATTCTTCGTCTTCAGCCCAAACATTGTCTTCTCGATCCCAATCTTTGTCTTCACCATGATGGATTCGATCCCAGCCTTTCTTGTGATGCTTTTTCTCACCTTTCATCTTTTCTTCAATATCTTCAAAAGTGAAACATGGTTCTTCTTTATCTGATTCGAATTTTAGTACCCATTCTTCTTCAGTTAGACAATCGTCTTCAGTAACTGCTTCTTTATTGGTCCAATCTTTCTTATCAGAATAATCTTCTTTCTTATCGTCTTCTTTACTATCGCCACGAGCGCCTTCCTTCTCTTTACGCACTTCATCTACTTTTTCTTCAGGAACGAACGTTTCTTTCCACTGTTCTAAGGTTAAACAATCAACTTCCTCTTTATCATCTGTTAATAATAATTCTTTATCTGCTTCATCCCGTATTTTATCGATGGCTTTGGTTTCTTCATCGTCATCATTGAATACTTCACCAATTTCGTAAGTTACATCTCCTAAGAATGCTTGTCCTTGGTCTGTTGCTGCTATCGGTGCTGCGGTGAGCATCATGACTGCGACAACTAGTGCCTTACCTTCCAACATATTTATCTGAAAATTGAATTACTATATAAAAGGATGCCAAATATTTTTGGATATTGTAAAAACATCTTATATAGTGGCAAAAAATAGCTAAATCATGCGTTTAGCAATATTGCTCTTAGCAATGATATTGGCGCCTATGGCGTCAGCAATGGAATGGGGACCTGAAGTCACATACAGTGATGCAGTAATTGAAGGACTTGAAGGAGAAGAGTTTACTGTAAAGTTTGGGATTAAAGCTGATGAAAATGCGACTTATTCTATCAAATTAGGAGATAGATCGGAATTTGTATTTGATGAAAATCCAATCGAGATTGAAATTCCTGATGGAGACACAAGAACCTTCATTTTTGATGGAGTAGTGCAAGGAGAAGATGGTAACGGAGTTGCAGATGGAAAATATGCTATGACTTGGGAAGCTTTCAAAAATGGAACGAAATTCAATTCAGGTGATTTCGAAATATCAGCTGGTGAACAAGCACCTTCCGTTGGAATAATTGCAGCAATAGCTGGTATTGGAATAATCGCAACTCTAAGAAGGCGTAATTAATCGTACAGTAACGCGGTAGAGAAGGGGCTAAGAAAATCATTAAGTTCTAACTAAGCTAAAAGTTTTCTAGTTTTTGTAGACTTTTTGATAATGGACTCTAGGCGGGCAACCCGTGATTCCAATTCTTCAAGTCTAACTTCGTAAGGATGCCTCATGTAAATACACTAAAATTTGGGTAAGTAATAAATCTTTGTTTAAATTGTAAATTTGCAATGTAAAATTTATTTCAATTTCCAGAAATGGTAAAATCCAAAAAATAAAACACCTAAACCTGAAACGCACCCTGTGGCTCCTGCCGCAAACCAAGCATCAAATGCGGTTCCTTCCCAAATTATCATTGCTGCAAGACTTACCATAGCAAAAATTGCCCCCCCGGCCATTATCAAAGCTGGTTTGTCTGTAGGATCTCTTTCTTCTGATAATTCTTCCTTAATTCCTCTAGCTTCATGAACAGAAGATATGCCGTCCTTATCCTTGGCCTTTTCAAAAGCCCGATATGCCTCATCCAATAATCGTTCCCTTCCTGAACTATTTTTCCTTAAATGTGAAGCTAAATCAAGACGGCACCAAGCTGCTTCCACTGGAACATCAGCCTTATCAAAAAGCCTAATCGCTTCACGAAGGTCTTTTTCGGGGTCCTCAGACCATCCTGTGACTGTGGCGCCATATCTCAATAAATCTCCACAAGATGTTGGATTTTTTCTTCGCATCTTTTCTACTGCAGAACGCCAAATGGCTTCGTCTTGGAATGCCTGTTCAATCAATTCTTTATCTTCTTTGGATAAACCCATTACTAAAATCTATTCCAGCTTATGCATTGAAATCAAAGCTTGTTCTATAATTTTTAAGTCTTCAGGGACTTTGTGCCCTGTTATTGGTGCTGCTAAAGATACACCTGCATCTTTCTTAGCTTTCCAAACTTCTGAATTAAATTCTATTAAAGATTCTGTCATCTTTGTAAAATCAGAAGTCTCTGATAAAGGTCTTTCTGGGAAACTATCCACATCTACTGCTGATTTTCCATATAATGTAGTCGATAAATGATGAGTAAAGAAAGGACATATTGGTGACAAAATAGACATCATATCTCTGAAAACACGGTGAAGTGTCCATGTTGCTGATGCGTCGTCATTGTACAATCTTGTTTTTGCCATCTCCAACCAGTGAGAAGCAAGAATATTGGTGCTGAAAGTCTTGATTCCTTGAGCAGCTGTGTAAATATCCATTTCACTATAACCTGCCTTTGCTTTTTCTAATAAATCTGAAAATTCTGCTAAAATCCATTTGTCTTCATTCTCTAGATTTTCTGGAACTGTATTCAAATCTGCATCGAAATCAAACTGTGATGCGAAACGCCCCACATTGAAGATTTTTGTAAGAATACCAAAGTATCTCAACTCAATTTGTTCTGGATTTATTTGGAAATCATCTCCTACTTGTGCATCTGCAGCTTTCCAAAATCTAAAACATTCTGAACCTATTTTCTTAGCTTGTAAAGTTACTTGCTTGCCCTCAGGCCCCTTGATTTTCCAAGAACCTGTTCTTCCACCAAAACCACATTCTAAAACTGATTCTGCATCAATTCCATTGCCAAGAGACTTAGACATTTTACGACCCCAAGGGTCCATTCCTAAGCCATCAATCCAAATGTTAGCAAATCCAGGTTTATCGAGGAGTAAAGCTGATTTTAAGAGAGTATAATACAACCAAGTTCGAACTATTTCTTTTCCTTGAGGTCTAACTCCTGTTGGGAAGGCTCTTTCAAACAATTCAGGATCGGATAAATATCCAGATACATACAAATTAGAGTTAGAAGAATCCATCCAAGTATCGAAAACTTTCTCTTCGCCTTCCAAATTTCCTAATTCGGATTTCATATCTGAATAAGTGCCCAATTCTTTCCGTGTTTCACGGTCTAAAACAATCGAATCACCTGGTGGAGAATTTCTCCATGGTTGAACATAAGTTCCGTGCGGAGATGTGATAACTTTCTTTCTATCTTCTGAATACCAAATTGGTATTTCTGTATGATACCATCTACGACGGCTGACTGGCCAATCAATGCTAATATTTTCCATCCAATCTAACAAAAATTGCTTGTTACGGGGCGGTACAAAATTGCTTTCATTTGACAACTCCTTCAATCTATCTTGTATGTGTGTTTGACGAACATACCATTCTTTCAATAAAATAATTTCAATGGGATTCTTTCCCCTTTCGGAAACTGGAATTTCTTGTTCTCTTTCCTCTATATTTTCAATTCTATCTGATTCTTCTAAAATTTCTAATGCCTTTTTTCTTGCTTCAATAACTGGTAAACCTGCTAAAGGTCCACCTACCTCTGTTATTTTTCCTTCCAAATCAATTGCCTGGAAAGGTGTTAATCCTAATTCTCTAAATACTGAAACATCGTTCTGGTCTCCAAAAGAACAGACCATCAACACTCCTGAACCAAATTCCATGTTTACACTTGAATGGGCCTGAATATCTACTGTTTTTGAACGTCCGGATGTACCAATTGGTAGTTCCAATTTCTTACCGACTAATTTCTGGTATCTTTTGTCATCAGGATGGACGATGACTATTCCACAAGCACAAATTAATTCTGGTCTTGTTGTTGAAATTATAACTGAAGGATGATCCTCTCCTTCAACAGACCACCGTACATCTACTAACTTAGTTTTTCTAGATAATCTTTCAACTTCAGCTTCGGCAAGCGTTGTTCCCTCGACTGGATCATACAAATTTGGTCTTAATTCTTCAACAATGTCTCCTTTTTTGAATAAATCTATGAAAATTGATTGAGTTACAGCACGATATTCTGGCGCATCTGTCAAATATTCATTATCATATGCGCATGAAAGTCCAACTCTTTTTGCAATATTTCTCATTTCCTGAGTATATTTCTCTATTTCGTTTCTACAAATATCCAAGAATTCTGCTCTATCATAAGTTTTCATTTTGCGGCCAGTTTTCTTTTCAACTGTAAATTCAATATTTATTCCGTTACGATCAACACCCCATGGAAAATATACCTCCTTGCCAAGAAGTCTCTGACTACGTGCTATCACATCAATCATTGAATATTGGGCTACAGCACCAATATGCCACGTACCTGAAGGGTAAGGGGGTGGGGTATCTATTACAAAAATTTCTTTATCGGATTTGGGATTGAAAGTGTATCTTGGACCTTCTGCGAAGTGCGCTTCTTGGATTTTTTTCTCTAAATCCACTGTCCAGCGTTTTTCCTTTATCTTCGGGTCAGCCATGATTGTTGTTACTTGCAGGCCTAATCGGGCTTTTCTTAAAGTTTCTGCGAAGTTATTTTACTTAGGGGCTGTACTACCTAATAAGCTATGGAATATGCTAAAGATGTTGTCATTGTTGGCGGTGTTCGAACTGCGCACGGAAGATTCAAAGGTGCATTGTTCAATACTTCTGCTGTAGATTTAGGGGCAATGGCAATCAAAGCTACATTAGAACAAACCAATGTGGACCCTGCGATGATTGATGAAGTCATCATGGGAAATGTCCTCTCGGCAGGAATTGGACAACATCCTGCAAGACAAGCTGCAATCAAAAGCGGAATACCTGAACACATCCCTGCTCTTACTATCAATAAAATGTGTGGTTCTAGTATGAAAGCAATTATGCTCGCCGCTACTTCAATACGGGCTGGAGAATCAAATATTGTAATGGCTGGTGGAATGGAATCTATGTCTCAATCGCCATTTACAGTTTCTAGAGATAAAGATGGAAAAATTAGTATGGAAAAGCCTGTTGATAGTATGTTGAATGATGGGCTAATTGACTCGTTTAACGGAATGATGATGGCTCAAACTGGAAATAGAATTGCTGAACAATTTGAAATTACTAGAGATGAATCTGATTTATTTGCTCTTGAATCTCATATTCGTGCACAAAATGCCCACAAAAAAGGCGCATTTTCTAATTATCATATTCCTGTTGAATATGAAGATGGAATTTTGAAAACTGATGAAGGAATCAGACCTGACTCTTCTCTTGAGTCTTTATCAAATTTGAAACCTGTCTTTGATGAAGGCGGAATTGTTACGGCCGGGAATGCAAGCCAAATTTCAGATGGAGCTGCTGCTTGTTTAGTGACATCTAGAGAAAAAGCTGAAGAATTAAATCTAGAAATTCTAGCCACCATAACAAACTATTGTGCAGTAGGTGTTTCTCCTGAAGATGTGATGTCTGCACCAATTCCAACTGTACAAAAATTATGGAAAATGCAGGGTAGAAGTGGAGAACAAGATTATGATCTTTATGAACATAATGAAGCTTTTGCCTCGGCTTGCTTAGGTGTTATGCAAGGTTTAGGTCTAAAGCATGAAAAATTAAACGTTCACGGAGGGGCTGTAGCAATGGGGCATCCACTTGGAGCATCAGGTTGCAGAATTGTCTTAGCCCTAATTCATGCACTTAGAAATATAAGAGGTAAGCGTGGTTTTGCAACTGCTTGTTTAGGTGGTGGAATGGCTACAGCTATCGAAATTGAAACATGAATGCTGACCTAGAGGGTAAAGTTGTTTTGGTAACTGGAGGCGCGGGAGGTATTGGAAGTGTAATTTCCAAATCTTTTGCCGAACAAAATGCAAAAGTTATTGTCCATTATCATAGTTCAAAGGATAATGCTATAAAAATTGCAAATGAAATTAACGGGAGGGCAATTGGTGCAGATTTAACTGATTCAACTGAAACCAAGAAACTTTTTAATGAAATTATTGAAAAAGAAGGGAAAGTCGACGTTTGTGTAGCTAATGCAGGAAAATATCCAAAAGAATTTGCTCCACTATGGGAACTTGATGATAAAAGATTAAATGACACTTTAAGCACTAATTTGTCTCTTACGTTGAATACTTCTAGAGAATTCCTAAAACATACTTCTCAAACAAAACAAGGTTCTCTTGTTTTTGTAGGATCTACTGCTGGAATTTATGGGGAAGCGGGGCATGCTGATTATGCTGCTGCCAAAGGTGCAATCACCTCTGGATTACTTAGAACACTAAAGAATGAAGTTGCTCAAATTGGCGATAAGGTCAGAATTAATGCAGTTGCTCCTGGTTGGACCGTTACACAGAAAAAAATAGATGAAGGACTAAACCAAGACCATGTTGACAAAGTTGTATCGACTATGGCTCTGAAGAAATTGGCATCTCCTGAAGATGTCGCAAATTCTATTGTTATGCTTGCTTCAAATTCACTCTCGGGACATATAACTGGACAAGTTATAGAAATTGCAGGAGGGATGGAAGGACGACTGATAGCTGGGACGAAATAGGTTTCAAGAATCTATTGATTGGAAGTGTCGTTTTTTCATTGCTTTTATCTTGGGTTATAACTATTATTTACAATGTTAATTTCAACTTTGTTATCTTTGTAGTTGTACAAATATTTGTTATAATTGCAACGACTATGATTTGGCCGGCTTTGAATTCAAGATAGGGTTAAATTAGAAACTCTATGGGAAAGTGTGGAAGAACCTCCAAAGAAAGTTAGACGCTATGACATCGACTGGCTTAGGGTCATTTTATTTGCTTTATTGATTCCATTTCACGTAGGAATTGGAGTTTATTGGG
>Ga0066851_10001866_pt1 | contig 9948 bp, 9 predicted proteins | sample ETNtaG_7_FD_65493 | JGI IMG/M metagenome (GOLD analysis project Ga0066851, IMG submission 65493) | Marine microbial and viral communities from oxygen minimum zone, Eastern Pacific Ocean - ETNP201406SV65 | ecosystem: Environmental > Aquatic > Marine > Oceanic | place: Pacific Ocean: Eastern... | reverse complement strand
GAATGTATTTTAAGGCCTGAACTTTGCCGTGCACATGAAGGTGAGTCTAGAGATATGGAGTGGTCCAAAAAATATTGTTTAACCGATCAACATATTTATATGTCATTTACTGGTAATATTAAGATTGGGGTTACTAAACCTTCTCAAATTCCAACTCGGTGGATTGACCAAGGAGCAACTCATGCTATTATTTTATGTACGGCTCCTAATAGGTATACAGCAGGGTTAATAGAAGTACATCTTAAGCAATATTTTTCTGATCGAACTAATTGGAGAAAAATGCTTTCTGGAAACTTTGAAGAACCCAATTTTGATGAGTATTATTTAGATGCAAAAAAATACTTAGATGCAAAATTTTCTAAATATATCATTGATAGCAAATGGGTTGATATTCATTACCCAATTGATTCAACTCCAGAAAAAATTAACAGTCTTTCATTTGATAAAGAGCCTCAATATGAGGATATCTTAACAGGAATAAAGGGTCAATATTTTCTTTTTAAAAACAACAGAGTATTAAATATTAGAAAACATACTGGTTATTCAATTGAATTAAAGTATTAAAATTGTTTTTTACCAAATACAATATTCCCATTTACAACCGTAGCAATAATTTTTGTTTTTAGAATTTTTTCAGGGGCTATACTTGTAATGTCATCTGATAAAATAGTTAAATCAGCTTCATATCCCAATTCAATCATCCCACGATAATTTTCTGAGAATTCTGAAAATGCAGCACCTGAAGTAAACATATTAAGTGCTTCCATTCTAGATAAAAGTTCTTGAGATTGCCAGCCTCCTTTAGGATAGCCATTATGATCCATTCTAGTAACTGCAGCATAATATTCATACAGTGGATTACCATCTTCGATTGGGCAATCTGAACCTCCTGCAATTACTATATCATTTTCTAATAATGTTTTCCAACGACTAATTCTATGTAAACGATGCTCTCCAATTCTATCTTTTAACCATTTCATATCACTAGTACAATGAGAAGGTTGCATAGATGCAATAATAGATAATTTTTTTAATCTAGAGATGTCACTTGTAGTTAGCATTTGAGCATGCTCAATACGCCAACGTCTATCATTTTTTGTTTTTAAATATTTTTGATAAGTATCAAGTACAAATTCATTTCCTCTATCTCCAATTGCATGTGTACAAAGTTGAAAATTATAATTATAACATAATGCAGCTAATTCATCAAATTCTTCTTTTGATATTAGAATCAAACCACAATTACATTGATCATCACAGTAGGGCTCATGTAATGCAGCACCTCTACTACCAAGAGCACCATCAATAAATGCTTTGACTGATCTAATTTTATAATGCTTTCCTGAATATTGTCCTTTATCAAAAAATTCTTTAATATAATCTTTAAATGAGGCACCAATCATACCGTAACATTTTATCGGCATTTTTTCTTCTACTACTAATTCAATCATTGATTCTATAATATCTGGCGATTGCCATGCATCATGCACATTAGTAATTCCACGTTCAGCTGCGTAACGAGCTCCAGTCAAAAGCCATTTTTTGATTAATTTTTTATTTGGTTCAGGTAAGAAATTTTTAATATCATTCATTGCATTATCTATTAAAATACAATCATTAATGATTGAGCCACCAGGTATATCAGAAGTTATATCAAAACCAGCATATTGAATGGCTACATCATTAGTCCATGCACTATGACCATCAATTCTAGTTAGAAATATAGGGTTATTAGGAGCGACAGAATTTAAATATTCTTTTTTTGGGAATTCAGGATTTTTCCATAAGTTTTGATCCCAACCAAAACCTTCAATCCATTCACCAGACTTGAGAGTTTTACTTTTATCAGAAATTAATTTAGCTATTTCATTTACTGATTTTATTCCTTTTAAATTTACCATTTCTAATCTTTGCCCAAGATTTTTAATATGAAAGTGTGCATCTATAAAACCTGGGATAACTGTTGCGCCTTTTAAATCAATTGTTTTATATGATGAATTTGGTTTATTTAATGCCTGTATTTTCCCCTTTTTAATTGTAATATTATCTACTAATGGCAAAGATGAATTCAGGGTAATAATTTTTCCATTAATTAAATTTAGTGGTTCTCTATTCATAAATATATGTTTATTTTTAATCAGTCTAATTTAGATATAAAGAAGTATTATGAAAGCAATTGATTTAAGAAGCGATACGGTTACACTTCCATCGGATAAAATTAGAAAAGCTATCTTTAATGCTCAATTAGGAGATGATGTTTTTCAAGAAGATGATAGTGTTAACTTATTAGAAAAGACGGCTGCTAAATTATCTGGGAAAGATAGAGCTTTATTAGTCCCAAGCGGAACAATGGGAAATTTAGTTTCTTTTTTAGTACATTGCCCTAGAGGAACAGAGGCAATATTAGGTAATAAATCTCATACATTTACTTATGAGGTTGGTGGAATTTCAGCTTTTGGGGGGATACATTCTCATCAATTACATAATGAAGAAGATGGGACCATTGATATCAAATCAATTAAAAATGCCATTCGATATGATAATATTCATTTTCCAAAAACATCACTTATTAGTTTAGAAAACACTCATAATAAATGTTTTGGATATCCCTTATCTAAAGATTATTTAGATGCAGTTTCAGATATTGCAAAAGAAAATAATTTAAAATTACATGTCGATGGTGCTCGTATATTTAATGCAACAGTTGCATTGGATATGCCATTATCCAATTTAGTTGAAAATATTGATTCCATTACTTTTTGTTTGTCTAAAGGTTTAGCATGTCCAGTTGGCTCTATTATTTGTGGTTCCAAAGAATTTATTAAAGAAGCTCGCAGAATTAGAAAAGCTCTAGGTGGAGGAATGCGTCAAGCCGGGATTATTGCTGCAGCAGGTTTATCAGTTCTAGATAATATTAATCATCAAATTTTAACAGATCATAAAAATGCTAAATTATTAGCAGTTGGGATTGATTCTATTAAAGGATTAAAGATTAATTCCAATCGAGTTAAAACTAATATTATTTATTGTAGACTAGATACAGATGCTATGACTTCAGAAGCATTTTTAAAGACGTGTAAAGAACAAGGTATTTTATTTTTTCAATATCCATCAGGTGATTACAGATTAGTTACTCACTATGGAGTTGATAAAAATGATATAGAGTCAACTTTATTAACATTTGAAAAAATTCTATCATAGTCATTTTTTTTTAAATAAATTCAAATGATTTTATCTTTTTAAAAGGACATATAAAATATGGCAAAAGGCGTTACACCACAATCAAATGATTCATCTAAATGGTATACTGATGTTATCACAAAAGCACAACTAGCAGACTATGGGCCTGTTAAGGGGACCATGGTTATTCGTCCTTATGGTTATTCTATTTGGGAATCTATTAAAGATGAGTTTGATACTAGATTTAAAAAAACAAATCACACGAACGCATATTTTCCATTATTTATTCCCAAATCTTTTTTAGCAAAAGAAGCAGAGCATGTTGAAGGTTTTGCTAAAGAGTGTGCTGTTGTAACTCATTCAAAATTAAAAGTTGAAGATAAAAAATTAGTTGTTGATCCCGAGTCTAAATTAGAAGAAGAAATTATTGTAAGGCCTACATCTGAAACGGTTATTTGGTCTATGTATAAAAAATGGATTAATTCTTATCGAGATTTACCTATACTAATTAATCAATGGGCTAATGTGGTAAGATGGGAAATGAGAACTCGTTTATTTTTAAGAACAAGTGAATTTTTATGGCAAGAGGGACATACAGCACATGCAACTGAAAAAGAAGCTGTTGATGAGGCATTAAAAATTTTAGATATTTATAAAGATGTGGTAGAAAATATTATGGCCATTCCTGTGTTAACAGGATATAAAAGTGACTCAGAAAAATTTGCAGGTGCAGTTGAAACATATTGTATCGAAGCAATGATGGGAGATAAGAAAGCTTTGCAAGCAGGGACCTCACATTATTTGGGGCAAAATTTTGCTAAAGCATTTGATGTAAAATTTCAAAATGAGAATAATAAAGAAGAATATGTCTATGCTACTAGTTGGGGAGTAAGTACACGATTAATTGGGGCTCTTATTATGGTACATGGTGATGATCAGGGTTTAAGGTTACCTCCCAAAGTTGCACCTATACAAATTGTAATAGTACCTATTTATAAAACAGATGAAGATAAAGCTCAAATTTCAAATTATATTCAACCATTAATTGATGATTTTGATACAAATAATATTAGATATTTTTATGATGACAGAGACAAAATGTCTCCAGGATTTAAATTTAATGAATGGGAAATGAAAGGTGTTCCTATACGAATTGAAGTTGGGATGAGAGATATAAATGATGGATTAATTATATTTTCTAGGAGAGATAATAATATTAAAGATAATATTAAAATCAATGAGGTAGAAAATTATTTTTCTAATCTTTTAATTGACATTCAGAACTCTTTATTTAATCAAGCTAAAAAATTTCAACATGAAAATACTTATCAAGCCAATAATTATAAAGAATTTCAAACCCTTATTAAAAGTGGAGGTTTTGTAAAATGTGGCTGGGATGGGCATTCTGATAGTGAAAATCAAATTAAAAAAGATACAAAAGCTACTATTAGATGTATTCCATTTTCGCAAAAAATTGACGGATTAAAATGTATTTATTCAAATAATCCAGCTAAGTATGAAGTCATTTTTGCACGTGCATATTAAGGGAGTATATTGATAGTTTCGTCACAAGGCATTATTCTTAAAATATTTCCTTATAGTAACACCAGTATCATTTGTAATGTATTTACTAAGGAGCATGGGAAATTAACCTTTATTGCTAAAGGCATTAGAAAACCTAAAAACCCTTTATTATCTATACTTCAACCCTTCAACCTTCTTGAATTTAATTATTATTATAAAAAAAATCGTTCCATGCATTTAATTAAAGAAGCTGATATTTTATTTAGTTTTAATCACTTAAGAAATAATTTTTCTACCATACTGATTGGTTCTACTATTTTAAATATAATCAATAGATTATTTGAAGAGGAATATCCTCAAGAAGTAATTTTTAGGCTAATATATAAAACTTTAAATCAACTATCAACGGACAATAAACATATTAAAATATTGTTTATATTTTTTTTATTTCATTTATCTAAACAATTAGGATTTATGCCAAACATTGAAAGATGTCATTCTTGTAATGTTTTATTTGAACATGATGTTATTTTTTCTTTAAGCTCTAATTCATTAATATGCTCAAATTGTAATATACATACTACATTAGACACAGATTTTGTGATAAGCTATGAAAGTTTATGTAAGTGTATATTAATTAACGAAACACATATTAATAGTATAACGGATATTCCAATTTCATCATTACATTTAAAAGAATTATTTAACTTTTTAATTACTTTTATGAATAGTAATATAAATCAAATGCATAAAATTAAAGGGATTAAAGAAATCACAAAAATTTATCATGGAAAATAAAGAATACTCTAATAGATTTGATAGTAACAATTATTTTTTTAATAAAGATAGTAGATTAGGAATTTATTTAATTCACGGATTTTCAAGCACTACTTATGAAGTTAAAAAATTAGCAGAATATTTAGCAGGGCAAGGCTATAAGGTCAAAGCAGATAATCTGCCTGGTCATGGGACATCACTTTCTGATTGTAATAGTACAAAATATACTGAATGGTTATTATTTGTTGAACAGGGAATAGCAGAAATGTATTCTACATGCGATAAAGTAATTGTTATTGGTGTTAGTATGGGAGCGGTTTTATCCTTACACTTAGGTAGTCTTTTCCCTGTAGATGGCATTATTGCAGCATCTGCAATTTTTAAATTTAAAAACGAATTTAATGTTAGAGTAATAAACAGGTTATTTCATAGGATTAAAAAAAATATACCCAAACAGAGCGTATTTCATCCAGATCAAGTGAAAGTTCAAAAAATACAATTTTATGGATATAGTCAATATCCATTATATGCATTAAATGAGCTGCGTAAAATGGTTGATAAGGTTAAGTTAAATTTGCATAAAATTTCTAGTCCTATTTTTTTAATACATTCCAAAATTGATCAAACCGCACCAATTGAGAATTTGAAAATTATACAGAATCATTTGACTACCAAAGATTTAGATACTTTGGTTTTGCATCAAACAGGTCATAATGTTTTTGATACAGAGTTAGATGATAAAGCACTGATTTTCAGTCATATTGATACGTTCATAAATAAAATTTTTAATGTCAAATAACCTCCTAAATGATGATGTAAATAATTTTTCCATTTATAATCATCCTGAGCTGTATGATGATATTATGTGGTGGAAAGAAGACGATATTTTATTTTGGGAAAGGATTATTAAAAAATTTAAATCAAAGTCAGTGTTAGAACTTTGTTGCGGGACAGGTCGTCTAGGGTTACCATTAATAAACAATGGAATGGATTATTATGGGGTTGACATTTCTAAACCTTTTATAGATTTTTTCGCATCTAAATTATCTAATTACGATCAAAATAAATTAATTGTTGGCGATGCAACTAATTTTTTTTTAAATAAAAAATTTGATTTAGTATTTATTGGTTTTAATTCCTTAGCGCATTTATTAACTAATGAAAATGTTCAAACGTGTTTTAATTGCATTAGAAAGCATATGCATAATGATTCTATTTTTGGAATTGATATATTCATGCCTTCTCATAAACTAACTTCAAATCTTGATTCAAGCAAAGTAGATTTGATGGATTTTATAGATTCAGATACTAAAAAAAAGTTAAATATATTTGAATTCACTAAATATAATTCTAATAAAGAAGTCAATCATATTTCTTGGGAATTTATAAATGAAAATAATAAAATAGAATTTATCTATAATTTTGATATGAGAATATTTTTTCCAGATACATTAAATAGATTACTCATTGATTCAAAATTTCACATTAATAATTTTTATGGAAATTATGAATTTGAAAAATTTAATGAACAGAGTGAAAAACAAATTTATATTTGTAATAAATAATAAATTTTATTTTAAAAATAATATTTGTAACATACAACTATGAACATTACAGAACATTTATCTGATATTAGTCTTAATTATTTTGCACTTCTACGAAAATTATCTTCAAAATTTGATTTAACCTTATCTCAGGCTTTATTATTATTATATGTCCCCTTTGATGGGGTTACAATTTCTGATTTATCAGATAAATTAGGTATTGATATTAGTACTATGACAAGAAATATTCAAAGGATTGAAAAACAGGGACTTATTGAACGTAAAAAAAATTTAAATGATAAACGTTCTGTTAAATTGAATTTATCAAATCGTGGTAAAAAAATTATTAATTTATTAAATGATGATATTTCTAACAATTTATCTCCGATTTTAAAAAAATATGATTTTGATAAAATTGAACAAATTCAATCATCTTTAGAATCTTTAGGATGGGATTTGTATTTATTCAGAAAAGATTTATAATAATTACATGGATTTTACAAAAACTATACTTTTTTGGTATTATGATAATAAAAAAGATTTCCCATGGAGGCTTACTAAAGATCCATATAAAATATGGATATCAGAAATTATGTTACAACAAACTCAAGTAAATACAGTAATTCCATTTTATCAAAATTGGATTAAAAAATTTCCTACTGTATATGATGTAGCTGATGCATCAGATGAAGTATTATTTAAATATTGGGAGGGGTTAGGATATTATAATAGAGTAAATAATTTTCGTGCCGCTTGTAATGAAATTATAGAATTTAACAATGGAGTCATCCCTCAAACTAAATTAGAGTTAATGAATTTAAAAGGCATTGGTGATTACACATCTTCAGCTATTGCATCTATTGCTTTTAAAAAAAAACATTATGCAATTGATGGTAATGTAAAAAGAATTATGGCGAGAGTTTTATGCTTGAAAGATTTTTCAAAATTATCATTTAATAAAATGGATAATTTCTTATCCAATAATATTGATTCTAAGAACCCTGGAGATTTTAATCAGGCTTTAATGGATTTAGGCCGAGAGGTATGTAAAGCTAAGAAACCGTTATGTGAATCTTGCCCTATTTCATCTATATGTAGAGCCTATCTTATGGGGAAAACTAAAAATTACCCAGTTATGAACAAGAAAAAAAGTAAGCCACCTCATTATACAATAGGAGTTGGAGTTATATGGCGCAATAATAAAATTTTAATTACTAAAAGAAAAAAAAATGTTTTATTAGGAGGATTGTGGGAATTTCCAGGTGGGAAGAAAATAAAAAAAGAATCTATTACAAATTGCATCAAACGAGAAATTTTAGAAGAATTATCTATCAATGTAGATGTATCAAATTTTATTATTAAGGTTAATCATAAATATTCTCATTTCGGGATTACTCTACATGCTCATCATTGTTTTTATAAAACGGGAGATATTATTTGTAATTCTGCTGATGATTGGAAATGGATTAGACCTAATCAATTAGCTCAATTTCCATTTCCAAAAGCTAATCATTATATTTTTCCATATATTTTAAATCAAAAGGTAGCATGATATTTAGACTATTTAGCATAATTCTATATTTATTAGGAGGAATATATTTTATAATTTTTGGAGTATATGTTATTGTATTGTCTTTAATTATTGGGCATAAATATTTATATGCGACCTTACCACTGTTAACAAGAATTCAATTATTATTTTTAGGAGCTTGGGTTAGGCTTAAAAATAAAATTCCAAATGATCGTACTTATATTATTATGATGAATCACACATCATTTGCTGATGTCTTTTTTTCTGTTCAACCTTTAAAAGGAAAATATACAGCTATATTAGCTTCCTTTAATTTTAAAATTCCAATTTGGGGGACTATGCTTAGATCATTTAAGGCAGTTCCGGTATATAGAAAAGATAAGACTAAGGCACTTCAAGGGATTAAAGATGCAGAAAGAATCATTAATGAGTTAGGTTATCATGTAGTTATTTTTCCTGAAGGGACTAGAACTATAAATGGAAAACTTCAAAAATTTAAAAAAGGAGGTTTTCATATGGCATTAAATACTGGAGCTCCTATTTTACCATTAGTAGTTAAAGGAGGATTTAAATTTAAACCAAAGACTCGTTGGTATATTAAACCTTCTATTATTGATATTGAAGTTGGTAAACCAATTGATATTAGTAAATATTCAATTAACACAATAGATGAATTAGTCAATGACACTTATACAGAATTTAAAAAATTACTAAAAGAAGACGACAATTAATTTTAATTAGTATTATACTTATTTCATATGATATAATTTTTAAATTGTTTTTGAAAAACAGACAATAATAATTAATTTGACTATATAATGCATGGTCCATCTTTAAAACAAAGAAAAATAAAAAGACGATTAAGAGTTTTCTTATGCCTTTTAATTTTTGTTTTTTCTTTTTTTAATATTGGAATTTTTCTACCAACTCTCACTCTCATTATATTTGAATTAAGAAATGAAATCACACAATTAATTAGACGAGTATTTGGGAAAACTTTATTTGATGGTTATGATAAATTATTTAAAAAACATATTAAAGATATTAAAGTTTATGGTGAATATGGTGTTGGAAATTCAACAACATGGGTATATCAAAATACAAATGCAAAAATTTTATCTGTTGATACAAGTAAAGAATGGATTAATATAGTTCAGTCTAAAATGAATGAATTAGATAGAATCCAAATTGATTGGATAGATTTAGGGGTGGTTGGTGATTGGGGGACACCTATTTCATATAAAAAAAGAGAATTTATTATAAATTATTTGGAATCAATTTGGATGAAAAACAATAAACCAGAATTAATTTTAATAGATGGACGGTTTAGAGTAGCATGTTTTCTTTATTCATTATTAAAAGCTTTTCCTGGATCAAAGATAAAGCTTTTAA
>Ga0066851_10001865_pt1 | contig 9953 bp, 11 predicted proteins | sample ETNtaG_7_FD_65493 | JGI IMG/M metagenome (GOLD analysis project Ga0066851, IMG submission 65493) | Marine microbial and viral communities from oxygen minimum zone, Eastern Pacific Ocean - ETNP201406SV65 | ecosystem: Environmental > Aquatic > Marine > Oceanic | place: Pacific Ocean: Eastern... | reverse complement strand
ATATTAAATAATAATAATGAGAATTAATAAAAATAATTTTGAAATAATAATAGACACTTCTTCTCCTAATTCTTTAATAGCATTATTAAAAGATAATCAAATACTTTCCAAATGTGAATGGGAATCTAATAATAATGAATCAAAAACATTATTACCAAATATAAATTGTTTAATTAAAAAAAATAATCTCAATATTCAAAGTTGCAGTAAAATTTTTGTTGTTATTGGCCCTGGTGGTTTTAGTTCTCTAAGAATAGGAGTAAGTACTGCTAAGGGATTAAGTATCATTCTAGGTATTCCTTTAATACCAATACCAACATTATTAAGCTGTGCTATGGAATTTATTACAGAAAATTACAAAGTTATGTCAATTACAGAATGTTCTAAAGGTACATTTTATTCAAAGATTTATAATGGACTGCAAGATATTAATTATGAAACTCAAAAAGAATATATATCATTTGAAATAATAACAGCAAATGAAATTATAAATTTTTCAAAAAAAGAAAATATTGTCATTGCCAGTTCTAATCCAAATATAAAAACAAACGAGTATATTAAAAACAACAAATTAGAAAATTTTATATCGCTGACTAGTAACAAAATTCAATCTATAATACGAATAGAACAAAAATATAAAGCATTTTTAAATAATTTAGAAACTATAAGTATTAATCCTGTTTATGCAAATTCAGGACAAATATCATCAGCTCTAACAACTCTATATAAAGGAGAATAAAATTGGAAAGAACATTAGTATTATTAAAACCTGATTCAGTACAAAGAAATTTATCAGGAGAACTTATAAATAGAATAGAAAAAATTGGATTTAAAATTATTGGTTTAAAACTAATGATTCTTGATCAAGCAAAAGCACATGAACATTATAAAGAACATAAATCAAAGTCATTTTTTAATGATTTAGTATCTTTTATAACTTCAGGCCCTATTATTGCTATTGCTTTCCAAGGACCAGATTGTGTGAAAAAAATCAGAAATATTATGGGAAGTACTAATCCGTCAGAAGCATCTCCAGGATCAATAAGAGGAGATTTTGGCATATCTTTGTCAATGAATTTAATCCATGGATCAGATTCTGTAGAATCTGCTAAAAGAGAATTAAAAATCTTCTTTGAAGAATCTGAATTAGTCGATTACAATAAAAATGTAGATGAGTGGATATTAGAATAAATATCGTTCTATAATTTTTTCAAATCTGATGCGTTCTCTTTACCTCTATTTTGAGAAACTTCGTAAGAAACGGCATCACCTTCTTCTAATTTATCTATTCCAGCATCATTAAGAGCAGAAATATGTACAAAAACATCTTTCCCTCCATCATCAGCTCCAATAAATCCATACCCTTTAGTTGGATTAAACCATTTAATTTTACCTGTTGGCATTATTTTCCTTCCTTATATTTAATTAATATTTATTTTAATAGTTAAATTAATTATTGAATTCTAACTATTTCCTTAGATTTTCCCCATACATTTTCAATAGAATATTTTTCTCTGTTTTTTTCATCGAAAATATGTACTATCAAATCCCCATAATCGATAACAACCCATTCTAATGTATTGTCACCATCAACTCTTCTTTTATCTAATCCATTTTTTTTGAGCTCAATCATTATATCATCTAAAATAGATTTGATCTGTCTTTTTGTTTCAGCAGACATAATTATAAATAAATCTGCAAAATCACAATCCGGACTTACATCTAAAAGAATAAGGTCTGAGGCCTGTTTTGATTCAGCAATTTCTATTATTTGATCTATTAAATGATTATTAATTTTTAACACAACTATAATTAATATTACTTTTCAAAATAATTAATTGTTTAGATATAATTAAATTGATTTAAGTATTACTCTTACAATGATATGATCCATAGTTGAAATTGTAAACATTAATTATCAAATTTTATTTTAAATGAAAAAAAGAGTAATTGTTGCTATGAGTGGCGGAGTTGATTCATCTGTAGCAGCTTTATTATTAAAAGAACAAGGATACGATGTTGTCGGCGTAACAATGAGATTATGGAGTTCTGATGATGACACCAAACCCAAAAATAACAAAAGATGCTGTTCAGTAGAAGATGTAGAAGATGCCAGGAAAGTATGTGATATTTTAGGGATTAATCATTATCATTTAAATTTTGAAAACGAATTCCAAAAATATGTCGTAGATTATTTTGTAAATTCATATATCGAGGGAAAAACTCCCCATCCATGCCTTGCGTGTAATGACAAAATCAAATTTGATTTTTTATTTAAAAGAGCTCAAAACTTAGGTTCTGACTTAATAGCAACCGGACATTATGCAAGAATTAAAAAAGAAAATGATGAATACAAATTATATAAAGGCTTAGATCAAAACAAAGATCAATCATATGTTTTATTCACATTAAAACAAAAAGAATTGAAAAATCTATTACTACCAGTTGGTGAATATAAAAAAGAAGAAATAAGAAATTTGGCTCACAAATACAATCTTCCAATTGCAGATAAACCTGATAGCCAAGAAATTTGTTTTATTCCTGATGGTAATTATCGGCAATTTATTATGGAACGAACAAATCCCAGGCCTGGTAAAATTTTGGATATAAATGGTAATTTCCTAGGAAATCATGAAGGGATACAATCATTCACAATAGGTCAAAGAAGAAAATTAGGAATTGATAATAATTCTACAAAACCTTATTTTGTATTAAAAATATCTAAAAGTGATAATAATGTTTATGTAGGACCACATGAATATCTATTTCAAACAAATTTTAATGCAGTCAACATAAACATACAAAGTAATCAATTAAATTTATCGGATTTTGATGCATATGTAAAAATCAGATATAAAGCAAAACTATTCAAAGCTAAAATCAAACTTCATACAAATAAAACTGCAGATATTGAATTTGAAAATGCTCAAAGAGCAATAACTCCGGGGCAAGCAGTAGTATTCTATTCAACAGAATCAAATGGTGAAGAAGTAATTGGAGGCGGGATAATTGACTCAATCAATTCAAATTTTAATGCAATTAAAATCTAATTGTTTATGCATGAAAAACCAAACTTCAAATTTGAAAAAACAATAATAACCAATAAAAAACAATATATTGCCGGAATAGATGAGGCTGGGAGAGGGACATTAGCTGGCCCAGTAACAGTTGGAATAGTAATATTTGATATCAATAACAACAATGAAAAACTTCTTATAGATATTGGTATTAATGACAGTAAAAAACTTTCACCTACAAAAAGACAAGAACTTTACAAATATATAGTTTCAAATTCAATATCATATAGTACTGGATGTAGTACCGAATCTGAAATAGACTGCATAGGGATAAATAAAGCTATTCAGTTAGCTTTATCTCGAGCATTGGGAAATTTAAATCAAAAACCTCATCATTTATTAATTGATGCAATTGAATATACATATAATAATATTCCACAAACAAGCATTATAAAAGGAGATCAAAAATCTCTTTCTATTGCAGCTGCATCAATTTTAGCAAAAGTAACAAGAGATAATTATATGATTAATATAAGTAATAAATATCCTCACTACTTATTTAATAAAAATAAAGGATATGGTACAAAATCACATATTGATTCCATAATAAAATATGGTAAATCTAAAATACACAGAAAATCATTTTTAATAAAAAACTTAGATATAAAAATTAATGAATAAAAAATTAATTAGCGGAGTATATACGATCATTGATCCAGAACAAGGATCAAATATATTTGAATTAACAAAAAAAGTCATATTAGGTGGTGTAAAGATTGTCCAGTACAGAGATAAAATCAACACAATTTCTCAACAAATTATAAATGCAAGAAAAATTAAACATATTTGCGAGAAATACAATGTTATATTTATAGTAAACGATTCTGCCGATTTAGCAAAAGAAGTTGATTCAGACGGAGTACACATAGGACAAAATGACGATACAGTCGAATACTGTAAAAGAACCTTGTTTAATGAAAAAATAATTGGTACTTCAAATAATAATATGGAAGAAATATATCAATCAATAAAAGCAAATGTAGATTATTTAGCAATAGGTAAAGTATTTCAAACGTCCACTATGGGCAAAAAAGATAGGAATATTGTAGGATTAGATTTAATTGCAGATGCTAAGAAAATAACTTCTATACCTGTAGTTGCAATTGGAGGTATAAACAAAAACAATGCCAAAAAAGTTATTAAATCAGGGGCAGATTCAATTTGTGTTGTATCTGAGATTGTTAAATCATCAAACCCCGAATTAGAAGCAAATATATTTAAAAGGTTTTTTGATTATGAAAAATAGATTTGACGATTTACCAAAATCTCAGCTTTATTGGGATTTTTTACCAAAATCTTCTGGTCCAGATTTTCAATATTCCACAACAGTTAAAACGGGAAATTTATTATTTGTCTCAGGGCATGGTCCGAAGCTTATTGGATTTGATAATTTCGATACAACAAATCTACCAATATCTAAAAATAAAGAATGGATAACCGGCAGATTAGGAGAAGGAATAACTGTGAAACAGGCTCAAATCGCAGCTGAAACTGTCATCGCCAATATGATTTCTACAATTCAAAAAGATATAAAAGATTTCAATAAAATTAAAAAATTTGTAAGACTTTTAGTCTTTATTAATGCCACAGAAAATTTCACTGAACACTATGAAGTATCAAATTCAGCATCCGAATTTTTAATTAACTATTTTGGTGAAAAGGGCAAATGTGCTTTAACAGTAGCAGGTATGGATTCAGTATTTTCTAATATACCTGTTGAAATTGAGTTAATTTTAGAATTAAAAAATTAATAAAATATAATAAAATATAAAAAATTTAGAGGTTTAATATGAATAACGACTTAATACTAATTATGGCATTAATAATTCCTTTGATTGGAATAATATTTGCTTTATATCTATCATTCAATATTGTTAAACAAGATGAAGGTAATAAAGATATAATTTTCATTGGCAATGCAATAAAAGAAGGGGCTATGGCATTCCTTTCTAAGGAATACAGAGTATTAAGTATATTTGTAATAATAGTTGCCATAATTATTACAGTATTATTAGACTTTGGAAAAGATATTACAAATTATCAACTTCCTAAAATAGCTATTTCTTATATTGCAGGTGCCATTGGATCAGGAATAGCAGGTTTTGTTGGTATGTCGATTGCAGTAAGAGCTAATTATAGAACAACAGTACAGGCTATGAAAGGATTAAATCCAGCTCTTAGAATAGCTTTTAAAAGCGGAGCTGTAATGGGAATATCTGTTGTTTCAATTGGTTTATTAGGAATAACAATAATATATTTAATTTTTGATAGTATGGAAGCAGCGGCCGGCTTTGGATTTGGTGCATCTACTATAGCTCTATTCGCAAGAGTTGGTGGAGGTATTTATACAAAAGCAGCAGACATAGGAGCTGATTTAGTTGGAAAATTAGAGGCAGGAATCCCGGAAGATGACCCAAGAAATCCTGCTACTATTGCTGACAATGTTGGCGATAATGTTGGCGATGTAGCTGGAATGGGAGCAGATTTATTTGAATCTTATGTAGGTTCTATTATAGCAACAATGACTTTGGCCGCAGTAATAACTGCAACTGCATCAAGCGTAACACTAATTAGTGATTCTTTTGATTCAAAAAATGCTGTTGTTCTTCCTTTTTTCATAGCTTCTATAGGAATTATAAGCTCTATAATTGGGACATTCCTAGTTCGAACAAAAGAAGGAGCAAGTATGGGTAGCCTGTTATGGTCATTGAGAACAGGAATTTTTTCTGCTGGATTTATTGTTTTAATTGTTATGTTACTTGGATCATTAACTTCAATGTTTCCTTTAGGAGTATTTTGGATAATTTTGACAGGATTAATTGCCGGAGTAATTATTGGGACAGCATCTGAAATCGCAACATCCTATGAATATAAATATACAAAAAATTTAGCCGAACAAGCCAAAACAGGAGCTGCAACAATTATCATTGGAGGCTTAGGCTTGGGGATGATTAGTACCATAATACCTACTTTGGTAATTATAATATCAATGGCTTTAGCATATATGTTAGGTGGCTATTATGGTATTGCTCTAGCAGCGGTAGGTATGTTATCAACATTGGGAATAACTCTCGCAACAGATGCTTATGGCCCGGTTGCAGATAATGCAGGAGGTATTGCTGAACAAGCTAAATTACCACCCGAAGTAAGAGAGAGAACTGATGCTTTGGATTCTTTAGGAAACACTACAGCAGCTACTGGTAAAGGATTCGCTATTGGGTCTGCAGTATTAACAGCAGGCGCATTATTATTTTCTTACGCAAGTATTGCAGGTATAGAATCGACAAATCTATTAGAAGTAAAAGTGTTAATAGGATTAATAATAGGAACTCTTATGCCTTTTGTTTTTTCGGCTCTTACTATGCAAGCTGTTGGAGCTGCTGCTATAGATATGGTGAATGAAGTAAGAAGACAATTTAAAGAAATAAAAGGACTAATGGAAGGGAAAGCAGTAGCGGATTATGCAAAAGCTGTTGAAATTAGCACTAATGGTTCATTAAAAGCTATGATCGTACCAGGATTAATTGCAATTATTGTTCCAATAGCCACAGGCTTAATTTTAAGTAAAGAAGCTTTAGGAGCTATGCTAGCAGGATCTATAGCTTCTGGATTCTTATTAGCAATTATGATGGCAAATTCTGGTGGAGCATGGGACAATGCTAAAAAATATATTGAATCAGGAAAGTTAGGCGGAAAAGGTTCTGATGCTCATACAGCTGCAGTTGTAGGAGACACAGTTGGTGATCCATTTAAAGATACTTCTGGTCCCGCTCTTAATATTTTAATAAAACTTATGACTATTATCTCAGTAGTTTTTGCTCCATTATTTATAGGATAATTTTTTGGAATCTTTATTAGAAAAATTAACATCTCTAGCAAAAAGACGTGGATTAATCTTTCAAAACAGTGAAATTTACGGAGGATTAGCAAGTACTTGGGATTATGGTCCCATAGGAACAGAATTAAAAAAAAACATTAGAGATTATTGGTGGAATTATCATGTGTACCAAAGAGATGACATAGTTGCACTTGAATCAGCAATCTTGTCTTCAAATAAAGTCTGGGAAACTAGTGGCCATACCCAAAACTTTTCGGATCCGTTACTAGAATGTAAAGAGTGTAATGCAAGATTCAGATCTGACGTTTTAGATAATACCAAAGGTATCTGCCCTACTAAAAAATGTTCGAATTCTGAATTTGGAGACCCTAGGGAATTTAATATGATGTTTAAAACAAATATAGGGCCATTAGTATCAGATACAAGTGAAATATTTTTAAGACCTGAAACAGCTCAAGGAATATTTGTAAATTTTGAAAATATATTAAATACTTCAAGGAAAAAAATACCCTTTGGAGTAGCGCAAATAGGAAAAGCATTTAGAAATGAAATCACTACAGGAAATTTTATTTTTAGAACAAGAGAATTTGAAATGATGGAAATAGAATATTTTGTAAAACCAGAGGATAGTGCAAAGTATTATCAGGAATGGATTAATAATAGTATGGAATTCATTCTCAGTTTAAATATAAATAAATCTAATCTTAGACTTAGGGAACATACTAAAGAAGATCTTTCTCATTATTCCAAAGGGACTACTGATATAGAATATAAATTTCCTTGGGGATGGGCAGAACTTCAAGGCATTGCAAATAGGGGAAGTTTTGATTTAGATGCACATTCAAAATCTGCATCAAAAAATTTTAGCATTTTTGAAGAAAGTACAAAATCAAGATATACTCCTTACGTAATTGAACCATCTATAGGTGTAGACAGACTATTATTAATAACATTATTAGATGCTTATACTGAAGAAAAAGTAAAATCAAAAGAAGAAACAAGAACAGTATTAAAATTATCTCCTAAAATATCTCCAATCAAAATAGCTATTTTACCTCTCAGTAAAGATCCCAAATTATCAGAATTATCTAAAAAAATACAAAAAGATTTAATAAATAAAGGAAATTTAGGTAAAATCGAATATGATGAAACTCAAAGTATTGGTAGACGATATAGAAGACAAGATGAAATTGGAACACCATATTGTGTAACCATAGATTTTGAAACTATTAATGATAACTGTGTCACTATTAGGCACAGAGATTCTATGAATCAAGAACGAATAAATATTAATGATTTATCCCAAAAACTTTCCTCAGAAATATATAATTAAATTATAAAATATATTTTACTCATTCTTGATAACAGTGATAAAAATTGAAGATAATACATTTTTCCGATTTACATATTGGATATACTAGATATTCCAAGGGAATAGATTTAGAAACAGGCTTAGATAACAGAATTGTAGACTTTCTAAATACCTTTGATGAACTTGTTAATTATGCATTACAAGAAAATGTTGATCTGGTAATTTTTGCTGGCGATGCTTATAAAGATAGAAATCCTTCCCAAACACACCAAAAAGAATTTGCGAAAAGATTACTAAAATTAACTAAAGCTAATATTTCTGTTGCTCTAATTGTAGGAAATCATGATATGCCGGGTAACAAAGGGAGAGCAACAGCTTTAGATATATTCCCTACTATGAACTTAGATAATATAACTGTGATAGATAAATTACAATTATATGAATTAAATACCAAATCAGGAAATCCAATTCAAATATTAGGAATGCCATGGATAAGAAAAGGATCTTTGATATCTAGATTATCTAATATAAAAAAAGATATTACAATTGAAGACCTTAATAAACAAATCATTCAAACTTTAGATAATTCTCTAGAAAAAGAATTAGCCAAAGTAAATAAATCAATACCTTGCATATTTAGTGGTCATCTTACAGTAATGGAAGCAAAAACGAGTACTGAAACCTTAATGTCAATTGGAGCTGATTATATGTTTCCTGCTCAATTTTTTGCAAGACCAGAATTTGAATATGTTGCTTTAGGTCATGTTCATAAAGATCAAATTCTTATAGAATCACCCCCTGTTATATATTCTGGAAGTTTAGAAAGAATCGATTTTGGTGAAAAAGACGATGTTAAAGGTTTTTACGTAATAGAAATTGAACTAGAAAAATCTCAAGGCAATAGACTGGTCAGTTATAAAAAAATTCAAGTTTCAGCAAGAAATTTCAAGGAATATATTATTAATATACCTAAAGATACAGAATTCCCAGTTAATATTATAGAAAAAGAACTTAATTCTAATGAAATTAAAGACTCTATTGCAAGAATTACAATTGAATCCACTAGGGAACATTATGAATCTATAAATGATCCGAAAATAAAATCTATTTTATCAAAAGCAAAATATCTAGTTTCAACTGAATTACAATTAATATCTGAAAAGAAGATTAATGATATTCAAATTTCTGAAAATTTAGGCATTGTAGATTCTTTCGAAAAATATTTAGAAAATTTCAAAGAAATTAATGATCAAAAACGTAAAAGATTATTAGATTTTGGGAAAGAAATCATAAATGAATATGAAAATGAAAATGAATAGTTTATGTAAATTATTATTATCTTTTTCGATTATATTAATTTTCTCAATTGCATGTATAACATCAAATAATCCTATAAATTTTAATATTTCTTTATATCAGCCAAATGTAGATATGTATCAGACTAAAGATATTACGAAAGATGCTTATATCTTAAACTTTTGGTTTCCTTCTTGTAGCCCTTGCGCAAAAGAAGTACCACATATTGAAAAACTAAACAATGAATTTGGTAATAAAATCGAAATTATAGGAATTCAAATGATTGGTATCGATAATACCAATGATGGCTTAGAATTTGCTCGAAAATTAAATTTGTCATACAAACTTGGTTATAACTCGGATAATTCGACAATTAAAAATTATAAAATCAATTCTTTTCCTACTACCATATTTGTTTCAAAGTCAGATA
>Ga0066851_10001863_pt1 | contig 9960 bp, 9 predicted proteins | sample ETNtaG_7_FD_65493 | JGI IMG/M metagenome (GOLD analysis project Ga0066851, IMG submission 65493) | Marine microbial and viral communities from oxygen minimum zone, Eastern Pacific Ocean - ETNP201406SV65 | ecosystem: Environmental > Aquatic > Marine > Oceanic | place: Pacific Ocean: Eastern... | reverse complement strand
AGAACACTGTCGGAGAATATATGTACAAAAAAGCATTATTTGCATTAATGGTAGCAATAAGTTTACTTGGATCCCAAGCATCTGTTGCAGTTGCAGAATCTAATTTTGCAGTTGGAGATAAATGGGCATTCGGTAAAGAAATAGATTTGATGGAAGAAATCCGTCCACAACTGGATGAACTTGAAGGTAATATTACTGAACTGATGGAAAGTGAAGAAGCTGAAATGGTCAAAAATGCATCTGGTTTAGAATTAAAATCGTTCGATTTAGCCAATAAAGCTGTTTTAGGATTTTACTACACTGGAGAAGTGGTCGACGATTTCGATCAAATGATCCATATGCAGACAGAGCAATCACTCTATTCTCATACTGTGTTGGGTACTAAATTCACTACAATGATACCAGGTGAAGGCGAACATAATTTACTATTGAAAGCCTGGTGTGAAGACGAAGATTGGGATGAAGAAAACGAACAGTGCGGTGAAGATGACGACGCAGGCCAGTTTGAATTATTAGACAATAATACAGGCGAACCTTTAGTTCTCGAAGAAACCACAACAACCCTTGGCGGTAGCATGCACTATGTTGCCAAAATGACACAAGATACATGGTGGACACAAGATACACACGAATTAGCAAGAACAGAAATCACCATTGCACTTGGCGCAGCAGGTGGAATCACCATCAAAAACGTCCCTAACATAACTCGCAATGGAGTTTCAATTTTAGACGACGGCGGAGAAGGAGAAGAAGCAGAATTTGAGTGTGCTAACGGATACGAAACTTATCCTTTTTATTATGCAAATGACGGTTGGGAAGATTGCGATGATGGCAGCGACGAACCAGGAAATGGCTATGATTTTGAATGTGATAATGGCGACACATATCTAATGGATTATGTGAACGACGGGTACTGGCATTGTGAAGATGGTGAAGACGAAGGCGAAAGCGAAGGCGGAAGTGACGACATATTCTCAGTATGTGATGAAAATGAAGAAGAAAAAGCAGCTTACTGTTATGAGACCATAGATCATAAATTAGAAACTGCAGTTTTCGAAATGTCTTCAGAAGCAAGTGTTCATTTAGCTTTTGATTTTGGAGACGATCCATTGAATGTAATGGATCTTCCTTTAGAAGAAAATAAATATTGGGATGGCCAAATGTCTCGTTTAACAATTAGTGGAGATGTAGGTGGAAAAGTAGACATCAAGAAACCAGAATTGTCTATATGCCCCGATTCAGACTGTGATCAATTGCCAGAAATGCAAGAACTATATTCTGGTCTAACGGAAGCAATTGAAGAACTCCACAATAACGAATCATTTAGTGTAACTGTCGATAGAAACAACGATGGGGTTCCTGACGTTATCACAGGATGGAATGATATTTTCCCAATGTACATTCCAGAAACATGGATGGATGAGATTTTTCAAGAAATTTTAGAAGAAATATCATGCGATGACGACGAATCTGCTCAAGAAGGCGAAGATTGTGACGAAACAGCAGAAGAGGAATTCAAAAGGTTGAATTTGAGAATAGAGAATAACAGATTTGCATTTGGTCCTTATTCAGTTCACGAAATTGAGGACTTTAGTCCTATACCATATGCATTTGAAGCAGGAGAAAAGGAAACAGCAACAGCATCAGATGGAACTGCATACGAAGGTTATCAAGTATTCCCAACAGACCAATGTTCTGAAAATAATCCTAAGAGAGATGACGAGGATTGTGATAGAGAAGACGACGATGATGATAGAGATGATGACGATGATGATGGAATTATCCCGGGCGGCAGTCGTTCAGGCCACGATGGAGACCATGAAGATGATTGCGAAGGAGATCCTTTCTGTGATTCAGAAATTATTTGGTTCCACAATGCGGAAACCGGACATCCAGCATACATCAATATGGATATGCCTAATCTGAAAGAAGATGGTTATAGAGTTGAAATGATGCCAATTGAATCTTCAGAGGCTAAGGCAAAAGTAGATGCAAATGCAGATGCTGAGAATCCTGAAAAAACTGAATTGATAGAGTTTGATGCAGAAGAAATTGAAGAAGCTTCAGCATTGCCAGGATTTGGAATTATGGCAGCAGGCGCATCATTACTCTTTGTAAGTAGAAGATTTAGGAGTTAAGTATGGAACTTGTAGCAATTCTTAGAATTGCAATAGGTGCAGTAATCCTAGTATATGTTGGATACTGTTTACTCAATCAGAAGGTTTGGGTTCGAGGAGAGGTTGGTTTGAAGAGTACGGTTTTTGCATGGGGGACGAGAGAGGATAATCAATTTGTATTCATGCTTCATACCACGATTGGAACGGTATTGGGAATTAGTATGATTGCAATTCCGTTTTTATGGTAAAATTAGAAGGTTTACACGTAGTAACCGGAGCATTTGGCTACACAGGGCGTTGGATAGCATACCACCTACTAGAACAAGGAGCAGAAGTTCGAACCCTTACAAATTCGATAGGGAGAGATGATCCTTTTGATGGAAGAGTAGAAGTTCATAGATACGATTTCGATGACAGAAAAAAATTAGTTGAATCTTTGAAAGGAGTTTCAGTACTTTACAATACGTATTGGGTAAGATATACAGTAGAAGGGCAAGGTTTTGCCCACGCACTTGCAGTAAAAAATAGTAAAAAATTATTCCTTGCAGCTAAAGAAGCAGGGGTTAGAAAAATAGTGCATGTTAGTGTAGCCAACCCGCACAAAGCACCAGGTTGGGCATATTTCCGAGGCAAAGTAATTGTTGAAGAATTTCTTAAGAAAATAGGCATTCCATATTCTATTGTTAGGCCCACTATTCTCTATGGCCATAGACAGGATGTTTTGGTCAACAATATTGCTTGGATGTTGAGGAGACTCCCTTTTTTTGGAATGTTTGGAGATGGCACATATCCAGTTCAACCAATATACGCAGACGATGTTGCAAATATTTGTATAGAACAAGGTAAGTTATCAGAGAATACTACCGTTGATGCTGCAGGACCTGAGACATTCGAATACAAAGAATTCTTACAGATTATGAGTGATGCCATGGATTGCCGCAATATTTTTATTCCAATTCCAGATCTACTTACTTTGTTAGTTGGTCAATTTATGGGGTTGCTTTTGCAAGACATAGTTATCACAGAAGCTGAGATTAGAGGTCTCAGGCAAGGACTGACCGCGTCATCAGAGGAACCGCTGGGGACAACCTCGTTTCGAGACTGGGCCAAAGAAAACGGAAATGATATAGGTAGAATATATCGTAATGATATCAAGATTAGAAAATATGTAAAGTAACACCCATGATAAAATTAAAATTAAATCACTCTTTAGAAGATGAAACGATTAAATTAATTCAAGCTGGAAAAAAACATTTTAGTGAAATGTATAATGTAGCTAATGATCCGCAGTTATGGGATCAGCATAATGCAAAAGACAGATGGCAAAAAGAAATATTTTCTAAATTTTTCAATAAAGGTTTGAAGAATGAAAATGGATTATTGGCAATAATAGATAAGAAAAATAATGAGATTATAGGTTCAACAAGATATTATCCCCACAAAGAAAAATTAAGTATAGGTTACACCTTTATTTCACGAAAATACTGGGGAACTTCAACTAATTTTCAAGTAAAAAAACTAATGCTTGATTATGCCTATCAATTCACTGATGAAATTTACTTTCACATATGGAGTGATAACATTCGTTCACAAAAAGCAGTTCAAAAATTAGGTGCAGAATATTTTGGTAATTGGGATGGGGAAGAAAATCATCTTACATATATCCTCAAAAAAAATAGTTGGAGAGGTGATTGCCTTACTTGAGATAAAAAGAAATCATTATAATCACGACACTGAAGGCAATTCGTGATAGACCTCCGTAGTGATACAGTCACACAGCCAACAGAAGGTATGCGAAAAGCCATGGCTAAAGCAGCACTCGGAGATGACGTTTTAGGCGACGATCCAACAGTAATTGAATTACAAGAGAAAGCTGCTAAAATACTTGGAAAAGAAACTGCATTGTATGTTCCATCAGGGACAATGGCAAATATTGTAGCTACTCGAACCCACACCTCTCCAGGAGATGAAATTGTTACAGAAGCCCACAGTCATGTCTATCAGTATGAAGGAGGGGCTTTTGCCGCTCTTTCAGGATGTTCTGTAGCTATAGTACACGCTGAAAATGGACTAATGACGCCAGAACAAATATCAAATTCAATTAGAAAAGCTGAAGGAAGTTTGTCTCATTATCCAAATGGAAGTTTAGTTTGTGTAGAAAATACTGCACAAGGCGGCGGAGGGACGGTTTATTCACAAGATATATTAGATGAAATTTGCAAAGTCGCTAAAGAAAAAGATTGTAAATTGCATATGGATGGTGCAAGACTCTTCAATGCAGTTGTTGCAAGCGATGTCAATCCAGAAAGAATGGTTCGTGATTTTGATACAGTATCAATATGTCTTTCGAAAGGTTTGGGGGCGCCAGTAGGTTCAGTTTTAGTCGGCAATAAAGCAGATCTTGCTCAGGCACACAGATGGAGAAAGATGTTTGGAGGGGGCATGAGACAAGCAGGAATTATCGCTTCAGCAGGATTATATGCACTTGAAAATAACATAGAACGATTAAGCGAAGATCATAGACGAGCAAAGATATTTGCAGAAGCAGTGGCAGAAATGCCAAACTTTTCAATCAATACTGAGAATGTTCAATCAAATATTGTTTTTATTGAGGTTGGGAAAGGGAATACCGAAAAAACAATTGAAAAATTGTCAAAACAAGGAGTTAACATTTTATCTATAGACGATTCGACAATTCGAGCAGTGTTCCATCTTCATATTACAGATGAAGATTTAGAAAATGTAATTGATGCATTTGGAAAAATATAATTAATTTAACACTAATCATTGTCCCCTCTCTTATCAAACCTACAAGGTAACAAGCAGACCAAATGACATCAAAAAGAAGAAGAATATCAGTAAATATAACAAAAGTCGAGCAGCCGCAGGTCTCTCTCCGTTCATAAATTCAAAAAACCATTGGTAATACCGAACATTATTCTTATCATATGAGTCTGGACGTTTTTCAAAAGAAGTAAAGCTTAATTGCGTTAGATTAAAAGAATAAAGAATACCTATTCCACCTAAAATAGACCACACAATCAACATCTCATAAGAAGACGCACCTCTCTCTTGTGTAAAAAGCTTGAAAAAAATACAATAAGTTGTCATTAATCTTGCCCCCCACCTTGTTGAAAAATATGATCTCTGAATTAGTCCATAAATAAACGCCACACTTCCGAAAATAGTAGTGAAAAAAATGAAAAACCCATTACCCGCAACAAAGTCCTGCTGATTGTTCACACCAACTCCAATTTCAAGATCTATAAATCCAAAAGATAATATTAACAATCCATAAAAAATTCCAATATAAGTTCGCATACTGACAATAGCCTGAAGCCTCTTAGGCAAAGTTTCAACAAACTCTTCGAATTTTTCATCTTCAGTAACGGGCCTTGATTTTTCGGAATCAAAATTCAAATTACTTTCTTTTTTAGCATATTGACCTGATTCAATTATTTTCCCGTCTCTTTTTTCTAAAACAGGGAGAAGCTTAGATTTTTGTTTTGGACGTGCAAAGAAAATAGTAAGAGAAACAAGAGTAATTGCTCCTAAAAGAATCCAAAAAAAAGCCTCTATAGTATAGTTCCAGAAAAGAATCATTAAGATTTCCTAATTTTCTGCAAATCTCCAGAAAATCCCAGCGCAGCAATAATTAGTAAAAGTTGTACAGTTAATCTTACTAGATGTCCTTGAGTAGTCAATTTAGTTCCATTATATGAGATATCATTCAGCCACATGTGTAGATTAGCCGGATAAACGGCAAGCAAAAAAAGAACCATAAATCTACTAGTTATTACCCGAGTATCTGGATAAATAATACCCAAACCTCCTCCAATTTCCATCACACCACTCAGATAAACTAGAAAAAGAGGAAATGGCAGATAAGAGGGGACAATGTCAACAAATTTTTGAGGCTCTCTAAAGTGTTCAATTCCAATAAGAATGAAAGGAACTCCATAAACCAGAGCTAAAATATGGACAAGTGTTGCTGACATTATCGCCTGACTTTGTTTAATGCATCTTCAATAGAAAGACGATTTTGGTCTTTGGAATCTCTTTCCCTTAAAGTTACAGTTCCATCTTCTAAAGTTTGATGATCAATAGTCATTGAGAAGAAAATACCAATTTCGTCTGCTCTAGCATATCTTCTACCAATAGAACCCGCCTCGTCGTAATACGCATCCACTCCAACACCAATTGCAGACTTCATTATCTCATGAGCTTTATCATCCAATCCATCCTTTGTCATCAAAGGAGCAACTAACAAATCATACGGAGAAGTTTCTTGAGGAAGTGAAATCCATTCCCTTTCCCCATCACTTTTCCATGAACTTTCTAACAAACAATAAAGAATACGATCTAAGCCAAACGAAGGTTCTACAACATTAGCATAAATCATATCACTTCTTCTTTCAGTTTTTTGAGCCATATATTTTGAATTTAATTCAATTGTTTTCCCATTAACATCTACAGAAAATCCAGGTTTAAGTTCAGCATTCTTAATAGCTTCAAGAATAATTTTGGCATCACCTTTGAATTCTTTTCCTAGTTTTCCAATATCAGGAACCCAAACCTCAGTCTCTTTTTCAGTTCCAGGCACAGGAACTCTAAATTCTTTAGAGGAAGCATTACCGTGTGCAGAAAGGTCGTAATCGCCCCTATGAGCAACACCGACGACTTCAACCCAACCCAAAGAGGTATTGATTTCTCCATCCCAACAATCACTAGAATAGTGCGCCATTTCATTTGAACCATGTTGGCGAAAGCGCAATTTGTTATCAGAAACTCCAATTGCTGTGAGAAAATGTTGAGCCCTAGCTAAATGACAAGCCACCAAAGAAGAACTAATGATATCTGCATCAAACGCTTCTCCTACCGTAGATTTAGTTTTTTTACCATTAGACGCAAGAAGTGTAATTGTAATTTTTTTCAAATCATCAGAAAGTTGAGGTTCATCATTAGGCAAAAAGAAATGTTCAACTTCCATTTGAGTAAATTCTCTCATCCTCAGCGGACCTTGACGCGGAGAGATCTCATTCCTAAAAGATCTACCTATTTGAGCGCCTGCAAAGGGCAATTTCCCTCTGTTTTGTCTAAGAAGCCATGGAAATGCTAAAAAGATACTTTGAGCAGTTTCCGGCCTCAAATAACCCGATAATCCTTTTCCAGCTCCAACTCCCGTTGAAAACATAAGATTGAAAGAGGTCATTTCAGAAAGTAAAGCACCACAACTTGGACAAGCCATTCCAGAAATTGCCTTAGATAATTCATTTCTTGACATTTCTTCACCTCCATCAATTAAGTGATCAGCACGGAATTGTTTACTACAATCTTCACAGTCAACCAAAGCGTCATCGAATTCTCCTAAGTGACCAGAAGCTTGGAAAAGAGCTTCAGGGCCAATCAAAGCACCATCTAATTCTAAACAACCAGCATCTATAACGTAATGATTTCTCCAAGTTTCTAAAATCCTTCTTCTCATTTTGACCCCAACAGGCCCATAATCGATGAATCCTGCTAAACCCCCATAAGCATCGAAAGCAGGTTGAAAAATTCCTCTTCGGGTTGCGAGTGCTATGACCTTTTGAAAGTCCACTTTAGTTTCTCCAGCGAATACCTAGAATTTCAGATTTAGGATTGAAGACAGACTTGTATTCGTCTTCTTCCACTCTCGAAAGTAGAATCCAACCGCTTTGTTCCAGATTAGAATAAGTTGAAGTTCCGTCCTTATTAAACATATCATCCAGCCCAAAACATGCAATTTTGAGGATGGAATGTTCGCTTAAAGAATCAAAATTTTCTTTAATAAATCTAATTTCATCAAACATATTTACACTACAAAGCATGCCATTATCAGTTCCAAAACCAATATCCATTTCCAAATCAATCATTTTTTCAAGCGGAGGTTTATTTCCAAAATATTTATTACTTCTAGGGCAAACAACAATTGAAATTCCTGCCTTTTTTACATTTTCTAAATCTGAATCGGAAGCATAACACATATGAACTACAAAATCAGGATTTAAATCGAGAAGATCATCAAGTTCTTCCCTTTCGTTTTCTGAATGATGTATGCCCACTAAGCCTTCTTTTTTCCGAGCTGCGGCAGCAAGTTCTAAAGAATTCGACACGTCTTTTAGACTACTTATTCCAGCATTCTTACCTGGCAATTCTTCTCCATTCTTAGGTCGGCTCAACAAAACAGCAGTTCCAGGATATTCTATGTTATCAAATACTTCTAAACCTTTTTTTCCACCTTCTCTAAAATCTAAAATTAGACCAGTTCCAGAATTAATAATTTCTTTCATCCCAGCTACAACAGATTTTTCAATATCATTTTTCTCTAACCATTCGTGTTTCCATCCAGAAGGACCGACTAATTCTTCTAAAGTTAAATCTTTTGGAAGAGAATCTCTAGCTAGAGTGTCGCCTAAATGGGTGTGACAATTACGCAAAAGAGGAATAATAATTCCATCTTCACTATCTTTAAAATCAGAATCAACTTCACAATTTTCTAAATTGATAGTTTGATCAACAAATCCATCTTTAGTAAAGACAGGGCCTTTCCAAAACATTAGAGTGCATCAGCGATAGCAGGAGCAACAGAGAATCTAGTGTAAACTCCTTCTAAAGTGTCCGAACTAAGAATATCATCACAAACCCTCAAACGGTTTGCAGCATCCTCGATAAACAATCCATGCGTGCATGCGGCAAAAACTCTTTCTGCGCCACCATCTCTCAATATATTTGCAGCAGTAGCTATTGTTCCGCCAGTAGAAATTATATCGTCTAGAATTACAGCAGTTGTACCTTTAACATCGACTTGACCAGATGTGGTTTCAACAGTCCGACCATCGATTCTGACTTTTTTCATAACATGGACAGGTATTTTGAGCATATCTGCAGCTAAAGTACATCTGTCTCTGGAACCTTCATCTGGAGCAACAACCATTTGGGGTTTGAATCCCTTTAGATAGCGCACAACTTCTCTAGAACCATTGATATCTTTAGCTTCACAACCAAAGAAATCTAGGATTGCAGGCGTATGAACGTTTACCGTGAAGACTCGATCACACATTGTTCCAATAGCTGCGGCAATAGCCCTTGCAGATCGAGCTTCCCCGCTTTGGAATACTCTTTCTTGCCTTGAATATCCCATGTATGGAATAACACAAGTAACAGTTTTTGCACCAGCTTCTTTCACAGCTTCTAAAATCAACAACAATTCTACAATTTTTTTGTCAGGGAATGTATTTTGGACAACGACCACATCTTGATTGGCAACATCCATTAGAATTCGAATGTATCTTTCACCGTCAGGAAAATGACGATTTACGACACCACAAAATTCAGCGTTCATTTCTTCAGCCAACGACGCACCGAGTCGTTGGTGAGTTGAACCACTAATGATGTACATTATTTTCTCAGTAGAGGGGTGATAAAACCAGTTATGGATTTATCCCAAAGAGGCGATTGCCTCAATCTCCATATCTGCAGCTAATGGCAGCCCAGCAACTTGAACAGTCGATCTAGCAGGTGCAGAATTCTCATCAAAGAATTGAGCATATACTCCATTCATTTCTGCAAAATCATCCATATCTGCAAGAAAAACTGTTGTTTTTACTACGTTATCTAAAGTTAGATTTTTTTCAGCTAGCACGGCCTTCAGATTGAGAATAGCTTGCTCAGTTTGAGCAGCCACCCCCTTCTCTAATTCTGTCGCATCATGTTTACGGCCGACTTGGCCACTGAGGAAAATATATCCTCCAGATGCAACGCCTTGAGAGTAAGGACCGATCGGTTCTGGAGCCATCGAGCTCATTACGATCTGTTTCATATT
>Ga0066851_10001861_pt1 | contig 9967 bp, 7 predicted proteins | sample ETNtaG_7_FD_65493 | JGI IMG/M metagenome (GOLD analysis project Ga0066851, IMG submission 65493) | Marine microbial and viral communities from oxygen minimum zone, Eastern Pacific Ocean - ETNP201406SV65 | ecosystem: Environmental > Aquatic > Marine > Oceanic | place: Pacific Ocean: Eastern... | reverse complement strand
AATGATCATTCCAAATACCATGAGGCAGTTGGATATCTGGAAGAGACAGGGAATGATCCTTTCTGGACACCTCTTGTCGAATTCTACAAGGAAGGACTCGATTTGTTGTTAAAAGAGTTCGAAGGCTTCTGCTCAGATAATGGTAATGGCGCTGAACGGGTGAAGAAATTCCTGGAAAGAATGATTAAACATGAAAAGCTGTCCTCAACTTCACATGAAATCCAGGAAGATGTCTGGGCGTTATTTCACCCTGCAGCATCCGGTATCTTGAATAATAAAGAAACCCGGTTACAGAACTTGAGAGAAAAGAAAAAGGTAAATATTACATGTCTGAACTCCAAACCTGTAAAGAACGTTCCCGAAGAGGTTATCTTTACAGCGAATGCCCTTTTGACTATTCCGCCTGAAGGAAAAAGGTTTGAAGACCTTGACATAGGCTACAGTTTGTGGGATGCCCTGAAAGAAGTTGTAAATGAGGATCAGGTATTCTGGTATGATCATCCAATTCAGATAGGGGTCGAACCTGGTAAGAATGAAATACTTTATGGCCTTCACCATCTGTCCGAGGCACTTCTCTATGAGAAGAAATTGAAGAATGCCGCAGAGGATGATGAGTTAACGTGTGTATTGTCGGCTTCTGTTACACACGAGGGGTTACAGGGTATTGTGAAGGAGTATATTGAATACGAATTGGAAAAGGCCCATGATTTACCCGGACTCAAAGTATATCTTTTTACAGAGGCGGAAACAGGCAAGCTAATTCATGATATTCTTGTACCGGCAGCAAGGAAGTATCTTAATAATATAGACAACCCCTCAGCTCTTTTGAGGGAGGTAGTGGGAGTCAATGGTAAATACGGAAGACACTATAGTTTTCTAAAAGCTATATCCGCTTTCTGGCAGGTATTTACAGACCCTTGTAAGAAGGCGACATTCAAGATTGATCTTGACCAGGTTTTCCCACAGGAGAAATTATTTGATGAAACCGGAAAGACTGCTTTTCAGCACCTGATGTCTCCACTCTGGGGTGCCGAAGGTACCGACTCTAATGGGAATCCTGTTTATCTGGGAATGATTGCAGGTGCTTTGGTAAATGAAAATGATGTAGGTGCATCACTTTTTACCCCGGATGTAATATTCCCATCTCCACCCTTCAAGGGTGAAGATAGTGTCTTCTGCAGTAAGATACCTCAGGCACTGTCCACAGTTTCTGAAATGATGACAAGGTACAATAAACATGGTATCGATGGCAGTAGCTCTTGCATATCAAGGATACACGTAACTGGGGGGACTAATGGGATATTAATTGAAGCCCTGAGAAAGTATCGTCCATTTACGCCTGTGTTCATTGGAAGGGCAGAAGACCAGGCTTATATTTTTTCTACCTTGTTTCCCACAGACAAAGAACCTGCACTTAGATATTTGCATAAAGATGGCTTTTTTATGAGACACGACAAACAAGCTTTTGCCGGAGAAGCTATAAAGGCTGCTGCCATGGGTAAAGCAGTAGGTGACTACGAGAGGATATTATTTTTTTCTTATTATGCCGGAATTCTTCCTTGGGAAATAGAGGAGATCAAAAGTGTAATTGATCCTTTCACGGGAAGTTTTGTCAGCCCAATTCCTTTAAATCTCGCTTACCTCCGTCTTGCACTTAAGGCTGCTGATTTATTTGCCACAAAAGAAGAAGGGGATGAACATAAAGGCTTTAAGCTCATAGAGACAGGATCCAGAAGGCTGCGTGCCGGCATCCAGGAGGTGTCCATGGGTGATGGGGAGGGACTCAAGGAAAGGTATGAAAGAGAGAAGACTGCATGGAATCTTTACTATGATATTCTTGAACAGGTTGAGAATGCCATAAGAGAAGGAGATCAATTCGCTATAGAATTGCAGGAGAGAGCTGAAAAGCTTATTAATAATACCAGGGTTATTGTAGGCGAAAGTCAATAGCCTGGTACTCCATTCCTCTCTGGCGGGAATGCCGGTATACAATAATTTACAAGGATAACTTAAAAAAGCTGGATTTTTGAGAGACTTTCTGTTAGCATATGCGCCGGTTTATTTATCATTATATTTAAAAGTATTATAAGACGAGGTATAGAAATGGACAAAAAAACCAGAGATAAAAAAGGTAAGGCTATGTCATGTTCATTTTGTGGCAGAAATTATAATGTTGTTAAAAGATTAATACAGGGAGACCGCAACGTATACATTTGTAATGAATGTGTTGAGGCCTGCTACACGCTTATACAGAAGGATAATGAAAAAACCAGCAAACATTTAACGAGAAAAATGCCAACCCCGGTATATATTAAAGAACGTTTAGATGAATATATTGTGGGGCAGGATATGGCAAAGAAAGTCCTGGCCGTGGCAGTTCATAACCATTATAAAAGGTTAGCTTCAGAGGTAACCGATGATGATGTAGAGTTGGAAAAGAGCAATATCCTCATGGTCGGCCCTACGGGTTCTGGGAAGACTTTGCTGGCGAAAATTCTTGCGAATATTCTTGATGTACCATTTGCTATAGCGGATGCTACTACCTTTACTGAAGCAGGTTATGTTGGCGAGGATGTTGAAAACGTTCTTTTAAGGCTGCTGAGGGATGCAGATTTTAATGTGACTCGTGCGCAGCAGGGGATTGTCTATATAGATGAGGTGGACAAGATTGCCAGAAAAGGCCCCAATGCGTCTATCACACGAGATGTTTCCGGTGAAGGTGTACAGCAATCACTGCTTAAGATGTTTGAGCAGTCTATAGTCAATGTGCCGCCGCAGGGAGGGAGGAAACATCCTGAACAGCAATACATACAAATGGATACCAAGGATATTCTGTTTATATGCGGCGGGACCTTCAGCGGCATTGAGGATATAATAAAGAAGAGGATTGGTAAAAAGGCAATAGGGTTTGGCGCAAAGGGGGATTTTGCAGATAATAAATCTACGGGAGAAATACTGTCTGAAGTTAAAATGAACGACCTGATCGAATATGGCATGATACACGAATTCATCGGCAGGCTTCATGTGATCACATCACTAATGCCGCTTGACAGGGATGACTTGATAAGGATTATGCAGGAGCCAAAGAATGCTATTGTTAAGCAGTATCAGAAGATCTTTGAGATGGAGAATGCGATTGTAGAATTTTCAAAAGATACCCTGGTGGAGATAAGTGAAAATGCCCTTGAGCGTAAGACCGGGGCAAGGGCGCTGCGTTCGATATTTGAGGGTTTTATGCTGGATGCTATGTTTGATTTGCCAACAGAGGGCAAAGGTGCTGTTTATGTCGTTACGCCTGATGTCGTAACCGGGAAAACTCAGCTTATGCCAAAAAAGCTTCGCAAGAGCGCATAAACATAGTGCGGCATAACCGCAACTAAATTAAAAACAATTGAGAAATTCCTTAAATTCTTAAATCCCTTAATACCACAATTCTTCAATTACATAACTTCGTTATCAGTTGTTCTATTATGAGGGTCGGCGATAACCGACTGGTTTTACATAACAAATCTGCGTCTAACATATACTTCCATTTTTCAGGCATTTCTTCTTCGTTAAAATTCCGAGCCTGTTTTATAAATTTGTCAACAAATGGCCTTGGAGCATATTGTTTTTCTAAAATCTCTTTTTTGCTTCCACCCTTATCCAGTATTCGTATAATCTTCCATAGATCTTTCATTCTTCTATGTGATGAACTTACTATTGTTATGGCAATTGACTTTGCATCATAAGTGATATTCTTGCGCTCATTTTCCATTCCAACATCGAAGATATTTTCTGCCATTTTTACTGCTGAGATAGTGTCCTTCATGCCAATTGCATCGAGTAGATTATAAAGTTTCTCCCTGTGGCTGACACCTAACAAATCTTGAATATCTTTTATGGTGATTTCATTCCTGTCACCAGTATAAACTGATAATGCGTCTATCTGATTATTAATAATTGCCAGGTCGTTTCCTGTCTTCTCCAGGAGACAAAAGGCAGATTTTAGATTTAAGATTTTGTTAAGATTTCCGGCGTGCATAACAATCCATCTCGTTAGCTCACTATCATGTTCCGGTTTCTTCGTTTCCCAGGGCGCAGGTTTATCATAAAGTTTGTCACATTCAATGAGTATGCCTTGCTTGCCGTCCATGGCCTTTGCCAATTTTGTCCTTTTGTCTATGGATAAGACTTCTAAGATCAAGCAATTAACACTACAAGGATTCTTAAGATAGCTTAAAACTTTATCCTGGTTTTTACTCAGAAATGAATCAGCATTTTCAACTATTATCAGTTTGTGTTTTCCAAACATGGGAGTGGTTCTGACTTCATCAATGACATCATTAAGCAAAGTGGAAGGTCCTTGGCGCCGTTTGTCCGGGGAAAGTCCTCGGCGCACTTTGTCCGGGGAAGGTCCAGAGTTTTTCAGATTATTGCCTTCTGTCAGGTTGCCTGCAGGATTACGATTGGTATCTTTACCATTAAACTCGATCAAGCCCTGTTCAACTCCTCCTTCAGAAAAGAACCGCTTTTTTATCTCCATTAAAGCCTGTTTTTTTAAGAAATACTCATTCCCACTTACTATGTAGAAAGGGAAGTTATTTGTTTTATTATACTTGTGTACGAATTCGGTGAATTTCATGATGATATCTTAAAAACCTTATCTTTTATAAAGTTAATATAAATGCACTCTTTAAAAAAAATCCAGTTAAAAAAGCGGCTTTTTTCTCAAAGCTATTGACATAATTAAACTTATGTGTATAATAATCGTGATTTTATGAATTGTAAATGTTTATGGAGTAAATAGAATATGGCCACAATAACAAAGAGAGAATTAGCTGAGGCTATTTCCCAGAAATTAAAAAGCCCGCAAATAGTTACTAAACAAACAATCCAGCTTTTCCTGGAGTTATGTACGGAAGAACTTGTAAAAGGGAACCGTTTAGAGTTCAGGGACTTTGGTATTCTCACTACAGTTGAAAGAGGGGCTAAGATTGGAAGAAATCCTAAGACAGGTGCAACTGTAGAAGTACCTCCAAAAAGAGTTGTGCGATTCAAGTCCGGAAGACTCTTAAAAGAAAAAGTACAGAATCTGCCCTCATAAAACCTTCCAATGAGTACCGTAATAAACACAAAGAAAAGTTAATTGCCTTGTTCATCACTTTAACAAAAACTTAGAGACGTCATCAATGTCTCGAAATATCCTGTCTGCATCTTTTAAATATTCTTCAGGAAGAGAGGTTTGTACTGCAAAGCATGTCAATCCCGCACTCTTTGCAGAAGTTATACCCGCGGGTGCATTTTCAATTACTATGCAGTCTTCTTTCCTGGTGCCAAGTTCTTCTACAGCCTTTTCATAGGGTTCAGGATCAGGCTTTCCCTTATTTACACTTTCACCGGTTACGATAACCTTAAAGATGTCGTTCAGTCCTACCTGTAAAACCTTTTTCACAACCTCTAAGCGGGTGCCGGTTACCAGTGCAAGGTTGTATTGGCGATCCTTTAATTCAAATAAAAAATCCTTAATACCCTTCATTAATGTTACGGTAAATATATCATTAAATATCTTGCGTTTAAGTTTAATCACCTTTTCAGCAGTTTCATCTGAAAGAGACCTGTTGTTTTTACTGACAAATATTTCCATTGTTTCCCTGCCTGTCATGCCTTCCATCAGGTAAATTTCCAAGTCAGATACAGACATATCTATAGTTGACAATGCCTCTTTCCATGATTGGATGTGGTAGGGCATACCGTCCACAACCACACCATCCATATCAAATATAATCGTATTAATGTTTTTCATCTTCTATTAACTCTATAGCATACTTTATGGGGACACCAAAATTTGCACCACTGAAACCGCGAAAAATACCATAATTTATGGCAATTACCTTGCCTTTATTATTAAAAAGCGGGCCTCCACTACCGCCAACAGTTGTCAATGCGTCGTAGATTATCCTTTCGTTTAAGACATCGCTGATATGTCCCTGGGTTGATATAGGTTTTATCAAGTGGTGGTTTGAAAGTTCCTGGGCGGCTTCTAAGAATGGTAATTTTGATATTTCTTTTGCAATATCCGGATCAGTCTTTGCGAAAAGAGCATTCATACCGGCCGGATAACCCAATAGAACGACTGGTTCTCCTTCTATTGCATCCATACCACTCAAATCCAATTCAAGTACAGAAATATCCATACCTTCAGGTTCGAAACTTAACAAGGCAACATCGGCCACTTCAGAGATCTTTTCCAATTTAAGCAGAACTGGCTCTTTTACGTTCGGGAAAAAGGCTCTTAAGACCTCAATCCTGGGTTTTAAGCCTGGTTCTGTAGGAATGAAATTTGCCGTTTGGTTCCACCCTGGCTCTACGACGTGGCGATTTGTTAGTACCTTACCGCTATTGCTGATTATAAATCCTGTTCCGGTGAGATTATTAGTCAATAAACGCCCACTATTCCATGCTTTCAGTGGTTCACCGGATACTTCATCAACTAACGAAAAAGAACATTGGATCAAGCAGATACCTTTACTAAAATCCTTGATTATCTTTTCACCTATGGCGCTTTCAAATTCTAATAGTTCCACTCTTTTCGTTGTTTCTGTCAGACTGGAGTATATGGTATAGAATAATGTACCAGTTCCAACAGTTGTGAGGAAGAAGATAAGAAGAGTAACAAGTTTGAATCTGAATGAGGATTGTGTAAAGGCTTCAGTCAGTAAGTTTTTGAGAAAAGATGTTGCCGTAATTAGTCTTCTACCTTTATGCGGCTCTCTTGCAAGATCCATAGAATCTGCCAGCATTTCTCTGAACGGCTTACATACATCTCCTTCCTCAGCTTTTATTCTGAAACGTATCCTTGGCCCATTATCACCAAACTCTATAAGGTCGCCATCATGAATAACAACTTCTTTTATCACTCGGTTATTTACAAAGGTACCTTTGGAACTGTCTAAATCCTTCAGAATATAATCACACTCTTTTAGATTTATTTCGGCATGAAGGGGTGATGTGTTCTTATCAGTAAGCAGATTAAACCTTAGATTACATGAAGAGTCTGTCCCGATACCGATTTTCGAGTCTGTAAAAGACTCGGTTTTACCTCTCTTGCTTCCGGATAGATGTACAAAGATGGCCTTCATTTGTCTTTATTAAGGAAAAAATCGTACACAATATCAGCAAAAGCATTTAACCCTTTCACGTCTTTCCCTAATTTCGATATCCTGTCTTCAAGTTCTTTATTGCTTTTAAAGTTGCTTGAAATATATTCAGCTACGAAAGTCTGGGCAGAGATAGAGTGTAAATCAACACCTTTGGCATCTGAGCATTGTGCCATTTTGTATGCAACCAGATCAGCAATTGTCTTTAATGTTATATCCTTCTTGCTGCTTATCTTTTCCTTTACTGTGTCAAAGCTCAAACGATCACTGTCGGTATAGTATTGATAAATGGCATCTGCACAGATTTGTATTCCTTTGATTCCTTCACCTGATTTTGACAAACTTTCGTAAAATTCCTCCAGAGTGCTGTAATTTCCTGAAATATATTCTGCCGTTATTTTCTCGGCTTTAATGAGATTATTTTCCGGTTCTCCGTCATGTGGGCCCTTGGATATTTTAAGTGCCACAATGTCTGTTATGGGTTTTAATGTAACATCTTCAGCATTGCGGATCTTATCGATAATTGCTTCCACATCCATTTTGTTCTCCATCAGAGTTCATTATACTAACGCTTAGATATAAATCAACTGTGATATGTATTGCTGCTTTTTTAAAGCTGTCTGGAGAAAATGCCTAACGCGAGGATGGATTGTTTGAAAGGATTACTTTTAAGAATGGGGTTTGTGGAATGTTTGTTAAATAAAAAAAGGCTTCAGGGTTAAGCTTGAACCCTGAAGCCTGTAATTAGTTCTTACTAAAAGTAAGTGCGAGTCAATGACTTCCGCTAGCTGGACGGCCTGCAGCACCTAAATCAAATGTTACCTGTATAATTTCGCCTGACTTAATATAAACTTCTCTACTATCGGTATTGCCATGGTGGTCAGTAACTGAAGCTGTATGAGTACCACTTTCAACCGTAAAAACTGTGTTGCCGTTTTCACCTGTTGTACCAGAAGCATCTCCAATACTCACTTCAGCATCTCCAATTGGTGAACCCATTGCTGTAACCTGAAAGATGACTGTTCCTCCTTCAGTAGGTGGCCACTCACCGCCTCTATCATAAGCATAAGATGCACTGCTTATGCAGAAAAGTAACCCTGCAGCCATCAGCGAAACGAAAGCAAATTTCAACTTATTAATCATTCCTCTCTCCTTTCAAAATTAAAAAATAAAACAATTTAAAATTGCAGTAGGTTTTTTATTGCTCAATAAAATAGAAATCGCGGCAAAAATCATCCTTGCCAGAAGAAACATAAGACAAGGGATTATACATCAAAACACATTTTCGTCAAGAGATTTTCTGTTTTTGTTGGCTGAAAATTGTTAACTATTTTTTTCTAATTTAGTAGTAATTACTGGTTGAATTGCTCTATTGCTTTTATAACCAAAACAATCCTAAACCCTAGGTATTAATGATACTCAGGCAGTAAATCTATATTAGCACCAGGCTGTTCCTCTTGAGTTTATAAGAAATATTTAATACATTTCCGGCAGAAAGGCAGCTACAGGTTTATTGCTTACCGCAATGAAGGTTGTATGTTTATTGATGTCAAATATTTATGAAATATTTGACAATACTTGTGGGTAATTATGGATACTTTTGTTTTCTTTCATTATTTAATGAGGCAGGATAAAGATAAGGCTATAAACACAGTCATAATTACCTAACACAAAATTACTTATGCCAAATTACTCTATCTAAAGAACTCCTGATTTAGTTGTTAAAAATAAAATGGCAGAAAATAAAGTATATTGTACTTTATCAAGGTTTTAATGAAGTTGAGTGGCAGGGTGATATGTATTAATTCTGCATGCAAAAGAAGGCAATAACCGCAATCAGAAACCCTGCAAGGCTTATAATGGTAAATAAATATATTAAAGGGTGTGGCAGTAAAAATATTTCTGTGCGGTTTTTAACAAAATAGACAATATTTAAATAAATAACAAGCGAGATCAGATTATAAATAATTCTATAGAAATACGTTTCGAATGTCTTCCCGGTGAACTTAATTAATATCTCTTTAAAGAAATGTGAGATCATAATGCTATGTACAAATCCAAAGAAGCACCAGGGAAATACTAAATAAACTACATCATTCATGCCGCATTCTAGCATAAAAAACAAAACCTGAAACAAACTTATGGTCCTAGTCAGAAATATTTTACGGGTGCGGCTATAATAATCTACAGGGTTTTTGCTTCATTTCCATTGTTTTTGTGTTATTATTACCCATATAGATTTTACATAAATTCAAATATTCTCAGGGAGATAAACTATGATAGTAGCTGAGTCAAAACCATTTAAAGAAATATATGACCTGGTTAAAGACTTCAGTAAAATTTGTGTAATTGGCTGTGGAGATTGTGTGACCGTATGTCATACAGGCGGCCAGAAACAGGTAGAAGAGCTTGCATTAAAATTACGCATTGCAGCAAAAAGAGATGGCCGAGAGCTTGAAGTAAGGGAGGAGACTGTGTTGAGGCAGTGTGAACAGGAATATGTAGAACCAGTAGGTAATTATGTTAATGATTATGATGCAGTAGTTTCTATTGCCTGTGGTGTGGGAGTGCAGACATTAGCAGAAAAATATACGCCGGTCAGAGTAGTTCCCGGACTTAATACCACCTTCATGGGAGCGCCCGTAGAACCGGGATTATTTTTAGAAAGATGTGCCGGTTGTGGAGATTGTGTGCTGGATGAAACTGGTGGATTCTGTCCCATAAGCAGGTGTTCAAAAAGTTTGCTCAACGGTCCATGTGGAGGCTCGATGGATGGCAAATGTGAGGTGTCGGAAGATGTACCCTGTGTATGGAATCAAATATATGTC
>Ga0066851_10001860_pt1 | contig 9969 bp, 8 predicted proteins | sample ETNtaG_7_FD_65493 | JGI IMG/M metagenome (GOLD analysis project Ga0066851, IMG submission 65493) | Marine microbial and viral communities from oxygen minimum zone, Eastern Pacific Ocean - ETNP201406SV65 | ecosystem: Environmental > Aquatic > Marine > Oceanic | place: Pacific Ocean: Eastern... | reverse complement strand
CTAATATTGTCCATTCCGATTCCGTTTAGTATGGTCTTGGCTGCGTTATAGATGTTTAGCCTGTATCTGTCATTGTATTTAATAAATGAATTCCTGAGTGAGCTGTCCTTATTGATAAACTGCATATATACATCATCTCCCACCTCAAATGCCTCTTGCGAGATGGCAGCACCAAAATGAAATAACAATTCATCATCTTTAAAGCTCTCTACAAACGACTCGACAATTCCATCAACAATTCCCTTCCATCCTGCATGTGCAACCCCTACCACTGTACCTCTTCTGTTGCATGCAAATATCGGTAAGCAGTCGGCAGTGAGTATAGCGCAGACCACTCCATCTCTAGAGGTAATTGATGCATCGGCATTCTCAACATTAACATTACTATCGTCTATACAGATATTAGAGTGTGTCTGATTAAGCCATCTTGGTTGAGACGGCAATTTATATAGCTCTCTCAACAGCTTTCGATTGTGCTTTACCGATGATTCGTCATCACCTGTATGTAATCCTAAATTGAAATTACTATAGTTATTAGTGCTGGCACCGCCATCAATATAGCGAACAGTTGATAAAACATTTATCTTGTCTGGAAAATTTGTTTTATACATGATCATAGACAGACAAAACCTCAAGTAGCTGCTGCAAATCTTTCGGTAATGGAGCCTCCCAAGACATAAGCTCACCTGAAACTGGATGCTTAAGTGCAAGCTTTCTAGAGTGTAAAGCCTGCCGATTAAAACCTTTAAGTGCATCCTTTAATTTTTCATCTGCCTTCTTTGGAAAGCGCAACCTTCCGCCATACATAGGGTCAGCAACTAATGGATGGCCAATGTGCGACATGTGTACCCTTATTTGGTGTGTCCTTCCAGTCTCTAGAACAGCCTTTACGTGAGTGTGATGAGAGAACCTGTCGATTACACGGTAATGGGTAAGTGCAATCTTGCCATTATCTACTACAGCTTGCTTTATTCTATCTTTAGGGTCTCTACCTATTGGCTCATCTATTGTACCTCCTGAAATCATGTGCCCATAAACTATGGCCGAATATTCTCTTGATACTTGGTGTTCCTGTATTTGCTCAGATAGGTATTTTTGTGCAACTTCACTACGAGCAACAACCATCAACCCAGAGGTGTTCTTGTCTAGCCTGTGAACAATTCCAGCCCTATCTAAATTTTGTAAGCCGGAGTCATAATGCAGTAAAGCGTTAGCTAGGGTACCAGTCCAATTACCTGAACCAGGATGGGTAACCAAACCTGGGGGCTTATTTACAACGATTATATCTTCATCTTGATAAACAATATCAAGCTTAATGTTTTCAGCACTCCATTCCACTGAGGGCTCTTTGATGATACTCAAAGTAACAATCTCTTCACCATCAGCCTTATCTTTTGGTTTGAATGGTTTGCCATTAATTGTTGCCATACCTGACCTAACCCAAGAGCTAATCTTAGAGCGCGAATAGTCTGGCAGCATATCTGATAAAGCTGTATCAATGCGTTGTCCAGCAAAACGCTCAGGAATAATAATCTTTAGAACACTCATAAAGGACTATTTTACAGATAATAAAAATAACGACCTACTATGTCATTAATAAATATGTCTTAATTTACACAACAGAAATGACACTAATTTAGCTAACAGGTAGGTGGCTAACTTTAGCCAATATATTCTCAATAATACAACGAAAACCTAAATTTCATTGCTCGACACTTTGCCTACCATAGGACGGGAAGAGTTCCAAACAACCAACAGGCTACTAGTGGTCATAGCTAGAGCTGCTAACAATGGGTTTAATTGCCCAGTAAGCGCTAATGGTATAGCTATAGCGTTATACAAGAATGCCCAACTGATATTCTGTCTAATACGCCTCTTAGTACTCGAAATTAGATTAAGTGCACTCTGAACACGGTTCAAATCTTTCCCTGGAATAACTATATCTGCCGCCTCAGCAGCTAAAGCTGTTGGTACACCAAAGGCTATACCTAAATCTGCCGACGCTAAAGCTGGTGCATCATTACTGCCATCGCCAACCATTATTATATTTTCTCCATTATTTCTGAGTTGCCTAATAACGGCCTCTTTTGCCTCAGGGGTTATTCCTGTATAACACTCGTCTACATATTTTTCGTATCCGCTAGAATGCTCAGAACCTGTCAACAAGACAATCCTTTGATCTACTCGCAAAGCTTTAATAAATGTTTCCAATTCTGGACGATGTTGGTCCTGTGTAACTATTGCCCCATGAGCTTTACCTTCCCAACCTACATATGAAATAACATATTTATCGGTTTTATACTTCTCAATACTATCTTTAATGTCTGGAGTTATTTCCCACCCAAACAAATTAATTAATTCTTTACTTCCCACTACTACAGTTAGGTCTCCAATATCCGCGCTGGCGCCTTTCCCTGGATGTATTTCTAAGTTAGATAAGTCTGCCTTTGGTCCAAGCTCTGAGATTACCTTTGCAATAGGGTGCGTACATTGATGCTCTATTGCAGCAGCTTTGTCTATTGCATCTGACTCACCTATAACGTCAATAATGCTCATTTTCCCAGCAGAAAGAGTGCCGGTCTTGTCAAAAGCAATAGTAGAGTATTTATTGTTCTTCTCAAATATATCGCCGCTAATGAAAATAATTTTGCTCTCTAGAGCTTTACTTATTGTGTGAGCTATAGTCAATGGTGTGGCTAGCCCGAAGGTGCAAGGACAGGATACAATTAGTGTGGTCATTCCTGCAAGCAGTGCAAAGGTTACTTCTACGCCATTTATTAGCATTATTGCTGTTACAGTGAAGGCTAATAATAAAACTAGAGGAACAAAAATCCTAGCAATTCTATCAACTATACTGGTACTTCCAGAAGCTGAACTTTGCATACTTCTAAATATATGTGACAGATTCTCAACTTGGCTCACAATTTCATCCCCTGTAGCTATCTGAACCTCTCCCTCAACTATGGTGACCCCACCAAGAACTTTATCTCCTATAGTTCGACTTACTGGAAAAGGCTCTCCAGTAATTAATGATTCATCGATTGCGGCCTGACCTATAACAATTTCACCGTTAACTGGAACAACTTCGCCTTCCTTGATTAGCACAATATCTTGTGGCTTTAGGCCCTCAATCTGCACATTCATAGCGATACCGTTTCTAATTACATGAACTTCTGACAAGGACCAATTATTAATGATTGTATTTAGTTCGCTTGTGGCATTTATCTTTGCAGTGTGTTCAAAATATCTGCCTACACTAACCACTCCAACTATCATAGAAGAGACATCAAAATAGTAATCAATTCCCCCCATAAACATCTGTACTACACTATATCCGTAGGCTGAGAGTATAGCTATAGCAAGGAGATTATCCATGTTTAGTGTTAACGCTCTAATACCAATATATGCCCCTCGCATAATTGGCATTCCGATAGTAAATATAAGTATGCTGGTAAAGAAAAACATCACACGTGGGACAATATAAAAGTTCATGTATGCCAAAGGTTTTAATTCCTCCATAGAAACTAGACCCAAATCAAGAGGGTAGAAGAATGCAATATTGAGCATCATGACTATTCCAGCAAGAGTAGCTGCAATAATGGTTTTTAATAGTGACCTATCGCTCTCGATACTTCTTTCAAAATTTTGATCTTTGTAGGAATACGCTTTGTATCCAGCAAAACTTAATTTGCCTACCAGGTCAGACTCTTTAATAAGCTTTGGCTTGTAAATTACTCTCGCACTTGATGTAGCATAATTTGTTGAGACATATGAAATACCCTCAACCATCTCAGCAAGCTTCTTTATTAAAACCTCACAGGAAGAGCAATGCATTCCATCAATTTTTAAGTAAGTCTCCATCTCGTCGCTCTTTGGCTTGACAGGACGATACTGTTTGGTTTGGTTTGAATTTTCAAGAATTTGTGGACCAAATGTATTAAATACACTTAGGCAGCCATGACAACAGAAAACATTGTCGTTATCAGTTATCGGCCTTAAATGGATTGGCAGGTCACAAAGTTTACAATTATTATTCATCAATAAATACAGATTTCATGTCAATAAATTTAATGATAAACATATATTGATTTTATAAATCAATAATTAAAAACAAAATCAAGGTTTTATGACTAAAGAAAAAACAAGGACTTTATATTAGCCAACAAAAAACCTAACCTCATATTAATATGAGGTTAGGAAAGGGGAACACATTTTAAAACTAAAATTCTAGCGCTTTAGAATTTCTTAAGCTAGCGAAATATAAATAGAAGGAATATATTAGGATTGTACCGAAAACTCCCAATAAGGCTCCATATATAAGCCAATCTCCCTCCCAATTAGCATTTCTGCGAGGCATACCTGAAGCACCTGCGGCAAGAAAAGTATAAAACAAACCGACAAATGATAAAAAGAAATACTTTATACACTTTCTAGCTGTACTATCATCGATTGTACGATTCGTCATTAATGGGTAATGGTAATAAAGCATACCCATCCACAACATACTAATTGCAATAAGAACTGACATCGCGTGGCCACCTGCCCATACCGTTCCATGTAACTTAAAGTTCCAAGCAACATTACTAATAACAATAGCAGTTACACCATCAAGGATATACATTACAAAGCCTCCCAGAATCAGAAACACTGCAGGAGTTGCAACTAAACCATGCTTCCAGATAGTTGCAAGTATAGTAAAAATTGTAAGTGCACCACCGATTGCTGTACCGTAACTCATTATATTGCCGTGATAAGCAAAAGTAGATGGTAGGGCTGGATACATAGTAAAAAAGTGATGGAAAAATGAAGTAAGCGAGGTTACTAGAAGTATCCACAAAGCAAGATTAGCAATCTTGTCACTATACAGTCTTCTAGATCCATCTGCTGTACACAACGGTAAAGTTGCGTATACAGCACCAATAATCATAATTGCCATTGCCTCCATTAAGTTATGAGCAAAAATATAAAATATAAACTCAAAAACAACTGGCGTAGCTGCCCATGCAATCCATTCTGCCGGTATTATGCCGTATAGGTACAACAATATAGGGCTTGCTATTGACAGAAGTGGGATACCCGTTACCAGAAGAACAAGAACTCCCATAACCATTCCTATCATTCCAGGGTCCTTCATTGATCTCTCAGCTAACTGAAGCTCTTCTTGCTTTTTCTCAAAGAAAGACATTCTTAGTATCTTTATTGGATATGTCAATATCATCGAAATAAGTACAAACGCTATTCCGGTGAAACCTAGTACTAGAGCTGACATGCTCCACTGACCAGTCATAACTCCTACAACAGGTAATGGGAACATTACAGTGTAGGTAACATGAAATCCCATAAGCACCGCAACAGTTAGCAACAAGGCACCAACATTCATTAGTATGTAAGTAAGAGCAACTAATATTCCATCTGCTCTTTTACCTAAACAAGCGCCAGCCCTGTGTAGACTCATAGCCACCATCAGCTGAAAAGCAAATGGGAAAGCCATTGCTGCGCCATGTAAAGTGATATTTTGATAGTACCAATGAGAACCAAGATCAAAAAGTTGTATTGCCGGCATTGATAAACCAAGAATTGCTGCTATAGATAGCCACACAAAACTCGTCATCGCCATAAGTGCAGGCCAAGAGTTGACAGGGTTTAGTTCATTTTCTTGAATTTGAAACATGCGCCCAAAAAACGGCGCTCTTTGTATTAATGTATTTGCTACAGACATTTTTTGTCCCTCCTTTTATTTTTCTGCTACGGTTATGACACTTCTCATACCGTGGTGATTTACACCGCAATATTCAAGACACCTAACCATATAAATACCTGGCTTATCAAATGTGTGCACTAAAGCACTAGCAGTCTCCAGTCCAGGCATTAACATCATTGTAAATAACAGCTCTCCATCCGGGTGATATAGGGCGAAACTGTGCATTGTATCTTCGCTCTTGGCTATGAATCTAACCGTATCACCCACTTGGAAATTTCTTTCACTCATATCGAACTTCCAAGATGTAGCAGAAATGTCGACATCTTTAACGTTTGCCATTTTAGTATTCGCCTCTACAACTGTTGGCATATATTTAACACTTGCAAAATTGACTACAAAAAACGCAATCAAAACTATGGCTATCCATAAGTACCTTGTACTTGTATATTTTTCTGCTGGAGTTTCTGCAGGGGTGTTGTCAACAAAAGCTTTTTTGTTAACAATACTAAAAAATATAATAAGGAAAGGTATTTGCATTAGTAATGTAACTACTAAAGCCCCCCAGCCAGTATAAATAAAATCAACCATTTTTACTCCTCCTTTTTTTTATTATTAATAAACTACAGAATTTAGTTTTTATATCTTTTCAAACTTGAACTAGTTCTGTAATTTTTTACCTTCTTTCAAATACTCAGAATGAAAATTTATATGTTCTCCAATAAATGTTGATATAAAGTGGTAGCTATGGTCATAACCATCATGCAACCTTAAGTTTAATTCAGCCCCACTTTCCTTGCATGCCTTCTCAAATTTGTTAGGATATAACTGAGTGTCTATAAATTCATCGTTACTGCCTTGGTCTATAAACAAAGGCATAGATGAGTTTTCTCTAACCAAATATGTTGCATCATACTGCTCCCACAAATCTTTATCAGGGCCTAAATAAGTATTAAAACAATCCTTACCCCAAGGACTTGTAGATGGATTATATATTGGAGCAAAAGCTGACACGGATTTATAATGTTGAGGGTTTCTTAGTGCGCAAACAAGCGCTCCATGGCCTCCCATAGAGTGGCCAAATATTGATTTATTATTTTTAATGATAGGAAAAAAATCTTCGATAAGTTGTGGTAATTCTTCGACAATGTAATCATACATTTGGTAATTATCACTCCATGTCGTGGTAGTGGCATTGACATAAAAGCCTGCCCCCTGTCCTAAGTCATACCTATCAGGATAGTCAGGCACATTATCACCCCTAGGGGATGTGTCAGGAATAACAAGGGCTACACCGTTCTCAGATGCATACCTTTGGGCACCAGCCTTGGTTCTAAAATTATCGTCGGTACAAGTGAGTCCAGATAGCCAATAAATAGATGGCACACTTTTTTGCTCTGCTTGGGGAGGCAGATAAATTGAGAAAGTCATATCACAATTACAGCAATAAGATTTGTGCTTATAGCGTCTCAAATAACCTCCAAACTCCTTAACATTTTCAATCTCTTCCATGTTATTAGAATATTATTACAGACCTAATGCTTTCCCCAGAATGCATCAAATCAAAGGCCTTGTTAATATCTTCCAGTCCCATAGTGTGGGTCACCATAGAATCTAAAATTAGTTCACCCTTCATATATCTGTCCACATACCCTGGTAGTTCGGTTCGCCCCTTTACACCACCAAATGCTGAACCCTTCCAAGTCCTCCCGGTTACCAGTTGAAAAGGTCTTGTAGAAATCTCCTGTCCTGCTCCAGCAACACCGATAATTGTTGAAACTCCCCACCCCACATGACAGCACTCAAGTGCTTCTCTCATTAGGTGCACGTTACCAACGCACTCAAAAGAATAATCAACACCACCACTTGTCATTTCTACGATGGCTTCTGTTGTAGATACACTTAATTTATTTGGGTTAATAAAGTCTGTAGCACCTAGACTCTTAGCCATGGTGAATTTATCATCATTGATGTCGACACAAATAATTCTTTTGGCTTTAGACATTACAGCCCCCTGAACTACAGATAGGCCAATACCGCCCAACCCAAAGACTGCTACAGTTGACCCCGCCTCAACTTTAGCGGTATTCATTACAGCGCCAATCCCTGTTGTAATTCCACAACCCAACAAGCACACCTTATCCAAGGGTGCTTTTTTATTTATCTTAGCCAGTGCAATCTCTGGGACAACAGTGTACTCTGAAAATGTAGAGCAGCCCATATAGTGATATATTTCTTTGCCATTCATTGAAAACCTTCTTGTTCCATCTGGCATAAACCCAGTCCATACAGTCCCTGCAATTGACTGACATAGATTAGATTTTGTAGAATTACAATACTCACAATCGCCACACTCTGGAATATACAAAGGAATAACGTGGTCTCCAGGTTTAAGGCCCTTTACACCTTCCCCACATTCCACAACCTCACAACCTCCTTCATGCCCTAGGACAACAGGAAAAGCTCCCTCAGGATCATCTCCTGAAAGGGTAAAGGCGTCAGTATGACAAACCCCAGAAGCAACAACTTTCAAGAGTACTTCGCCTTTTTTTGGCCCTGCTACATCAATTTCTTCTATAGACAATGGGCTCTTTGCTTCCCATGCAACTGCAGCTCTTGATTTCATATGTTATTCCTTCGTTAAAATTATAAAACTTGATTTTTAAAAGTTCTGTCTGCAGATTTCTTAAAATCAATGAATTCGTTTATTTCTGGTGAAAATTCATCGAAGGCTTTCAGACCAGAATCTGTTAGCTGTTTTCTAATACCATCAAGTTCGCTTGCATCTGTTCCAGACTCAACAATTGAAGAGACAAATCCTGCAAACTGGATTGCTGGCCAGCCATTATCTTTGGATAGCTCAACATGAACAAAGTCAAAACCATAAAAGTGATGTGACTGATCTTTTACACGACCAAACATATGGGTGCCACACTTGCTACAAGCATGTCGCTGTATTGGAGCGCTCTCGTCTACTATTGCAAGTTTATTTTCGTTTTTTGTTACCTCAACTTTATCACGTGCTACTAGTGCAACCTGAGAAAACAAAGAGTTTCCTGGCTTCCAACATTGTGTACATCCGCATAGGTGATTATTGGTGACTTGACTATGTATTTTAACCACAACAGGGTTACTGCTACATTTACAAGAAAGATTACCGCCAGGTTTAGGATGGTTGTTTAAATAACCCCAAATTCCACTTTTGGGTGGTGTTGTTTTGTTGCCTGAATCAAAAGCCGGATGTATTGATTTAGTCATAGTATTACCCCCTTATTTTTGAAAAAAATATTAATAAACCATGTAACTCGAAGGTCATTATGAACTTATTTTTTGCTACTGTCAAGCATTTTTTAGATGACTGTTTAATAAATATCAATTATTGCAGTATGTTACTAATTAAGAATCTAAAAAATAGATTTAAATGGAACCCAAATAGCACTAAAACCAAGAACAATAATCAATACTCCAGAAATCCTTCTAGCCAATAGATTATTGCTTAGATGTCCTATTTGAGCAGAGAATCCAGCCATAAGAAATAGGCTAGGAAGTGTTCCAATACCAAACGCCAACATAATAACTCCTCCATCTAATGAAGAAGCTGAAAGTATAGCAAAACTAAGAGCCCCATAAACTAATCCGCAAGGCATCCCTCCCCAAACTAAACCTACAACAAATGCGCTTTTCGGTTTATTTATTGGTAGTAGTTTTGATATTAATGGTTGTAATTTAACCCAGACCTTAGCCCCGATCTTTTCTAGTATTTGTATGCTCGAAGACCAGTTCGCTATGTATAGGCCTACCATTACCATCAATACCCCAGAAAACAGACGTAAAACCTTATCAAAAACACTCATCTGTAATGCTATAGACAACAAGTCTCCAATTAGTCCAAACACTGCACCAATTAGTACATAGCTCAACACCCTGCCAAAATTATAATACAAATGAAATGATGATGTTTTGGACCTATTTAATCTAATATCTCCATCAAGCCCAGCATTTAACAATGCTACTACACCACCACACATTCCTAAACAATGAACTCCGCCTAAAAGGCCCATTAAGAAAACACTAAATAGTATATCCACACTATTAATATTTAATTGATAGTCAATAATTTAATCATAATATTTTTCAATATTTTTGTAATCAAAACAACCAATAATGATCAACCAAAAGAGCAATAAAAATTAGCATCAAGTAATTTATAGAATACTTAAAAGTCTTCCAATAAAACAACTTGTTTTCACCACCCTTAATTATTATTATTG
>Ga0066851_10001849_pt1 | contig 10001 bp, 9 predicted proteins | sample ETNtaG_7_FD_65493 | JGI IMG/M metagenome (GOLD analysis project Ga0066851, IMG submission 65493) | Marine microbial and viral communities from oxygen minimum zone, Eastern Pacific Ocean - ETNP201406SV65 | ecosystem: Environmental > Aquatic > Marine > Oceanic | place: Pacific Ocean: Eastern... | reverse complement strand
GTTACTTGGATAAATCAATGTTTTTGCCTGAATTAAGGACTTCCTCTTGATAGACCCTTAGATAATCATAAACACTTTCTGGGTATTCTTTATAGTGCCTATCGGCTACATATCGAAGATGTCCCGCAAAATGATAGCTATAAATCATACTATCAATCCTAGTAACCTCCTTGCCCTTATCAAACATTACAATGCTAGGCCTATAGGTCAAGTCAAGTTTTTTAGCAAAATCGTCGGCAGTAACGAGGTCTCCATCTATATCTATGATGGTTTGTTTCGATTCAGTATCTAGCCTTACAACGGTAAATTTATCAAGCAAATCTATAACTTCAGGATTTTTTAAGTGGCCATCATGTAATTGGTCGCATAGTTCGCAATACTTATCTTCAAACAATACCAACAAAGGTTCATCTGAATTATCCTTGAGATTTTTTATTGACTGGAAGCTGTCGTGCTCACGAAGAGTATAGTGTATCTGTCTTTTTTGTTGCTCAATGAATGAAGCTAGATTCATGTTCTTGTATGACTTACCTCTAACAAAGTCCAATATATACCTAAATGTCTCTGGTGATCTATAACCGTTAACCTTATGCACTAACCTGTTTTCTTCATCCAAAAAAACGATTGTAGGCGTAAAACTGACACTAAAATGATCTCTGACCTGGTCCTCTGTAACTACTAAATCTTCCCTAAGCGTCACCTCATTGTTTCCCCTAATATTTATAGCAACAACATCAAAATTTGACTTGATGACTTCAGTATTTTTTGAGTTTTTAAAGCTCTCTTCTATCATCTTATAGCAATAAGGACAGCCAGTAAGATGCATATACAACAACAAATGTTTTCCGCTATCTGTAGCCTCCTCTATATCCTCAGATATATCCAAAAAGCTTTCTTTGAACCAGTCCGGTAGAGTTGATCTAATACCTCCAACTAGCTTACCGGGCTCAACAGTAGCTGTACTAGAGTAAGCCGATGATGAGAAAATTATTATAAATATAACACTTAGAACTTTAAACATTGTATTCTTATAATTTCATATATTAGGGTTTAATTATATCTTAAAATACTAATATGATTAATTATAATATAGATTTTAGACAAAAATTGCAAAAAAAAACAAAAGCTAGCTACTAAAATTACTACTCAAACTCCATCCTACTAAATATTCTTTCAGCGTTTCTAGCTCGAAGATCTCTGTATGTTCCCCAGTCGCGGTAGGCACTTTGGTCAATATTATAAGCGTCAAGTAGGCTGCCATCATCATCTATAACTTTTTCAACTTCTTCGCGCATATATATCAAATAATCTTTAGTAAACTTTGTAACAGTCTCTAGGTCAGTTGGGACACCGTGACCAGGTATTATTAGGTCCGGATCTAGCTCCTCCAACTTGTCCCAAGTCTCAATCCAAGCAGCAGTATCTGTATCCTCAAAAACCGGTAACATTCTTTCATTAAATGTAGTATCTCCACTAATTAAAACCCTAGTTTCAGGCAGCCACAACTGAATATCGTCAGGAGAATGTGACTCTCCCAAGCGCATAAGCTCGATAGTAGTTTCTCCCATAGTTAAGATCATCTCTCTCTCAAATGTTTGATCAGGTAGGACTGATTCGACTTTAGTGCCAATCATTTTGTCTTTCATTCTTCTTTTTGCAGAGTCTAACTTTCCTCTAGCCTTTTCTTTAATATCGTGATATGCTTCAACATGTGCAACAATTGATACACCCTGCCCCTTCCAATAACTAGAACCGAGCATGGCATGACCTTGAGCATTTTCAAGGACAACATATCTAACCCTTTGGTCGGTCACCTTTTTTATCTCCTCATGGATCGCCTTTGCGATTAAATAGCTACCTCCTGCATTGAAAACTAGTACACCATCACTGGTCACTATAAATGAGATATTATTGTTATGGTTTGAGTTCTCGTAAGTCGCCGGTTGAGTGGCACCTATCGCACTATATAGTCCTTCAATTTCAACCATATGTACTCTCTCTAAGTCTCCGCCATCCTCACGAGAAGGTGGAGATTTTATATATTTATAAACTTTTTCTGGCATCCTGTACAGGATGCTTTCTGGAGCCATATCACTTAACCATACAGGTAAACCTAGTTCTAACCATTTTGTGTAACCGTCGGCATAGTTTTGTACTTTGGTATAGCCCATTTTTTCCAACAAGCTAGCGGCCAATATAGATCTTTTACTGTCGTTAGAATAGACAATAATTAAGCTATCTTTGGTTATATTGTCTATCTCATTAACCTCAAATTCGAGCCTACCCCTTGGAACATTTACATTTTGTCCACGATGGATTGTGCCTAGTTGTAGAACTTCTGACTCTGTTCTGACATCAATTAAGATAGCTAAATGGTCATTATTCAAAATAGTTACCAGCTCTTCAGTATTGATATTGTTGACATCTTTGATTGATTTAATCATCGTGTTACCGTCAACTTCAATATCAGCGCCTACAATAGATGATATAAATACAACAAAAGAAAATATGAAAGTACGAATCATTATTTTTCCAAATTAAGTCTCAAATAAATTTTATCAATTAATGCTTATTAAGATAACAAATTTTTTTATTTATTTAATCACTTAAAAAATATAGCCACATCACTACCAAAAAATCTAACATCTGCTGCCCATTTTTCTGCAAGATAATTCATAGTTTCTTTGCTATAAAAAGCTACATGGGTTGGGTCATCTTTATAAAACCAGCTCGAGAAATCTATCTCCCTAGTAAGCATTCTTGTCATTACAGCAAAAGCCCCGCCATTACTTAGCATGCTGTATAGCATGTCTAACTCTTTTTTTGGATTATGCAAATGCTCCAACACCTCTGTTGCAGTTATAAAGTCATACTTGTTGTTAAATATTGATTTATCTGGGTAATAGAACTTATCAAAAAGATCTACCTTGTATCCAGCTTCTTCGAACATTACTGATAGCGTTGGCCCTGGACCACAGCCAAAATCTAAGCCCCTATCATTGATATTTAGAAAACTACTAAGGGGCTCAAAAACTTTGCCTAAGAATTCTCTATATTTAATGTCATTTGGATCGTTATGATGGCTATCATATCGAGCCCTTTCATCATCAACACTTAAGTGGAATTCTTTCGGTGCAAAAACTAACTGGCAGTTACCGCATTTAAAGTAATCAGCTTTTGCACTTGAAAAATACGTGACACACTTTATTGAACGACATAACGGGCAAACGTTAGCCATTTAAGTGGCCTTATGATCTTAGTGTGAACATGAAGCGGAGTGCACATGTCCGTGCTCTAGCTCGTCTTTGCTTGCTTCCCTAATATTTTCAATGCTAACATTAAAGTGCAGAGTTTCACCAGCCAGAGGGTGGTTAGCGTCTACCTTCACAGAATCATCTTTTATCTCTGTCACCCTAACAATAAATGCATTACCTTGATTGTCTTTGGACTGTAGCTCCATTCCAACTTTAAGATTCTCAACTGCCTTCATTGCCTCCATAGGGACATCTTGTATTGCATCAGGATAATGGACACCGTATGCATCTTCAGGCTTTACTGATACATCACAAGATTCTCCAACCTTCATCCCTTCTAGGGCTTTCTCGAGCCCGGGTATGATGTTTCCATGACCTTGGATAAATGGCATAGGCTCATTACCTATTGAAGAATCAATAACCTCTCCAGAATCGTCCTTAAGTGTATAGTGCATTTCAACTACCTTGTCTTTCTGTACATTCATACTGTCTACTCCGATAAACTAACAATTTAAAAAATATATTTATAACCCGATACGCACTATATCTGTTCAAATCCAGTACTTAAAAAGGTTGCAATTTAATAATGATTTAACACAGGTGGGACATTTTACCTAAACATTATTATGAATAAGGGTGTTATGACTGAGAACTGAACTTGTATTCTCAATAATTTGTATTACAAAAATTTACCAACTAGTTTCTTGAATGATTCAAGTTTTTACTTTCTAGTATCATTTCAGCTGCCTTTTCTGCAATCATCATAGTTGGTGCATTTGTGTTGCCAGAGACCAGCTCTGGCATTATCGATGCATCTACTACTCTTAAGCCAGAAACGCCGTGCACTCTTAGCTGGTCATCTACTACCGAGCTATCATCATTACCCATCTTACATGTGCCAACAGGATGATATATACTTTGGCTGTTATTCCTTGCAGCCTCTAATAACTGTTCATCTGACTTATATAAATCTCCAGGAATATATTCATCAATAATATGGTGTTTTAGTGATTCCGCTTTAGCTATCTTACGTGCAACCTTGATTGATTCGATAGCGATTTGTTTGTCTGTTTCTGTTGATAGATAGTTAGTAATAATTGTTGGTGGATCTTCTGGTTTGTTTGAATTTATATATATCTCACCTCTACTATCAGGCCTTAGCTTACAAACCGACATAGTAAATGCAGAGAATGGGTGTACCCCGTCTCCAGGCTTGTCAGCGCTTAGTGGCTGCATATGGAACTGAATATTCGGCCTAGATCCATCTATCGCGGTGTTAGTAAATACATATACCTGACTAGCGCTCAACGTTAAAGGGCCAGTCCTAAATAATAAATATTGCAAACCGATAATTGCCTTTTTCCACCATTTGTTTAATTCATCATTGAGGGTTCTCATATTAGTCTTATAAACTAGCCTTATTTGTAAATGGTCTTGAAGATTTTTCCCTACTGCCGGATTGTTATGAATAACATTAATGCCTAATCTATTTAATAACTTTTCATCGCCTATTCCTGAGAGTTGTAATAACTGTGGTGAGGCGATTGTGCCAGCCGAAATAATAACTTCGTGGTTGCAGCGTATCTCTTTTTCCTTTTTGCTGTTTTTATTTATATAATTAACTCCAATAGCCCTCTTGCCTGAAAAAATCAGTTTGTTTATTTGAGTTTCAGTCATTATTGTTAAGTTTTTTCTGGTTCTAATTGCTTTTGTCAGAAATGACCTATAAGAGCTCTTCCTAAAGCCTTTGTATGTTGTTTGTTGGAAATATCCGACTCCCTCCTGTTCCTCAGAATTACAATCTGGGTTATATGGAATCCCTATTTCCTTAGCTGCATCAATAAAACACTCTGCAATTTTTCTTTTTAATCTTAAATTAGAAACCTTAAGTTCGCCATCTACACCATGAAAATCATCCTTGCCGTTTTCTTGGCATTCGAATTTCTTAAATAAAGGTAGGACATCTTTATAGCTCCAGCCTTTATTTCCTAATTTCTCCCAATTATCATAGTCATGACGGTCACCTCTAATGTATAAGAGACCATTTAGCGCGCTTGAACCTCCTAAAACTTTGCCTCTTGGCCAGTCTATTGTTCTACCCCCTAAACCTTTATCTTTTTGTATTTTGTACATCCAGTCCCAAGACGGGTTATTCATAGTTTTGAAATAGCCAACAGGTATATGTAGCCATGGATTGTTATCTTTTCCTCCAGCCTCAATCAATAGGACTTTGTTTGTTGGATCTTTTGATAGTCTATTTGCTAATAGACATCCGGCTGAACCTGCACCTACAATAATGTAATCATAATTCATTTCTTATTAATTTTTCCAAAATTATTATTGTTATTAATTTAAATTATATATGAATAAAGAAAATATTTTCAAATATATGAATTCATATATATAAATTAATGTATACTAGTTCCTGATTACTTGTTTTAATAATGAATAACAATAAGTATTAAAACTCAATCAATAATAAATAAAAAACTAAAGAGGAGTTAAAAAAATGTTAAAGAAAAAGTTTGTTTTAATGTTGACCGCTTTAATAGCGTTTGGTTTCGGAACTAGCGCAACGGCAGTCAATTTGAAAATACAATCTGTATTAAACTCTACTGGTAGTGAGGTAGGATATGTTAGAGATTTTGCAGAAGATGTTCGTGTATTGACTAATGGCAGGGTAACAATTGAGGTTCTTCCGGGTGGCTCTGTTGTTCCTAATTCTGATATTATTGACGCTGTAGACGCAGGATTACTCGATGGTGGGTTTGCATGGACTCATTACTGGTCTGGTAAGCATCCTGCAGCAATGCTGTTTGGTTCTCCAATTGCAGGTGCCGGTGTTGGTATTGATAATATTGCATGGCTTTCTTGGTTCCATAGTGCTGGCGGTAAGGAGTTATATGACCAGCTATGGGATGAGATGGGTGTGAATGTTAAAGGTTTAATGCTTCAACCTGTTGGTCCAGAGGCGCTTGGTTGGTTTAAAGAGCCAATTAACAGTATGGATGACTTCCGTAAACTTAGATTCCGTGCACCTCCAGGAATACCAGGTCAAACATATAAGGATATTGGTGTAGCTGCTGTAGCAATGGGTGGTGGTGATATTCTTCCTGCACTTGAGAAAGGCGTAATTGATGCTGCAGAGTGGTGTTGTCCAGAGCCTGATAGGGACTTCGGTTTCCAAAAAGTTCTTAAATACTACTACTTGCAAGGTCTTCACCAGAACGTTGTGAATGCAGATATGTATATCAATGGCGATGTTTGGAATAAGATCTCTGCAACTGATCAAAGAGCTATGGAAGTTGCTGCTAGAGCTGCTAGAATTGACTCACTTTCCAACCGTATCTACAATAATGGTATCGCTCTGGATGACTTGTTAACTAACCATGGTGTTAAGCTAATGGATACTCCGGATGATTATTTCTCTGAGTATATGGCTGCTGCTAATGCAACTCTTGCAAAGAACGCTGCAGATAACGCATTCTTTGCTGAGGTTTGGCAATCACAGAAAGATTTTGCTAAGATTGCGGTACCTTTCTGGTCAGGAGCTCAAGCCTCTAACGCTAAGTTAGGGCTAGCTTTTGCTGAAACTCTAAAGTAACAAATATCTTCATATAGTTGTTAATCAAGTTGCCGATAGTTTTTATGACTGTTGGCAACTTTTTTTGGCAACAAATAAAGTGATGTTTTATGTGTGTTTGTTTTGTTCTGTACAATAATGTAAGTTTCTAATTATTTTATTTATTAGTAAAAAAGATAATAACTAAAAACTTATATTCAGGTTTACCTATGATATACATAGGAATGGTTTTTTTTCATTCAATTAGGGGTGCTCAATATGCCAATTCATGAAGATGATTTTAATAATTTAGATATTACTGATGAGATGGTTGCTGAGGGGCGATCATATACCGGTATTATGCCTGACGATATGCCTAAATGGATGTCTAAGACGATTCTTGGGATTGACCTATTTAGCCTAAGAACTGGACAAATAGCTTGCTGGTTAACTGTACCTGTATTTGTATCTATGTTCTATGAAGTTGTTGCTAGACACTTCTTTAGCGCTCCGACGATGTGGGCTTATGATATTAGTAGGATGTTTGCTGGTGCGATGTTTATGCTTGGTGCTGGCTATGCTCTATCAAAGGGAGTACATATTCGTGCTGACTTTATGTATCGAGACTGGTCAGTCAAAACACAGGCAACAATCGATCTTACTTTGTATTTATTGTTTTATTTTCCTGGACTAATAGGTGCAAGCTGGGCTTGTTACAATTATGCTTATAAATCTTGGATGCAAATGGAAAGAGGGATGGACACTGCCTGGATGCCTTATCTAGGCCCAATAAAGACGGTCTTATTAGTGTCACTTGTGTTGCTTTTGATCCAAGGTATATCAGAGGTACTAAAGTGCGTGTATGCGATTAGAAATAGGAGATGGCCATGACTCCAGAAATACTAGGCATGCTATTAATAGCAACAATGCTGTTTGCTATTTTTATTGGATTCCCTATCTCATTTACTTTAATCTTTTTGGGTGTATTTTTTGGCTATCTTGGTTTTGGTAAGCTAGTCTTCTTTTTGATGACCTTTCATTTCTCTGCAAGCATGCTCGAACAGACACTTGCAGCAATACCCCTCTTTACCTTTATGGGTATTATGATGGAAAAAGCTAACCTGATGGAGAGGCTATTTACGTCTGTACAAATGGCATTAGCTAAGACAAGGGGATCGTTATTTGTTGCGGTTCTTTTTGTGTCAACTATATTTGGTGCAGCAACAGGAATTGTCGGTGCATCTGTCACTATTCTTGGAATTATGTCAGCCAAAACAATGAATAAAGCAAAGTATGATGTTCGTTTGGCTGCTGGTTCAATTACTGCAGGTGGAACTCTAGGAATCCTGATACCGCCAAGCATCATGTTGGTCGTTATGGGTCCTATTCTAGAGATACCTGTAACAGACTTGTTTGCTGCAGCTATCATACCTGGTTTAATGCTGGCTTGTCTTTATACAGGCTATACACTTATTAGATGCTATCTCAACCCTTCATTGGGCCCTGTAGTGCCAGAGGAGCTTCGCCCAACCTCTATGAGAGAGGTTTGGATTGAGTTTTTTAAAGGTCTAGTGCCGCCAGTTTTGTTGGTTGGTTCATCTCTTGGAAGTATATTGTTTGGTCTAGCTACACCAACTGAGGGTGCTGCTATGGGCGCTGTTGGTTCAATATTACTAACATTAGCTTATCGAAAATTTAATCTAGATATTTTCAAAGGAGCCCTACTAAAGACACTTGAAATTACCACCTTGATAATGGTACTGGTTGCCGCATCTAACTTTTTTGGTTCAGTATTCTCTAGACTAGGTACACCAACAATGATAACTGAGTACTTAATGACTCTAGATTTGCCGCCTATGGTATTGCTGTTAATTATAATGGCTTTTATATTCTTACTAGCATGGCCTCTAGAGTGGGTACCTATAGTATTAATTATAATCCCAATAATACTCCCTCTAGTCGTACAGCTTGGTTTTGATCTTACCTGGTTTGCAATATTGGTAGCAGTAAACCTACAAACTGCCTGGCTCTCCCCTCCCGTAGCTCTGTCAGCCTATTTTTTAAAGGGAGTTGCGCCTGATTGGGATTTAAAGGATATCTATAAAGGTATGATGCAGTTTATGTGTATTCAGGTGGTTGGTTTGACTTTGATTATATTATTCCCTCAAATAGCACTATGGCTCCCAAATTATCTATACGGAAATTAACTATAGATGGTAAATAGTTATAGCGATATTATTGAATATTGGTATTCTGAAAAAAATAAAAAACATTGGTTTAACTCAACCCCTGATATAGATTCTGAGATAAAACAAAGATTCGAAGATATCTGGATTAGAGCTCAGCAAGACGAATTTAGTGACTGGGTTAAATCGCCAGAGGGTTGTTTAGCTCTAATAATATTGCTTGATCAGTTTCCACTTAATATGTATAGAGGAAAAGCTAAAAGCTTTAAAACAGAACAGCAAGCTATAAGAATATCTCTTCACGCTATAAACAAGGGCTTTGACAAAGAATTAAAGTCTGATGAGCTGCTTTTTTTATTTATGCCTTTAATGCATAGCGAAAACATTACTCACCAAGAAATGCAAGTTGAACTATTTGATAAATATAATTTCAATATAGATTATTCTCAGCACCACAGAGATATAGTAAAAAAATACGGAAGATTTCCCCATAGAAATAAAATATTAGGGCGAAAAAGTTCTGAAATTGAAACAGAATATTTGCTATCTAGTGGTGCCTTTAAGGGTTAAATTTGTTAGTTTGACTAATATACAAATTAATATACGCTATAGTTAATGCCCAACAGTACTATACTCTTCGCGAATGTACTCAACACCCTTTGTATTGACGTATGAAGTACGTAACTCTACAATCTCGTTATGAAAACTATAGCCTGTACGTCTAATTTTTAGTATCGATTCACCCTCGTCAATCCCTAGCATATCGGCAATATTTTTCTTTGCCGTGCCAGCTGTTACCCTTTCTGAGCATTTAGATATAAAAACATTAAACTTATTTTGATATAGGTTATATATAGTGCTATGGCGATTACAGAATAACTCTTTTGTCATTAATGGAAACCTAGCAATTGGAATTGTAATCTTGTCTACTGAATGAATTTTGCCATTAAACGCTAAGGAGTTATATATATCAAAAACTTTATTGTTTCCCTCTGGTAT
>Ga0066851_10001845_pt1 | contig 10014 bp, 4 predicted proteins | sample ETNtaG_7_FD_65493 | JGI IMG/M metagenome (GOLD analysis project Ga0066851, IMG submission 65493) | Marine microbial and viral communities from oxygen minimum zone, Eastern Pacific Ocean - ETNP201406SV65 | ecosystem: Environmental > Aquatic > Marine > Oceanic | place: Pacific Ocean: Eastern... | reverse complement strand
ATCAAAATGCTAATTTACAAACTGAAGATGAACAGATAAATATGGAAATTCAGCATCAAACAATATCATTATCTTGTGATGATGATGATGATGATTGTCAAGAGCAATCAGAAGTTACAGTTACTATAACAGGAACTTTAAATGGAGAATCAGGAATACCTATTCCAAATCAAACAGTAGAATTTCAAAGTATTAATGCAGATGAAACTGATGGCGATGGCAATGGCGATGGTACAGTTGATTTCGGTCAAATGAATCCAGATTTTTTATCAACGGATTCATTAGGCCAGGCTCTAAGTATATTTACTCCATTAAGTGAGGCTGGGACTGCTGAAATTAGAGCTATAGCATCAGTCAATGGTACTGATTTAAATGAAAATTCTATTATTAATGTTCAAGCAGGAAATGCAACAAATTTATTAATTGAATTTCCTCCTGATAATAATTTAATGGTTAAAGGAGGCGGAGGAAACGAATCAGTAACAATTACAGCTCTTATACAAGATGGATCAGGTAACATAGTTGATAATCCATATGCCGTTATTTTTTCTGTTCCATGCCCTTTTCCAATTGATGGTTTTTGTCCAACAGGAGATGGTGATTTTAGTAATGATATTATGTTAAATGGTATTCCTTCATCTGGTTCTATTCCAAGGGTTGTTTTTGAAACAAGTACTGGAGAAGCTAGCGTAACATTAAATAGTGGAAATACACCAGGTATTGTAACAATGAAAGTAGAATTATGTGAAATTGAAGATGTTTCTGATGAGGGTATATGTGAAAATGTAATTACTGAAGCAGAAAGAATAGTAGCTGCAATAAGCACAGGTCCTGCTGTTTATGGCCAGGTTGTTGCAGGTTGGGCTGAAGCTGATAGTACTGGAGGAGGTATTTATTCTCTACCAATTACAGCAACATTCTGGGATCGATGGACAAATCCAATTGCTGATTCAACAAATGTATATTGGTTTATTAATCCAGAATATATTGCATCGGTTGATACAGATTCTCAAATTGGAAATTGTGGAAATGGAGAGCCAGGACAGGCTTGTACTAATGCTTATTATACTTCTGGTGATATCTTTAGTCAAGGACAAATTTGTGCTCAAGTTGCCGGAGAAAACGATTCTGATTTATTAGCTTGTAGTGGTGGTGCTAGATGTGAAGATTATTCTGAGTTTGATTGTTATTCAAATGAAGATATAGGCTGTACATGGAACAATCAATTTGATGAATGCTATTTTATATCTTCAGAAGCATACTGTAATACTTTATTTGATCAAGAATCATGTGATTCTTCTGAAAATTCAGCTCAAGCTCCATACAATTGTATTTGGGATGAAGCAGCAGCAGCAATTATTCCTGAATGGCAATCAGAAATATCTGATGGTGCAGGATGTCATTATTCTCCATTAGTTAATGGTTTAGATGAACAAGAATTTTCATTTGATGCTAATGGTGATGGCGTTGATGATTCATTTACAGGTGAATGGGAAGCTGTTGGTCAAATTTCACCAGATGATCCGTTTTGTAATGTTGCTGGATATAATGCAATTGAATATCAAGAGTATAGCGATGAATGTGAAGGAAAACCTATATGTTCATGGGAATTTATTGCTGGAGATAATTCGTCTGAAGATGGAAGTATTGGAACCTGTGTTTATAATGGTGGTTCTGGCTATTATAATCCTTGTGTTGATTGTCAAATTGATATTATTCCTTTATCACCAACAGTAACAGATTATTGTCAAACAAATGATGCTCCTCTTGATATATTAATTAGAGGTCATTTAGGAGATGCTTATGGTGATGATGTGCATTTAGGAACATTATTGATGGCTGTATTTGATGCAACTGCTTTTAATTTTGTGTCAAGTGATGATTCCACTATTGATGAAGATATGGGGTATGAATTTGATCCGCCAATTCCAGATACTGCAACTCAAATCACAGACTCTAATGGTGAGGTTTATTGGATAATAAGACTTGAAAATGATAATTGTCATAATACCAATCCTGATGATCCAGATGTGTTTACTTGTGATAATGTGTATATGAGAGCATTTCTCCTAGATCCACTTAATGGTGAAAGTGCAGATTTAAATACTACATTGTATAAAAATTGTCAGCCTTAATATTAATTAAGAATTAGGAGTGAGAAGATAAAATGACATTTAATCCACAATTTCAAAAAGTAGGTGATATTTTAGTTTATGAAAAAATAATTACTGAAGATCAGTTACAAAAAGCTTTGAGTGAGCAAAAAGAATCAAAGGAAAAATTAGGTCAAATATTAATCAATCAAAGTATTATAAATGAAGCTCAACTTGTTAAAGCCTATTCTCAACAAATGGGTCATAAACATGTGTTAGAAAATGACCTTTTAGTTTTATCTGAAGATAATGTAAGCTTATTATCAGAGGAATTTGCAAGAGAAAATCATGTAATTGCAATGAAAAAAACAGATTCAGGTATTTTGGTTGCTATGGAAGACCCTGAAGATTTAGATGCTATTGATGGTGTTAGAAAAATTACAGGATTAAACCCAGAAATTGTAATAGCTGGCCGTTCTGCAATTGAAAATGCAATCAATAAGCTATATGGTACAATTAAACAATCAGATGAAATTGAAAGTGCTATTTCTAATATTAGTGTAATAAGTGGAGATGAAGATGATAGTGATGAAATAGATTTAGCTGAAGAAAATGTTTCAGCTGAAGAAGCTCCTTTTGTTAAACTAGTTAATCTTATGTTAGCTCAAGCAATTAAGGAAGGTTCTACTGATATTCATGTCGAACCTGGGAAAACAGAAGTTAATATTAGGATAAGAATTGATGGGGTGTTAAGTAAAATAATGTCTCCGCCAATAACTTCTCTTAATGGTATGATTACAAGGATAAAAATTCTATCTAAATTAAATATTGCAGAACATAGACTACCACAAGATGGTAGAATGAAATTAAAAATGGGGCCAAAAGAAATTGATGTTCGTGTATCTATTTTGCCAACAGTTCATGGTGAAAAAGCTGTATTGAGATTATTAGGTAGTGGAGATAAAGAGCTGAATTTATCTAATTTAGGATTCCCAGATAATAAATTAACAAAATTTAAAAAATGGATTAATCAACCTTATGGTATGATTATCATATCTGGTCCAACAGGAAGTGGTAAATCAACTACTTTATATGCTGCTTTACAGCAAATAAAATCTGATACTATTAATATAACAACTGTTGAAGATCCTGTTGAGTATCAAATTCCAGGTATCAATCAAATTCAGGTACATGATAGTATTGGTCTTTCGTTTGCTTCTGCATTGCGTTCAATTTTAAGACAAGACCCTGATGTACTGTTAATTGGTGAGATTAGAGATCAAGAAACTGCAGATATAGCAGTTAAATTTTCAATGACAGGTCACTTAGTATTTAGTACAGTCCATGCTAATGATGCGCCCTCAACAATTTCGAGGTTATTAGATTTAGGAATTCCTCCATTTTTATTGGGTTCATCTTTAAATTTAATTATGGCTCAAAGGTTGGTAAGAACAATTGATCCAAATGAAAAAGAACAGGATTCTCCTTCAAAAGAGGAGCTTCAAAGGTTAGGTATATCTGAAAATGCAAATCAAATGACTTTCTATAAAGGGAAACCTACTCAACAAAATCATAATACTGGTTATAAAGGTCGTACTGCAATTCATGAAATATTAGAAGTTAATTCTTCTATACGAGAAATGATTTTTGAAGGTAAAAGTGAGTTTGAGATAAAAGATCAAGCAATTAAAAATGGCATGACTCCTTTAAGGGAAGCTGGAATAGATAAGATTAAAGAAGGAGTAAGTACTGTGGAAGAAATTTTAAGAGCCACAGTTGAAGATAATTAATGCCAGAATTTTCTTATATAGCAAGAACACAAGAAGGTGTAAGAAAAGAAGATACCATTTCTGCTCAAAACATTAAAGAAGCTTCAGATTTTTTAGTGGCTGAAAATTTATCAATTGTTAAAATATCAGAGAGAGATACTTCTTTTGATTTTATGGGTCCCTTTATGGAGAGATTTAATCTTTCTCTAGATAAATTAAAAAACCGTATTCCATTAACTAATTTAGTTTTTTTTACAAGACAACTTTCTACTATGTTTAATGCAGGATTGACTCTTGAAAAAGCAATTACTTTTTTATCTAAAGAAGAAAAGCATAAAGGGTTTAAAAAAGTAATTAATGACATAGAAAGTAATGTAAAAAAAGGCTTATTGTTATCAGATGCTTTAAATAGGCATCCTGGAGTTTTTAATAATCTTTATGTTTCATTAGTACAGGCTGGTGAAGTCAGTGGTAAACTTGCAACAACTTTAGAAGAATTGGCTGGATATTTAGAAGCGATGGAAGATACTCAACGTAAAGTTAAATCTGCAATGTATTATCCTACATTTATATTTATTTTTTTAGGGTTGGTAATGGTTGTTTTATTTGCATTTATAATTCCTCAATTTTCTTCTGTTTATGATCAATTAAATGCTGAACTACCAATACAAACTCAGATGCTTTTAGATGCTGGAGATTGGTTGAGTAATAATTTAGTATCATTTTTTCTTTTTATTATATTTTCATTATTATCAATATGGCTTATATTTTTAACAGATAGAGGCCGTTTAGTTAGAGATAATATATTATTAAAATTACCAATTTTCGGTTCAATTTTTAATCAAAGTGTTTTAAGTAAATTTGGAAAAACTTTTGGTATTTTAGTAGGTTCAGGAATTTCTGTTATTGATACTATGAATTTAGTTAAAAAGGTAGTTGATAATAGAGTTTATGAATTAGCAATCGAAAAAGCTGCTAAAAACATTGAAAATGGTACTAGTATTTCTGATGCTTTAAAATTAACTGAAATGTTTCCTGGAGTTTTAATTCAGTTAATGAATACAGGTGAAGAAACTGGAGAAATAGATAAGTTAGCAATAAAAGCATCAGATTTTTATTCTAAACAAGTTGATGCTATTGTTGATAGGTTAACTTCAATAATTGAACCAGCCTTAATTATATTAATAGGGGTTATTATTGGAATAGTATTAGTTGCTGTTTATATGCCTATATTTAAATTTGGAAACGCTTTTTAAAATACTATGCTAATTTTATTTATTTTTTTAGGTCTTATTTTTGGAAGTTTTTTAAATGTTCTGATTCATAGATTGCCATTGCAACAATCTATAGTTTTTCCTTCATCATATTGTCCTCATTGTCAAAAAGATATTAATTGGTTTTATAATATACCTTTAATATCATTTTTTATTTTAAAAGGATTATCTAATTGTTGTAATAAGAAAATATCAATTAGGTATCCAATTGTAGAATTGATTTCATCAATGCTATGGATTTGGAGTTATTATTATCTAAATGGAATTATTAATCAAATATGTTTTTTAATTATAGCTTCTTGTTTAATAACTATTTTTTTTACTGATTTTAATCATTTTTTTATACCTATTGAACTAAATCTGATAATATTTGTTAGTTCTTTTATTAATTTTTTGCTTCATGGTTCAGAAAGTCTTCAATATCATTTCTTTTCTATGTTTTTATTATCATCTTATTTTTTGGTCTTAATGCTCTTAAGTAGTTATTTGTTAAAAAAAGATACAATGGGTTATGGTGATATTATTTTAATTTCTGTAACTGCATTTTGGATGGGGTTAATTGATGGTTTGTTAATTATTTTTTTCGCATCTTTATTTTCTATTATTCATTGGTTAATTTTGAAAATAAAAAATAGTAATGAAAATATAATTTTACCATTTGGTTCAACGATTTCTTTAGTAGCTATTTTAATTTTTATTATTAAATACACATTACAAATTGACACAAACTTATTTTAGTGTATGATAAATCTTTTGTTTATTATACTTTCATAACGAAAGGGTTATAACATGTTATTTTTTATAAGATTTTTATTAATTATATCAATTTCTTTAGCATTTGATTCGTCTTCAGATAAAATATTTCAAATATCTGATATCAATGAGAAAACCACAAAAATATTTTTTGAAGCCCCAGAAATTGAAATTTCAAGAGATGAGGAAGGCTTTTCAAGATTTGATACAAATGATATGATAGGCAAAACTATGGATGATGCTATTCCTGAATTTCCGATTTATTCTTCTATGTTTCAAATGAATCCAGGAATAGAATATGAGATTGAATATGAAGTGCTTAATTCATATTTTATTGAAGATGTTGATTTTAAAACAATAAATAATAATCAAAACTCTTTTTATCCAATTGAAAATCTTTCTTTATCTGATCCCTTAGTAATGAGAGGTTTAGTTTTGGGTCAAATATCATTTATTCCTTATAGTTATTCCTTTGAAGATAAAAGATTAGAAGTTTATGATGCTGTAGAAATAATAATAACCGAATCAGATAATATAGAATTTGATTATTTTATACCGGAGAAAAGATCTTATGTATTTGAAGAATTATATGAAAATTTTGTAATTAATTATACTAGGTCAGATAGAAGCGAAGATTATCAGATACCATCAATTCTATATATATGTGGTGGAAACTCAATTAATAATGCTTATTTCCAAGATTTAGTGACCTGGAGACATAAACAAGGATATATTGTTACAGTAGTTTCAACAAGTGAGACAGGTAGTAGTGAAAGTAATATTAATAATTATATTTCTAATGCTTATACAACTTGGGAAAATCCTCCTGAAATTGTAGGCCTAGTTGGGGATGTTGGAGGCTCTTATAATATTGCTTGTGATTCTTATCAATGGGGAGGCTATTCAGGATCAAGTGATGTAATTTATTCTTATGTTGAAGGAAATGATCTTTTGCCTGAAGTTATCATTGGAAGAATTTCATCTAATAGTACAAGTGAACTCTATAATATAATCAATAAAACAATTGAATATGAAAAAGCTCAAGAACAGACTGATTTAGGTTGGTTTGATAGAGCAGGGCTTGTTGGAGATCCAACTCAATCAGGATTATCATGTGCTATTACAAATCAATATATTGATCAATTAATGACTAATTATGGATTTTCAGATATAGATCTTGATATAAATGGAGGAGGAAGTCAATTAGACCAGTTTCTTATAGATCAATTTAATAGAGGTATTATGTACTATAATTATAGGGGTTATTATTATGGAAGTGGAAGCTATCCGCCTAATAGTAATCAATTATCTAATGGTTATTATACGCCTTTTGTTACTACCATAACCTGTGGCACAGGTGATTTTAGTTCAACATCTTCAAGTGAAGGTTTTGTTCGTTTAGGATCTGTTAATGATCCTAAAGGAGCCGTTGCTGCTGTTGGAACTTCTACAACAGGAACTCATACAGCTTATAATAATATTGTTGATATGGGAATTTATGAAGGAATATTTTCTAATTCAATTACTCATGCTGGGTCAGCAGTTACCAATGGAAGATTAACTTTATTAAAAACATATCCAAACAACCCTAATGATTGTGTTGGTGCATTTGCAGCTTGGAATAATCTTATTGGGGATCCTGCTCTTCATTTATGGAGTGATGAACCTCAAGATTTCAGTGTTGATTATCCATCTCAATTATCTCTTGGTACAAATCATTTAGATCTTATTATTTTAGATTCAGAGGGTAATTCTGTTAAAGATGCTAGAGTTACTCTTTTAATGAAAGATAATGGAGATCAGCAAGAAGATAATAATACATTTGTAGGTGAATATTATTCAAGTCCAGGCACAGGAGGATCACCTGATTTTGGAGATTTTGTTTTAACTAGAGAAGATGATGTTATTAATTTTGATTTTGGAGGTGGAAGCCCAGACAATTCCATTCCAAACGATGATTTTCAAATTAGATGGACTGCTACAATTGAAGCTGAAACTGAAGGTAATTATAATTTTAGAACATATACAGATGACGGCTTAAGACTTTACATAGATGGACAGTTAATTATTGACCATTGGCAAGATCAAGGTCCTTCAAACAGAACAGGGAATATTGATTTATCTCAAGGATCTCATGAATGTATAATGGAGTATTATGAAAATGGTGGAGGAGCAAATGCTAGTCTTTATTGGACACCACCTGGAAGTACAGAATCATTAGTATTGCAAAATGATAATATTGAAAATGATGATGCTATTTTCTTAACAAAATTAACTGATTCAGAGGGTAAAATTAGTTTTTCATGGGATGAATATCAAGAAGGTGATTTATATGTTACTGTAACAAAAAGAAATTACCGCCCATCTGAAGAAGTAATTTTAATAAATGCTCTTGATGGATATGCGATTGTTCCTGATTATGAGAATTTAAATGAAAGTTTAAACCCAGGAGAAACTATAAATTTCAATATTCCTCTATCTAATTTTGGTTCAGAATCAATTAATAATATTAGTGCAACTTTAAGTAGCTCCTCTGATTTTGTGAATATAATAGATTCAGAATCCTTATATAGTAATATAGAGATTGACCAAACCAATATAGGTGATGGATTTTCTTTAGAATTATCACCTGAAGCTATATTTAATGATGATTTAAACTTAGTTTTAAATTTATCTTACAATAGTAGTGAATGGAATTTTTATGTTCCATTATTAATAACATCTCCAAAAATAGATGTGGTAGATCATTATATTATTGAAGGTATAGATGAACCAGGGGCTACTGTTACTATGGCAGTATTTGTTCAAAATAATGGAAATTTAGCAATAGAAAATTTATCATTGGAAATGATATCTCCAACTAATAAAATTTCTGTAATTGATTCGAATATAGATTTTGGTAATCTTGAAGTCGAAGATAACATATCAAGTGATGATCTTGAAGATAATTTAATTTTATCTTATGACGAATCAATTTTTAAAGGCTCTGTATTTTCTATGGAATTAAAATTTACTAGTTCAGATGGATATTCTAGATCTGAAATTTTAAATGTGACTGTAGGAGAGATAGATAGAACCACTCCTATGGGGCCAGATTTACATGGATATTTTATATATGATATGAGCGATGATGATTTTGAATTAGCACCAACATATGATTGGATAGAAATTGACTCTGAATATGGTGGTGATGGTATTGATTTAAATTTATCTGATAATGGTAACGGTAATGGTGCTTCAAATAGTACAGAATTTATAGATTTACCCTTTGTATTCAATTTTTATGGTGAGCCTTATGATCAAATATCAGTTAGTACTAACGGTTGGATTGCACTTGGAAGAACAAGTCTTTTATCTTTTAGAAATTATCCAATTCCAGGTGCAGGTGGCCCATCTCCAATGATAGCTGTTTTTTGGGATGACATGAAAACAAGTTCAGGTGGAGATGTATTTTATAAAATAATTGACATTGAAGGAGAGCAGTCAGTTATTGTTGAATGGTCTGATATGCGAACAAATGATAATAACTCTCAAGAGGATTTTCAGGCTATTTTATATCCAAATCCAAATTCACAAACAGGTGATGGTGATATAAAAATGCAATACAAAACTTTTAATAACACATCAAATGGTTATTACCCTGAAGGGGGAACACCAGTTCATGGTTGTTATGCAACAATTGGAATAGAAAATAAATATGGTAATCAAGGCTTGCAGTATACCTATAATAATCAATATTCTGAAGGAGCATCTCCTTTATTTAACAATACAGCAATTTTAATTACTACAGAATTACCTGATTTTGGTATTTTAGGTGATATTAATAATGATGATATTCTTAATGTATTAGATGTAGTCTTATTAGTGAATTTAGTTCTAGATGGTAATTATGAAGAAAACGCAGATATGAATCAAGATGAAATTTTAAATGTTCTTGATATTGTTTTACTTGTTAATTTTGTGCTGAACACTGATTCTTAAATTACAATTTGAAACAAAAAATTTAGTATATTTAGGCTTACATTCCTTGTAAATTATTTTGTAAAATATAGTCTATACTATCAATTTGAAAGGTGTTATAATGCAGAAAAGTAGAATCATATCTTTATTAATCATTGGCTTGTT
>Ga0066851_10001828_pt1 | contig 10057 bp, 5 predicted proteins | sample ETNtaG_7_FD_65493 | JGI IMG/M metagenome (GOLD analysis project Ga0066851, IMG submission 65493) | Marine microbial and viral communities from oxygen minimum zone, Eastern Pacific Ocean - ETNP201406SV65 | ecosystem: Environmental > Aquatic > Marine > Oceanic | place: Pacific Ocean: Eastern... | reverse complement strand
CACGTGCGGATCGGGAACGTGCGCAACAACAGGTCGAGCGTCTCGCGGATTGCGCCGGCGTTCCCATAGGGACCGAAGTACCGGACCCCCCTGCGGCGACGGCCGCGCATCACCATCGCACGGGGCCATTCGTGGTCGAGCGTGATCGCCAGGAACGGATAGCTCTTGTCGTCCTTGAGGTCGACGTTGAAGCGTGGCGAGTGCTCCTGGATCAGGCTGAACTCCAGCATCAGGGCCTCGAGTTCGTTCGAGACCTGGATCCACTCGACGCTCTCCGCAGCCTCGAGCATCTGCACTGTCCGCAGGGCCATTCGATCCGGGCTCCCGAAGTAGCTGTTGAGCCGGTGGCGGAGGCTCTTCGCCTTGCCGACATAGAGCACGCGGCCGTCGCCGTCCTTGAACTGGTACGAGCCGGGCAGGTCCGGGATCGTCCCGGCGGGTGGCCGCTCGATCATGTCGGCAGCGTAGGGCGCACCCGACCGCATCCGCTTCGACGGAAAGGTCCGCAACCTCATCACCGTCGCCTCCGACACCCAGGCGTGGGCGCATGTCGCCCTCGACCGGATGCTCACCATCACCTGAGGAGCGATCAGGAAGCCGGCCCTGTCAGCCAGCCAAGATGTCACGCAGGTAGCGACCCGTGTGGCTCTCGGACACCGCGACCACCTCCTCCGGCGTGCCGGTGGCCACCACCGCACCACCTCCCAGCCCACCCTCCGGTCCGAGGTCGATCAGCCAGTCTGCGGTCTTGACGACATCGAGGTTGTGCTCGATGACGATCACGGTGTTTCCATGGTCGACCAGTCGGCTGAGCACCGACAGGAGCCGACGGACGTCCTCGAAGTGCAGGCCGGTGGTGGGCTCGTCGAGAATGTAGACGGTGTGGCCGGTAGGCCGCTTCGCCAACTCGGAGGCCAACTTGACCCGTTGCGCCTCGCCTCCGGACAGCGTCGGCGCCGGCTGGCCCAGCCGGATGTAGCCCAGACCCACGTCCACCAGCGTCCGCATGTGGCGCGTGATGGGAGGGTGCTTCTCGAAGAAGCCGAACGCCTCCTCGCAGGACATCGCCAGCACGTCGGCGATGGTGCGGCCCTTGAACTCGATGTCGAGCGTGTCCCGGTTGTAGCGGGCCCCCTTGCACACCTCGCATGGCACGTAGACGTCCGGAAGGAAGTGCATCTCTATGCGCAGCGTCCCGTCGCCTGAACAGGCTTCGCAACGGCCTCCCTTGACGTTGAAGCTGAACCGGCCGGGCATGTAGCCGCGCACCCTCGACTCCTCGGTCTGGGCGAACAACTTCCGGATCCGGTCGAACACGCCGGTGTAGGTGGCGGCGTTTGAGCGGGGGGTGCGCCCGATCGGCGCCTGGTCGATGTTGATGACCTTGTCGATGTGCCCGACGCCTTCGAGGGCCGTGTGGAGTCCCGGCGGAACCTTCGACCGGTAGACGGCCTGCATGAGGGATTTGTGCAGGATCTCGTTGACGAGGGTCGACTTGCCCGATCCCGAGACCCCGGTCACGGCTATGAAGCGGCCCAGCGGAAACGAGACGTCGATGTCCCGGAGGTTGTTCTCCCGTGCGCCGCGGACCAGCAGCGAGTCGCCGGTACCGGGGCGCCTCGCCTGGGGCACGGCGATCTCCCTCCGTCCCGAGAGGTACTGCCCGGTGATCGAGCCCTTCTTCCCGAGGAGTCCCTCAACCGTGCCGGAGTGCACCACCGCTCCGCCGTGCTCCCCCGCCCCGGGTCCGATGTCGACAACGTGGTCGGCGTTTCGGATCGTCTCCTCGTCGTGTTCGACGACGATCACCGTGTTTCCGATGTCCCGCAGCCTGTGCAGCGTCTCGATGAGCCGCCGATTGTCGCGCTGGTGGAGCCCGATCGACGGCTCGTCCAGCACATAGAGCACGCCGACGAGGCCGCTGCCGATCTGCGACGCCAGCCTGATCCTCTGGGCCTCGCCGCCGGCCAGAGTGGCCGCCGAACGGGAGAGCGACAGGTAGTCGAGGCCGACGTCCAGCAGGAACCCGAGCCGGGCATTGACCTCCTTGAGGACCGGCTCGGCGATCATCGCATCGCGGTCGGAGAGGTCGAAGCCGGCCAGGACCTTTGCAGCCTCCCCGATCGGAAGCTCGCAGACATCGTGGATCGAATGGCCGTCGATGCTCACGGCCAGCGAAAGCGGGCAGAGGCGTGCACCACCGCAGTCGGGACAGGGCACCTGGCGCATGTATCCCTCGATCTGCTCCCGTCCGCTGTCGCTCTCGCTGTCCTGGTGGCGACGCCGCAGGTACGGCATGACCCCCTCGAACTGCGCCGAGTAGACGCGGGTCCGGCCGAACCGGTTCTTGTAGCGGACCTGCACACGATGGTCGAGGCCGCCGGTCAGGAACAGCTTCTGGTGCTTCTTCGCCAGCGAGCGCCACGGCTTCTCAGGGTCTATGCCCTGGTCCTCGGCGACGGCCGCTACGAGGCGCTTGAAGTAGCGGTTGTGCCCGCTCGACCAGGGTGCGATCGCACCCTCGCCCAGGCTCAGGTCTGGGTTCGGGACGACCAGCTCGGGGTCGACCTCGAACACCGAGCCGAGGCCGTTGCAGTGGTCGCAGGCGCCGTAGGGGCTGTTGAACGAGAAGTTCCGGGGTGCCAGCTCCTCGAAGGACTTTCCGTCGCTGGGCCGCGACAGGTGCTGGCTGAACACGATCGTGTGCGGCCCGACGACCTCTCCGTCCTCGTCGAGCTGTTCCTCCCCGTCTCCCCTGTTCGGCACCACCTGGATCTCGGCGACCCCCTCGGCCAGGGCCAGGGCCGCCTCCATCGACTCGGTCAGGCGACGCTCGATGCCGTCCCGCAGCACCAGCCGGTCGATCACGACCTGGATGGTGTGCTGCTCGTAGCGGGCCAGGTCGACCTCGTCGGTGAGCTCGTGCAGTTCGCCGTCGACGATCGCCCGGCTGAAGCCCTGCGAGGCCAGGTCGGAGAGCAGGGTGTCGTAGGTGCCCTTCCGTCCCCGGACCACAGGTGCCAGGACCTGGAACCGGGTTCCCTCATCCAGTTCGAGGACACGGTCGACGATCTGCTGCGGGGTCTGGCGGACCAGCCGCTCACCCGTCTCCGGGTCGTGTGGCACGCCTATCCGGGCATAGAGCAGGCGGAGGTAGTCGTAGACCTCTGTGATCGTGCCGACGGTCGAGCGCGGGTTGCGCGAGGCACTCTTCTGGTCAATCGAAATGGCTGGTGAGAGGCCTTCTATGAAGTCGACGTCCGGCTTGTCCATCTGTCCCAGGAACTGGCGTGCATACGACGAAAGGGACTCGACGTAGCGCCGCTGGCCCTCGGCGTAGATGGTGTCGAACGCCAGCGACGACTTGCCCGAACCCGAGATGCCCGTGAAGACGATCAGGTGCTCCCGGGGGAGGTCGAGGTCGATGTCGCGCAGGTTGTGCTCGCGCGCCCCGCGTACCACCAGTCGATCGGACACGGCGGCGAGCCTACCGGCCGGCCCGGAGGCGTTCGAAGCCCCGATGATCAGGTGGCAACCGTCTCAGGTGTGCTCGGCGAGGTCGCGCAGTTCGCGACGCAGTTCGGCGATCTCGTCGCGGAGGCGGGCCGCATACTCGAAGCGGAGGTCCCCGGCTGCCTCCTTCATCTCCTCTTCCAGCGATCCGAGGAGGCGCTCGATGTCCGATCTCGGCAGTTCGGAGACCTCGTCGACGAGGCGCTCGCCGCGGCGCTTCCTGCCCTTCGGGGTGGGTGCGCCGCCGCCGGTGGGTCGCAGGAACTCGAGGATGTCGGTCACGGCCTTTCGCACGGTCTGTGGATCGATCCCGTGTTCGGCGTTGTAGGCCTGCTGGAGGCTGCGCCGTCGGTTGGTTTCGGCGATGGCCTTGCGCATCGACCGGGTGAGCCCGTCGGCGTACATGACGACCTGTCCGTCGACGTTGCGGGCAGCACGGCCGATGGTCTGGACGAGCGAGGTCTCGCTCCGTAGGAAACCCTCCTTGTCGGCGTCGAGGATGGCGACGAGCGAGACCTCGGGAAGGTCGAGGCCCTCTCGCAGCAGGTTGATGCCGACCAGCACGTCGAACTCCCCGAGGCGCAGGTCGCGCAGGATCTCGATCCTCTCGATGGTGTCGATGTCGGAGTGCAGGTAGCGCACCCGGGTTCCCTGCTCGAGCAGGTAGTCGGTGAGCTCCTCGGACATCTTCTTGGTGAGCGTGGTGACCAGCACCCGCTGGTCTACGGCCACCCTTTCGGCGATCAGCTCCTGGAGGTCGTCGATCTGCCCCCGGGTGGGCTTGACCACCACCTCCGGGTCGACGAGGCCCGTCGGCCGCACGATCTGTTCGACGATGCTGCTGCTGTTGTCGAGCTCCCACGGGCCCGGAGTGGCCGAAAGGAACACCACCTGTCCCACCCGGTCGCGGAACTCCTCGAACTGCAGGGGTCGGTTGTCGGCCGCCGAGGGCAGGCGGAAGCCGTGCTCGATGAGGGTCTCCTTGCGGCTGCGGTCGGCGTGGTACTGGCCGTTCAGTTGCGGGACCGCCACGTGCGACTCGTCGACGACCACGAGGAAGTCGTCGGGGAAGAAGTCCAGGAGCGTGTAGGGCCGCTCTCCAGGTGAGCGTCCGTCGATGTGGGCGCTGTAGTTCTCGATGCCGTTGCAGAAGCCCAGCTCGCCGATCATCTCCAGGTCGTGCTCGGTGCGCATCCGGAGCCGTTGCGCCTCCAGCAGCTTGTCCTCTCCCTGGAACCAGGCGAGGCGCTCCTGGAGTTCCCGTTCGATCAGCCCCATGGCCCTGGCGAGGACGACCTTGTCGGCGGCGTAGTGGGTGGCCGGGAACACCACCAGCTCCGAGAGCTCCCGCAGGTGCTCTCCGGTCAACGGATCGACCTCGGTTATCGACTCGACCTCGTCGCCGAACAGCGAGATCCGCACGGCGGTCTCCTCGTAGGCGGGATGGATCTCGAGCGTGTCGCCCCGGACCCTGAACTTTCCCCGACCCAGGACCATGTCGTTGCGCTCGTACTGCATGTCTATGAGACGACGGAGCGCCGCCCGCTGGTCTATCTCCTCACCCTGTCGGAGGACGAGCAGGTTCCCCTCGTAGAACTCCGGGTTGCCGAGGCCGTAGATGCACGACACGGAGGCCACCACGATGGTGTCCCGCCGGGTGAGGAGCGCCGCCGTTGCCGAATGGCGCAGTCGGTCGATCTCGTCGTTCACAGACGAGTCCTTTTCGATGAAGGTGTCGCTGGAGGGCACGTATGCCTCGGGCTGGTAGTAGTCGTAGTAGGAGACGAAGTACTCGACGCGGTTCGACGGGAAGAACACCCGGAACTCGTTCGCCAACTGGGCGGCGAGGGACTTGTTGGGGGCGATCACCAGGGTCGGGCGCTGGACCTGTTCGATGACCCATGCGAGCGTGGCGCTCTTGCCGCTGCCGGTGATGCCGAGCAGGGTCTGGAAGCGCTCGCCGCCCTGGATGCCTGCGGCCAGTTCGGCGATTGCGCTGGGCTGGTCGCCGGCCGGCGGGAAGGGTGCCTCGACGCGGAAACGTTGGTTCACGGGCGCAGCGTAGCGACGGCCTCCGGGGAGGGAGCCGAAGGGGGGGCTGTCAGCCCTTCTCGGCCCTGCTCCCGATACGTCGCACGGGCGTACCCGGCTGCGGCCGCTCGAGGGTGCCGATCCAGGCCCAGCAGCGGTCCACCTCGGCCTCCAGGTCTTCGGGGGTTCCGGAGTTGGAGACTACGAAGTCGGCCTTCGCCAGGCGATCGCTGCGGGAAACCTGCCTGGCGATCCTCTGGCGGACGTCCTCCTCGTCGAAGCCACGGTGCTCCACGAGCCGCTGTACGGACATCTCGGGGTCGACGTCCACGACCACGATCCCTCCGTAGCCCTCGTGCCCAGATTCGACCAGGAGGGGAATGTCGAGCACCACCGTGGCATCCGTGCCTGCCAGTGCGTCCCGGCGGCGGGTCATCTCATCGCCAACGGCCGGGTGCACGATGGCGTTGAGGGCAAGCAACTCGTCCGGGTCGCCGAACACAAGATCGGCGACGGCCTGTCGGTCGAGCGTGCCGTCACCGGCCACGATGTCCTGCCCCCAGCGTTCGACCATGGCTTCGAATACGGGGCTGCCGGGTTCCTGGAGTTCGCGCACGATGGCATCGGCGTCGACGAGCAGGGCGCCCCGCTGTACCAGCAGGGATGCCACGGTGGACTTGCCGGAACCGATGCCTCCGGTCAGTCCGATCTCCAGCACCGGGTCCTCCCGGAGCGCCGGCTAGGCGCCGGCAGTATCCGGCGCTTCCTCGGCAGGCGCATCCTCGGCCACAGGCGCTTCCTCGGCAGGCGCATCCTCGGCCACAGGTGCCTCCTCAGCCACATCCTCGGCCACAGGCGCATCCTCGGCTGGCGCATCCTCGGCCACAGGCGCATCCTCGGCCACAGGCGCATCCTCGGCAGGCGCATCCTCGGCCACAGGCGCATCCTCGGCTGGCGCATCCTCGGCCACAGGCGCATCCTCGGCAGGCGCATCCTCGGAGGTGTACTCGCCGCTACCGACGTAGTTGCCCTCCGAGTCGAATGCCTCCTCACCGAAGTGGTCACGCCACTCGGTGGCCACGACACCGCCCTCGGCGGCCTGCTTGATCGAGAGGCTGATGCGCCGGCGCTGAAGGTCGAGGTCGATGATCTTCACCCAGAGCTCCTCATCCGGGGTGACCACCTGCTCGGGGAGCTCGACGTGGTGGGCCGACATCTCCGAGATGTGGACCAGGCCCTCGATGCCGTCTCCGACCTGGACGAACGAGCCGAACGGGACCAACTTGGTGATCCGGCCGTAGACCAACTCGCCGACCTGATGGCCCTCGGCGAACTCCTGCCAGGGATCCTGCTGGGTGGCCTTCAGCGACAGGCTGATGCGCTCACGGCCACGGTCGATGTCGAGCACCTGCACCTCGATCTCGTCGCCGACGGTGACCACAGCGCTCGGGTGGTCGACATGCTTCCAGGAGAGCTCCGACACGTGGATCAGCCCGTCCATGCCGCCCAGGTCCACGAATGCACCGAAGTTGACGACGCTGGATACCACGCCCGACCGGACCTCGCCCGGACGCAGGTTGTCGAGGAAGTCCTCGCGTTGCTCCTTCTGGGTCTCTTCCAGCCAGGCTCGCCGGGACAGGACGACGTTGTTGCGGTTCTTGTCGAGCTCGATGATCTTGGCCTGGATGGTGGTGTCCATGTAGGGCTGCAGGTCGCGCACGCGGCGCAACTCGACCAGGGAGGCGGGGAGGAAGCCACGGAGTCCGATGTCGACGATCAGGCCACCCTTGACGACCTCGATCACCGTGCCGTCGACCATGCCGTCGCCTTCCTTGATGTCCTCGATGCGCCCCCAGGCGCGTTCGTACTGGGCACGCTTCTTGGAGAGGACGAGGCGGCCCTCGTTGTCCTCGCGGTGGACCACCATGGCCTCGATGCGCTCACCGATGGCAACGATCTCACCGGGGTGCACACCGTTGCGGATCGACAGCTCGCGAGGCGGGATGACGCCCTCCGACTTGTACCCGATGTCCAGGAGAACCTCGTCCCGGTCGACCCGCACGACGGTGCCCTCGACGATCTGCCCGTCGGCGACATCGACCATCGTGGCCGAGTAGGCCTCGTCGAGGGAAAGGGTTCCGAGGTCGTCGAGGACGACCTCGCGGGGGATGTACTCGCCGCTTGCGTCGAATGTGCCCATGGGAGGCGAGTCGAGGGCGGAATCGGGGGCAGTCAGGTTGGTCACGGTGGCTTATCTCGGGGACAGGGATCGGGGACAGGAAAGAATCAGGAACGATTCGGGTATGAAGGTCCGACACCCGGGGGCACGGACCAGAAAAGCCTATCCCCAAGGCCGGGAAACCCCTTCGGGAACCCCGATCAGGCGGAGCGGGACGCCAGGAGCAGGAATTCCGGGCTCTCGATGTCCGGAGGGCGGCGTCCGTAGTCGCCCGGGGTGACCGACCAGAGCCCCTCGACGACCAGACCGGCCCGGTCGGCCAGGAGTCGGAGCTCCCGTGGCGTGAAACAACTGGTCCAGAGGTCCGCCTCCGAAACGTTCCCATCAAGGTCCCGGACCTCTGTGCGCTCATGGTTGACCCCGGAACCGGCATCGAAGTCGTCGAGTTCACCGAGGAACCGCACCTGGAAGTAGGCCGAGAATGCGCTCAGGGCCAGGCGGCCACCGGGTCGCACCGCTGCGGCGATCCGTTCCAGGATCGCCCCGTCGGGATCGAGCGGGACCGGATCCGCTCCGGGGCCGGTAGCCAGGCCGAAGGCCCCCTGGCAGAGAGAGATGGCGGCGTCGAACTCGTCCTCGTAGGACAACCCCCGGGCATCGGCACAGACGAACGTCGCTCCCGGTGGTGCACCGGCGGAAGCCAGGTCGATGAAGGCCCGCGAGACGTCTATGCCCACCACATCGAAGCCCCTCCTCGCGAATTCGTGGGCATGTCGACCGGGACCGCACCCGACGTCCAGAATCCGGGCGTCCTCACCGAGTTCGAGCGCCTCGACGAGGAAGTCGACCTCCTGCACAGTTCCGTAGGTGAACGAGTAGCGGAGGTAGGCCGCACCGAGGTGGTCGGCCACCTCCTCGAACCAGTGTCCGGGGTTGCCTTCCCCGTCACGGTCTCCGCTCATGCCTTGGCGTCGGCCCAGGTGTCGCCGGTGGCCACGTCGACGGCCAACTCGACGCGGAGGTCGAATGCTCCGGACAGGATCTCCGGTACGACGCCGAGAGCTTCGTCGCGCTCACCGGGAACGACCTCGAGGATGACCTCGTCGTGGACCTGGAGGATCAGCCGGCTCGCCATGCCGGTCTCCTCGAGATGGCGGTCGAGGCGGACCAACGCGACCTTGAAGATGTCGGCCGCAAGGCCCTGGATGCCGGCATTCATCGCCTGCCGCTCGCCCGCCTGACGGATGTTGAAGTTGGGTGACGAGAGCTCGGGGATCCTGCGGCGACGGCCGAACAGCGTCTCCGTATAGCCGCGGTCGCGGGCCTCGGCCACCGTCCGGTCCATGTACTCGCGCACGGCCGGGAAGGCGGCGAAGTAGCCGTCCAGGATCTCGGTGGCCTCGTCTACCGGTATGCCGAGGCGCTGCGAGAGCCCGTACGCCTCCATGCCGTAGGCCAGGCCGTATGCGACCATCTTCGCCCGGGACCGCAACTCGGGCGTCACGTCGGCCGGCTCGACCTCCCATGTCCGTGCGGCGACCGCCGTGTGGACGTCGTCGCCCGCCTCGAAGGCGGCGATCAGCCCGGGGTCCTCCGCCAGGTGGGCGATGCACCGCAACTCGATCTGGTTGTAGTCGGCGACGAGGAGCGTGTGGCCCTCTGCCGGCACGAACGCCCTTCGGAAGGCCCGGCCGGCCTCGGTACGCACCGGGATGTTGTGGAGGTTGGGTGCATCGGAGCTGAGACGGCCCGTGCGGGCAACGGTCTGGTTGAACGTGGCCCGGATCCGGTCACCGTCCCCCACCTCGGCGAGGAGGCCCTCCCCGTAGGTCGATCGCAACTTCTCGACCTCCCGGTACGCCAGCAGGTACTCGACTACGGGATGGTCGCCCCGGAGCCTCTCGAGGGTGGCGGCGTTCGTGGAATAACCGGTCTTGGTCTTCTTGCCGGGCGTCAGCCCCAGCTTTTCGAACAGGATCACCCGGAGCTGCTTGGTGGAGTTGACATTGAACTCCTCCCCGGCGGCCTCGTGTACGGCGGCCCGCAGGCGTTCGCAGTCGGCGGTGAGCTGGTCGCGTAGGCAGGTCAACTCGGCCACGTCGACGCCCACCCCTACCTCCTCCATTCGGGCCAGCACCCGGAGCAGGGGCAACTCGATCTCTGTGTTGAGTTCGGCTATGCCCTGTGCGTCGATGGCGGCCAGCATCGGCTCGACCAGGAGCTCGACCGCCCGCGCCCGTAGGGCAGCGCTGCCGGCGCTGTCGGTCTCATCGCCGCCGAGGTCGAGTTGGCCATCCGAGGCACTGCTCGATGGAATCCGATGCCCGGAGTGGC
>Ga0066851_10001822_pt1 | contig 10072 bp, 8 predicted proteins | sample ETNtaG_7_FD_65493 | JGI IMG/M metagenome (GOLD analysis project Ga0066851, IMG submission 65493) | Marine microbial and viral communities from oxygen minimum zone, Eastern Pacific Ocean - ETNP201406SV65 | ecosystem: Environmental > Aquatic > Marine > Oceanic | place: Pacific Ocean: Eastern... | reverse complement strand
CTCGGCCAAGGGCTGATGTTGGGGGAGCTACCGTGGACTAGGTTGCAGTGAATGAAAGCAACCCCTCCCGGTTTTCCCATGATTGTTTCAATTCCATGACGTTCTGCCAGGTTTTCTACCAGTTTCTCATCAATTTCCATCACCGTGTAGCCTCGGGAACCTTCTTCCGGTGTGACTTCTTCTAACATTCCTATTTTATGGGAACCAGGAATGAGCATGAGAGGACTGTTGACAGGACCGGATTCATGAAAAAGAATGGCTGTCATCACACAACGGGGTTTGGGCATGCCGTCTTCCCGTTGCCAAGTTCCAAAATCCTGATGCCAATTCCAGGCCCCTCCACTAAAACCCTGTTTCGGATTCAAGCGGCTCTGGTGAATATAAACTTCACTCCGAAGAAGTTGCCGGACCGGGGTCAACAGACGTGGAAGAACTGAAAGTTTTCCATAGGGTCTACAGTATTGGTGGGTTCCGTATACCAGCCGAATCCCATCCTTCTCCTGTTCACGAACCACTTCTGGACCCGGCCGGGAAAATAAATCTTCAAGATGATCGGTCAGCAGTTTAATTTCACTGCTTTTTAGCAGTTCAGGGAAGAACAAAAAACCCCGCTCATCGAATTCTGTAATCTGTGCTGAAGTTAATTCCATTTTTGTCCTCAATAACAGGGTTCCTATTTTTGCAGAACCCTTTTCAGTTTAAATTAGAATTAGATTATGTCTGGGTTCCGGAATCCCTGACATTCACGGCATCGATTTTTTGCAATGCCAAAAATCGCCGAGTATCTCAGAATAATCAGAAAAATTCCAGACCCTGTTGGAACTGAATCAAATTGGAGGGGCCTAAAAACATATGAGAAAGAAAATCTAAAAATTTTTGCAGCATGGACTCTTAGGACAAGCAGGTCTATACCAATTGCACACGTTCCCAATAGCTTCTTTCTTATGGGGATTTCATTTCGAATCAAGAATCTCATTTGAAATTTTTAATTGATTAAGAATTAATCTTGAAGGTCTTCCAACATGATCATGCAAAGAAAAAAATCATTTTTTGTTAATCAAATGAAACGTCTGTTGTTTCTGGAGTGATTTTGAAAAATTTTCCAGGAAGAAAAACAGTACGGATTGTTTCGAGGAACTTTGAAAAATGAGGCTAAACCGGCAACATGACGGCACGTCAAAGTCATGAATGAACCCAATGCTCACCCAAGCATGCTGCCGGTTTAGAAAAAAGTGTGATTGGCTTAAAATATTGAATTATATAACAAAAAGGTCAATGAAATATGTTGTAAATCATGATTTCAATATTTTATAAAATATGATTTATTCCCAATGAGAGATAGTAACCTACCTAAAATTGGACCATAGCCGGGATCCAGCAAGTATACTTGAAAAGAATATAAATTTTCCAAAAGAAATAATCTCAAACACCTTGATTGAGTTTAGAACAAAGGTCGGTCCAAAACCTACGGCAGGATGAGGTCTTCTGCATAAGCGAAAATCGCAGGAAGCCCACCGGTGTGGATGAAGACAACGGTGTCATTTTTTTGGATGATCCCTTTTTGAATATGATCGATCAAACCCGCCATGGCTTTACTGGTGTATACTGGATCAAGGAAAATTCCTTCGGTTTCTGCTACCAGTTTCAGGGCATCTCGGCCAGCCTGGGTTGTAACGCCGTATCGCTCACCAATGTAGTCATCTGAACTGAGGATATCATCCGCAGTGAGTTCGAGCTTGCATTCCAGTAGTCTGGAGGTGGCATTTGCTATTCGGGCAATGTCCACACTACGGTCTTCATCCCATTGAATGGGGGCGATTCCGAAAACCCGAGTCTTCAGGTCGAGAATTTGGAAACCCAAAGAGAGTCCAGCCGGAGTCATGTTTGCTCCGGAAACATAGACCCAATCAGGACGGATTCCAATGGTTTCAAACTGCATTTCCATTTCGAGCACCGCTTGAACATACCCTAGTGCAGAACGTGCCAGGACATCCGGACGAAACGGGTCAATGATAAAGGGATGACGTCCGGTTTTTTGCAGTCTTTCAGCTTCTGCTTCGAGGAGTGGAGGAAGCTGTTGGATATCATTCAGGTCCACGACTTGGACCTGAGCTCCCATCAGTTCATCAAGAAGCAGATTTCCTTGTCGGTTAGGACCCTTTTCTCCATGAGCCAGAATCAGGGAGACATCGATTCCGAGTTTTCGTGATGCGGCAGTAATCTGACGGCACCAGTTCGACTGAGTGAAGGCACCAGCCACCAGTACATCGATTTTTTGAGTGAGGACCTCTGCCAGCAGGAATTCTAACTGACGTGTTTTGTTGCCCCCAAAAGCAAGGCCGGTCATGTCGTCCCGTTTGATGAAAATCCTTGGACCTCCCAGCATTTCACTGAGGCGGGGACATTCATCCAGGGGAGTCGGAAGATGCGCCAAACGGATTCGTGGAATCGAATCCAGTCGAGAAGCAAGTTCAGAAGGGGTTAGTAATGCAGAACTCATATTGATGGAGAATTCATATCCTTAAAAACCAAAGCGTATCGCATCCAACCTATCGGCTCAAGAAAACTCCTCTTCATTGAAAAAAATAATTCAGTCATCAGTCAGTTCCTGAAGCATGTCCCCTTATTTGACTTGCCCTGATGTTGATTCTAAGGTGGTTAGTACTCGAAATTTGGGGATAAATATTTTGGATTTCATTGGAGTAGGAAATGTTTGATCTGGAACTGGAAGGCAAGGTTGCCATCATCACTGGCGGAAGCGATGGACTAGGGCGGGCCACTGCCAAACGCATGGCTTCTGAGGGAGCAAGGGTGGTCATTTGTGCCCGCCGTGAAGAACACTTGATGCAAACTGCTGAAAACCTGAGAAAGGAAACAGCCGGTTCAGTGAGGGGTATTTCTGCAGATGTTTGTGTTCCTGAAGACTGTTTGCGATTGATTGATCAAACGGTACAGGAGTTCGGAGGGATTGACATCCTCATCAACAACGCCGGTAAATCAGCGGCTTTGGGTCTGGAGGAATTGAGCGATGAAGCATGGCAGGATGACCTTGAATTGAAATTGATGGGGGCGGTCAGGATGTGTCGTGGCGTCGTTCCTCATATGCGAAAACGTGGTGGTGGTTCTATCGTTAATGCCAGCACAGGGGCTGGCAAGGCTCCAGGGTCCATGGCGCTTCCAACCAGTGTCTCGAGAGCTGCCGGAAACAACCTCACCAAATCCCTAGCCAATGAGTTGGCCAAAGACAGGATCCGGGTCAATGCCGTATGCATTGGCCTGATCAAAAGTGCCCAGTGGGAGCGCCGCAGCGGAGGGGATTCCCTTGAAGGGTTGTACAAGGAACTCGGCAGCAAAGTTCCGCTGGGACGCGTTGGAGAAGCGGAGGAATATGCGGATCTGGTCACATTCCTCAGTTCAGCCCGTGGTAGCTACATTACAGGCACCGCCATTAATATCGATGGTGGACTCTGCCCAGTGATCTGACCTGGTATGGTCTGATCTCAAAAGATGGGGAGTGATTGCCCGAAATTTCCATAAAAGAAGAATTGAATAAAGAACGTTCCAAAATGGGGTTTTTAGAATTTGTTACATTGACCGCAGTAATGCAGTCGATGACGGCATTGACCATTGATGCTATGTTGCCTGCCCTTCCTGAAATCGGTAGGGATCTGAGTACTTCACATCCCAATGACGTTCAATTGGTGATACTGATCATGCTGCTCGGCTTTGGTCTTGGACAGATTCTTTACGGTCCAGTTTCTGACAGCATCGGCCGTAAACCTCCGATTTATGTCGGTTTTGCCATCTATGTTTTGGGCGGGTTGGTCTGTATCTTCAGCCAGACGCTTTTCATCATGTTATGTGGCAGGTTTCTTCAGGGAGTAGGGATTGCGAGCCCCAGGATCGTCATGAATGCAGTCATTCGTGACCGCTTCAAAGGGGCCGAAATGGCCAGGGTGATGTCTTTTGTGATGGCGGTTTTCATTCTCATCCCGGTGATTGCCCCATCCATTGGTCAATTGATTCTGATCTTTTTCAACTGGCAGGCTATCTTCTGGATGTTCTTACTGTTTTCCGTTCTGGTTTTAACCTGGTTTTCGATTCGTTTGCCTGAAACCCTGCTGCCTTTGAACCGTAAAGTTTTTTCTTTGCATATAACCTTAGAAGGGGTAGTTGAAGTCATTCGTACCCGGACAGCCTTGGGGTACACACTGGCAACCGGTTTTTTGTTTAGCCCTTTTGTGGGCTATCTCAGTTCCGCCCAGCAGATCTTTGCAGATGGATATGGTAAAAAAGACGAATTTCCGCTTCTTTTTGCCTCGCTTGCCCTTACTTTTGGGGTCGCCTCTCTGGTCAATGCTCGCCTGGTCTACCGATTTGGTCTCAGAAAGCTTTGTTTCGCAAGTGCCGCAGTGATTACCGGCTTATCGACCATCTTCCTATTCGGCATCCTCTGGATGGAAAAAATGCCTTCTTTGTGGCTGTTCATGGCTTTCATGATGGTGGTCTTCCCAGGAATCGCCTTTCTTTTCGGGAATCTGAATGCTCTGGCGATGGAACCGTTGGGGCACATCGCAGGAGTGGGTGCGGCGGTGATCGGTTCCCTTTCCTCCCTCATTTCAATTCCCCTCGGGATTGTGATTGCTAGAGCCTTTAATGGAACGGTCCTTCCGTTGGTAACAGGTTTTGCGATCTGCGGATTGGCGGTGCTTTTTTCCATCATCTGGGCAGAAAAAACATCTTTGTCTTTTTATAGATTTTAAGAAGGTTAATAAGAAGCTTAGTAAAAAAATGAAGAGCACGTTTTCAAACAATTTTTATAAAAAATTAAGAGGCTGAAAAACCTTCTTAGATAATTGTTTAGCAAAATGTAAAAAAATGCCCCTTTTTGTTGAAATTATAAGCTGTTAACAAACAGCTCCCCTTTTTTCAAAGTGTCTTCTATCTGAAAAGCTGAAAGCCTTGCATGGAGGGGGGTAACTAACGTTTTACTTCTGGGATGAGGCCTTTTGGAGCAAAACGTAGGGTCAGTAGAAGTACAAGCCCCATGGTCATGAGACGCATGTGAGCAGCATTTTCCAGCAGGTGAATTCTTAAGGGATTTTCCTGTGACATACCTGAGGTGATAAAGTTCATTAGTGCCAGACCGATCGGTTCTGCTTCTATCCAGAAGAACCAAATGACAAAGCCTCCAAGAACTGAACCAAGGTTGTTTCCAGAACCACCTACTATAACCATTACCCAAACCAGAAAAGTAAACCGCATTGGCTGGTAAGATGCAGGGGTGAATTGACCGTCTAATGTAGTCAACATAGCTCCTGCCATACCTACGACCGCTGAACCCAGAACAAAAACTTGAAGATGTCTCCACGTTACGTTCTTTCCCATCGCATTTGCTGCTGTTTCATTATCACGAATGGCACGCATCATACGTCCCCATGGAGATTTAAGGGCGGTTTCTGAAAGATAGAAAATCACCAAAAGCACTGTGATAAAGAGTGAGGCATAACTGATCTTTACTATGATTGACGATAATTCAATAACCGGCATTTCAAATCGTTCTGCCCATTCCTGCAGCCAAAGGGTTTTCTGAAGATCAATTTCATATGGAACGGGTCTAGGTATTCCATTGACATTCTTGACACCCCGAGTCAACCATTCTTCATACTTTAAAAAATAGATGATAATTTCTGATATGCCTAAGGTGGCAATTGCAAGGTAGTCCGATCTGAGTCCTAATGAAACTCTACCAACTACCCACGCAACAGATGCTGCGAATGCTCCACCAACGATCCATGAAAATATTACAGGCAACCCGAATCCACCCAGGAAGCCTGTTTTCGCTGGTTCAATCGCTTCAATGGCTTCAATGGCTGGATCAATGACCATTCGCATTAAAGCGTAACCTCCAATTACCATCAGGGCAGTTAGCCAGTATCTTATACGACCAAGTTTTGCTGTCTTTTTCCATACCACCACCACCAGAAAAATTGAAATCACTCCAATCAACAATCCGAGCATGGCTCGACTTCCTCCAGCAAGCCAAGCTGACTGAACAGGTGGTATTGAAATAACTACTGCAGCAATGCCACCAAGAGCAGTAAATCCCATCACTCCTGCATTGAAGAGACCTGCATACCCCCACTGGATATTGACGCCCATTGTCATAATTGCGGAAATCAAACAAAGGTTAAGTATGGCTAGCGCCACATTCCAGCTCTGAAAAATACCGACTGTAACAAGTAACATCAGCATAATTCCAAAGAGAATTGTATTTTTTATCAGCGTTTTCATAGGGTTTTACCACTGAAAATGCCAGTAGGTTTGACCAATAGAACGATGATAAGAATCATAAAGGACACCGAAAATTTATAATCAGTGGAAAGCAACTGAAGGAGTCCATCTGGGACAAGATTATAAGGCAACAAATAGGCTGCAACCTTCTTGTATGCGAATGTCACCATCAGTTCCGAAAAGGCTATGACAAATCCTCCGGCAATGGCTCCGATAGGGTTTCCAACACCACCAACTATCGCTGAAGCAAATATAGGAAGTAGCAACTGAAGAAAGGTGAATGGCTTATAGCTCTTGTCAAGTCCATAAAGTGTGCCCGCAACGGTTGCCAAGATACCTGTTATGATCCAGGCAATCATAACCACTCGTTCAGGGTTGATTCCTGAAAGTAGTGCAAGATCCTCGTTGTCGGAGTATGCACGCATCGATTTTCCAGTACGTGTTCTATTTAAAAACCAGAAAAGAAAGATGACAATGACAAACGCAGTCATCACTGTCACGCCTTGTGAGGTTTTGATTGCCAACCCTTCACTCAACCCTGTCATTTCCTTAAAAGCTCTAGCTTTCATGATGAATCTCGTTCCATCATTAAAAGACTGGTCATTGGGACCAATAATGAAACGTATCAAGCCACTAATTAGAAACATTACTCCTACTGATACGATCATGAATGTAACCGGAGAAGCACGCTTCACTCGGTAGTAACGAAAAACAAACCTGTCAGTTACAAGACATAACCCAATCGTCAAAACCATGCCCAACGGCATCGCTAATAATGCAGTTGGAAGTGATCCAAAACTAATTCCATGATTCTGCAGAGCCCAAGTACCTAGAATGGTAATCATGGCACCAAATGACATCAATTCTCCGTGAGCAAAATTTGAAAATCGCAGAACTCCGTAGACAAGAGTGACGCCAAGTGCACCCAGTGCAAGTTGACTCCCATAGGCCAGACCTGGGACAATCACAAAGTTGCAGATCAAAGCAAGAGGATTTAGAAGGTCGATCATCTGTTTATCCGCCAAGAAATGCTTTACGCACTTCAGTATTTTCTAATAAAGCTGCGCCCGTATCTGTGTATCGGTTTGAACCTTGGACCAAAACATAACCCTGGTCGGCAATACTGAGTGCCTGCTTTGCATTTTGTTCAACCATCAGGATGGCAATTCCACTACGGGCAACATCAATTACACGGTCGAACAGTTCATCCATCACGATGGGTGAAACACCTGCAGTCGGTTCATCCAGCATCAGAACCTTTGGACTGGTCATCAACGCACGCCCAACCGCAACCTGCTGACGTTGACCTCCAGAGAGTTCTCCTGCAGGTTGTTTGCGTTTTTCTTTTAAAATTGGGAAAAGATCAAAGACCTGCGACATCGTATCGGAAAATTCGTCACGACGGATAAAAGCCCCCATTTCTAGGTTCTCCTCAACTGTCATTGATGTGAACACATTGTTGTTTTGAGGCACAAAACTCATTCCTTTGTGTACCCTTTCCTGAGGTTTCAGTTTGCTAATCTCCGCTCCCTCCATTAGCACTTCGCCTACGCTAAGTTGAAGCATCCCGAACATCGCTTTCATTGCAGTTGATTTTCCGGCACCGTTTGGGCCTACCACCACAGTTATTTCACCTTTTTCTGCGCCAATGGTACAAGAGTTCAGGATATTGGCTCCACCATATCCTCCTGTCATATTCTTGCCGATCAAAAAAGTCATGCTTATGCTTTCCTCGTTTTGTGTCCTGCACCAAGATAAGCCTCAATGACAGATTCATTGGACATGATCTCCTCGGCAGTTCCAGTAGCCAGAATCGAACCTTCAGCCATGACGATTACAGGATCACAAAGATGGTTGATGAAATCCATATCATGTTCAATCATACAAAAGGTATAACCCTGTTCTTGATTCAGACGATGTATGGCATTAGCAATTTTTTTTAGAAGGGTACGATTTACTCCAGCACCAACTTCATCAAGGAAAACAATTTTTGCATCAACCATCATGGTACGTCCCAATTCCAGAAGTTTTTTCTGACCACCAGAAAGATTACCTGCTATTTCTTCGGCAACCTCAATCAGATCAAGAAATTCAATCACATTGTTTGCTTTTTCTCTAATTTTTGCTTCTTCGGATCTTACACGGGAGGGATTAAGCCATGTATCAATGAGGTGTTCACCGGATTGGTCTCCGGGTACCAGCATCAAATTTTCACGAACGCTCAAACTAGAGAATTCATGGGCAATCTGAAAAGTGCGTAAAACACCAAGATGGAATAAGTCATGGGGTTTAAGACCCGTTATATCTTGGTTTTCTAGTAGAATTCGGCCTGCTGAAGGTGGGTAATGACCTGCGATGACATTGAATAGTGTGGTTTTCCCAGCGCCATTAGGCCCAATCAAACCGGTAATTGAGCCCTCAGCAATGGTGAGTGACACGTCGTTTACTGCATGTATCCCTCCAAAAAACTTATGAAGGTGCTCAACAACGATCACGGTGGGAATTGCTAGATAAATGTTAACGACCCGGGATTAGCCGGGTCGTCAAAAAATTAATCCTTAACGGTAACCAGTGATAGTAAATGCCCCTCCTTTGACGAGGTATTCTGCATAGTTGCCCGCCGACTCGCCGCCGCCAATCAGTTCCACCGCTGACCCACCGACGTAATCGATGTCACCGCCATTTTTGAGGATCCTGAGCGCCTTGGCGAGTTCTCCCGGGTAGATCTTGGTGCCGGGCCAGTTGGCAACTTCCATCACCCTGCTTTTAAAAATCTGGCTGCTGGTGGCGCCTGAAGACTGCATGGCTAAAATGATCAGAGCCGCTGCGTCATAGGATTCCGGTACAAACGGGCCTACGTTAACGTCGGCTGCAGTTGCCATTTCCTTGAATTTTGCAGCGCCAGGGCTGTCTGTACCTGGTGCAGTACCGATGGAGCCATTCAGGTCAGAACCAATGGCTTTAGGCAAACTATCGCCGATCATTCCGTCAGGAAGCAAGAAGCTGTCATACGCACCTGTATCAAGTGCTGCCTGAATGATGCCTTTGCCACCTTGGTCGAGATATCCTGCTACAACCAGGATATCTCCACCGGCTTGGGCCAGTGCAGCAACTTCAGCTCCGTAGTCTCCTTTGCCGTCTTCATGTGATGCATTGATAGTCACTTTACCACCAACTGATTTGAAGTTTGTTTCAATACTGTCAGCTAGTCCCTTGCCATAATCATTATTGGTGTATGAAATGGCGATCGACTTATGTCCCTTCTCTTTGAGAATCGCAGCAACAACCTGACCTTGTCTGGCATCAGATGGTGCAGTCCTGAAAAAAAGGCCATTGTCTTCTATGGTAGAAAGTGCTGGTGAAGTGGCTGAAGGGGAAATCATCACCACACCATTGGCCATCGCCACATTTTGAAGGATAGCCGTCGTTACACCAGAACAGTCGGCTCCCATAATGGCATTCACTTTATCTGATGTAATCAACCGTTCAGCTGCAGCGCTGGCTGCTGCAGAATCTATGCAAGTTGAATCAGCACGTACACCCTTGATCTTGCCTCCCATAAACAAATTGCTTTTGTTGACTTCTGCGATAGCCATTTCAGCACCAGCGGCCATGTCTGGTGTTAATGACTCAATTGGCCCAGTGAAGCCTAGAATGATCCCAATCTTAACGTCTGCCGCTGCTATAGCCGGCAAAATCATGGCTCCCACAAACATCAGTGCGAGCTTATTTAACATTTTATTATTTTTCATGTCTCTCCTTAAAAGTGACATTGATT
>Ga0066851_10001811_pt1 | contig 10105 bp, 10 predicted proteins | sample ETNtaG_7_FD_65493 | JGI IMG/M metagenome (GOLD analysis project Ga0066851, IMG submission 65493) | Marine microbial and viral communities from oxygen minimum zone, Eastern Pacific Ocean - ETNP201406SV65 | ecosystem: Environmental > Aquatic > Marine > Oceanic | place: Pacific Ocean: Eastern... | reverse complement strand
ATTATCAATTATGTTATTTTATTATAATTATTAGAATTAACTTGGACCTCCTCCACCAGTATTGATAGATGGTGCAAATCCACTTGATTGGGTGCGTGAGGTTGAACTTTGGGGACCGCTCATAAAATCAGTTGACATCCATTTTTTAAACTGAAAAGTTACGGGCAACTTCATTGATTCAGTTCCACCAGAATGTGATAATTGTATTTCAGATACAATGCTTGGCCAAGCATCAATCAATATTACTTCATATGTTGGGGAGTCCTCTGTAGTTTTTGCATTTCTTCCAAATTTTTTGATATTAATATCACAAACATAATCATTAAAAAATCCAACATTTCCAGTATTTTGGTCTATAATTTTATTTTGCCATGTATCAAAATATTTCTTTTCTTCCATACTATCTGTCATAATAAAAGACACTGATGCTTCAGTAAAAGTCATACGGTATGGCATTGCCTTTACTGGACCATAAATTTGTTTTTCATATGTAGCTAAACTTTTAGTTGGAAGAGAAGCAGTATCACAAAGCAAAGATAATCGTTGTCTCATATGTTGTCCACCTGGCAATTCAAATGCAGGAGGCTTATTAAGTGTTACCAAATATTTGTCATTAAAAGCAATTCCACCACTATTAAGAAGCGTAGATTTGATTGTATCTGGAGAAAATGATGGCATTAGTAATATCTCCTACTGTCTTTCCAAACTGTTGTTTTGGATTCTTTTTGAAATCGTTCTACTGGAAGAAAGATTGCTATCTCCCATTCATCCGCATCTACACGGACTGTATTTGAAACTACATGATCTCCTAGATATCTTTTGACACATGGTACTGCCCTTCCATATCTTTTGAGAGTGTTGTATGCAAGATTAAGTCTTGTTGTCTTATCATATTTGGCATTGCTAGCAAATTGGTTTAGTTGATCCATTAAAATTGCTCTATCTCTCGGTGGTATATAGTGGAGGTTTATTCCATAAAATCCACCTTTTGCTTTTTCAAAAGGAAAGACTAAGGGGTACATATCCCAATAGGGTAATTTCTTAGCCCATTTTGGATCATACTTATAGAAAAACATCTTACCAAGTGCAACACTATCATCAGGCTGTTTTTTCAGAAGTTGGGTGGGGGTTATTGCCCCCATCCGTGCACTTGCTGATGCTTGTTTTACCTTTTCCTTAAACCAATCCCCTGCTGCTCTTGCTTTTGCTCCAGCAGTACTTGTTTTAATTGCGGTTTTGAGTTTATCAAGAAACCCTTCTTGTATTTCTCGTGGTAGTTCTGCCATAATAATATTTAGTTAAAAAGTTTCAAGTCCTTCTCTGTTAGAATTTTCCAAGTCCAATTTTTATCTATACAATATGCTGATGCTGCTTTCCATTTTGCTTCATTAACTCCCCAAGTTTTGACTTCTTTGATGAATCTCCTTCTTCTTTTGGGGTCTTTAGGTGGAGTTGTTTTTGGTGGTATGGTTTGTGCTTTAGGTTTTATTTCTATTAATGTTTCTTTGATTTGACCATCCGCACCTAATATTCTAAGCCAAAAATCTGGAAAGTATCTATGCCTTTTCCCATCAATTGGGGAGCGGTATGGTATTATCACTTCTTCGCTCGACCATCTTATTACAGACTCAGTATGGTCACAATAGCGCATAAATCTAAGTTCCCAGAGAGACCGATAGATAATTTTTCGCCAATCTCCCTTGTATTTGGATATATTTTTGGGTTTAAATCTTCCTTTATAACTCATAGTATAAATATGTAGTAAGCATATATTCTATTAATAGGAGAAAAGATGGCAGGATCACGATTATGGAAATTCCCTTTAGATTTAGATAGTAATACAAATGAATATCCTCATCGAATAACTTTTCAGGCATTAAAGAGTAGAAATACTTCTACTTCACCAGCTCCAGGGTCAATGGTTGCATTATATCTTCCTCCAGATGCCCTGAAGGCAGCATATTCACAATCTTATGGAGATGTGGACATGGGATCATTAGGAATAGCTATGGCTGGTGTAGATAGAGAACAAGCTCAAAATTTAGTAGGTGCCGCTTTGAGTGGTGAGGGGGTGGGAAAAGCTTTAGAAGGATTGAAGGATAAAACAGGTGCGAATATAGGTTCATCCCTTATGGCTGCAGCAGCTAAAGAAGGAATGGCAAAAATGGGAGGACCGGCGGGAACCGCGGTTACTGCATTGGCGAAAAAGGTAGGAGTAATAATGAATCCCCATAAGGCGATGATTTATCAAGGACCAGGAGGATTTCGGACTTTCTCTTATACTTTTACTATGTCTCCAGAGAGTTTAGCTGAAGCTGAAGTGGTAAAAAATATAGTCTATTTTTTTAAATATCATATGCATCCTGGACTTGCGGGTGTAGACACATCAACTACAAGCACACATCATGGTAGCACAACAACACGAACAATTACAGAAAATACTGGGCCTGACGCGAATATTAATACTTCAGCTGCTCTTACTTATCCAGAAGAATTCGAAATTAAAATGTTAATTAATAGAGCTTCATCGAGGATGGGAACAAACCCCCCTTTATTTAATATTGGAAAATGTGTTATGGAATCCTTTAATGCAGATTATAGTACTTCCGGTGGCCCTGCCTTTTTTTCTGATGGTGGTGAACCAGTAACAACCACTATAAGTCTTGGATTTAAAGAAACAGTTCTTATGACTAAACAAATGATAAGAAAAGGATACTAATATGTCAGAATATTTTTCTAATTTTCCTAGAATACTCTATGATATTGAAGGTAAAAATTCTACTACTCCAGAGCATATTGTTGCAGTAAATCTTATGATTCGACAAAAATTTAGGGATGCTATTAAGGAAGAAATTTCTATGTATTATCCCTATGTCATTCCAGAGGAAATGAGCAGGCCAGATGTTCTTGCATTTAATATCTATGGTGATGTAAAATATACATGGACTATTTTTATGGTTAATAATATACTTGATCCTTATTGGGAATGGCCTATGGATAGTAAGAACTTTGGAATGTATTTAAGTAATAAGTATGGTTCAGTTGACACATCAAAGATTACTCTTCATCATTATGAACAAATTATTCATTCTAGAACAGAAGTAACAGGAACTGCAGACTCAATTCCAGAGAGAGCAGTAGAAATAGATTATACTACTTATCGCGCGGTGGGGGAAGATAATAGAAAAATAGTATACGCGTATGAATATGAAGTTGATAAAAATGAAGCAAACCGTTCAATTAGTCTTGTTGATGCATCATATATTTCTGGTGTATTGGATGAGACAAGACAATTATTTAGATAATAATAATGGCAGGAACTTTAACAGATAAGGAAAGAAAGTCCGCTTATAACCCTAAAACGCCAGGAATGTTTCCTGGTGATTATAAGGTTACAAAGTGTAGACTTATCTCTCCGACTAGGGGCGCGGATAATCCAATAGACCTTCAAAAAGATGCTTCAGCATGGCAAGAAATTAATTTTTATGAGGACTTGTATAGTCCTATAGTTTCTGGAGATATTACAATTCAAGATGGGGTTGGATTGATTGAATCAGTTCCTATTGTTGGAGAAGAGGTTTTAGAAATATCTATGGCTACGGCTGGCGCCGTACCATCACCAATAGGAAGTCCAGCAGGATCTGAAGCTGATATTGATGTTAAGGATTTACCAAATTTAATTATTAATAGATTTAGGATTTATAAAGTTGATCCACCAGTAAAAATTAATGACAATTTTCGGTCGGTTAAATTATATTTTGTGTCTGATGCTCAAATTACAAACATGATGGTAAAGGTTCAAAAGACTTATCCAACCGCAGAATTAACATCTTATAAAAAACCAGAAAATCCCTTAGAGGATAAGACATATACTATTGCAGATATGGTGAGGGATATTTTTTATGATGCATTTTTAGGAAAGAAAAAACCAGCAAATCATCGACCAACATCTAAGAATTTATTAGTGGAACCGACTAAGGGAGTTTATTCAGCATGTATTCCTAATTGGACTCCATTTAAGGCTATCAATTTTTTAGCCACTAGAGCCCTATCAGCCAATCCTTATTCTAAAGGTGCTAATTTTGTATTTTATGAAACTCTAAAGGGATTCAGATTTGTAGCTATTGAAACACTTATGCAGGGTGGATTTCGAGGATATAAGATGACGCAAGATTTTCCTACAAAGTTTAAACATTATAATACTTATAAAACTGAAAGTGATGCGGGGGGAGCAAACACCGCCTTTATACCAGTTTATGATGGAGGCTCAGAACCTGGGGCAGAACCATTTACTCCTCTTATTGGAACAGCGGGTAAAAAACCATTTGTTGCAGTATATGTTCACAGGCCTGGAAATTTAGATACTGTAAGTGAAGCAGAAAAAAGATATTCCGTTACAGAGTTTCATGTTGTACATACTTTTGATACAGTAAGAAATCTTGGACTTGGAATGTATGCTAATAGAGTTCTTACTCATGATTTAGTTCGGATGAAATGGTCAAAAAATGATTTTCATTATGTAAACCCTGAAGAGACAATAAGTTTTGTTGACGCGACTACTGGTGCAGAAACTATACGGCCCAATCCAGATAAACCAGCTAAAGAAGAGAATACTTCAGAAGATGATTTTTTCAAGGCAGACCCAGGCAAAGTGTGTTCAAATGCAGCAGATATGCTTGGAAAGCCAGAAACTTATACTTCCCTTTATCCATCAAATAAGGGAATATATTTTAAATTTGCAAAGGGAATTAGGTCTACGGCATTCATTGATAAAGAAGGAGATCTTTCTCCAGGTGGAGATTTTGAAGCACAGACTGTACATGGTGGACCTCCATCAGATAATCCAAAAGAAACAGAAAAAAGAGTTGAAGAATGGTTAGGACAAAGAACTTCACAAAAAAGACAATTAGAAACTATTAAACTTCAATTTAGTGTACCAGGCGATTCAGCAAGAGAGGTGGGAGATTTAATATGGTTTCAATATCCATCAGAAAATCCAGAACCAATGTTGGGAAACAAGCCTGTAGAACCTCATAAGTATTATAGTGGAAAGTATTTAATTACAGCATTAAAGCATAAACTTACGGGTTCAGAATATACTATCCACATTGAAGCAATTAAGGATGGATACAGGTCTCAAATTTCACCCAATTTTGGCTTGGTAAATCCAGTGATACAATCCCCAGATGGAGTAGGAGTGGCGAGTGGCAACTAATTTTATGGGAAAAGATGGGTTTATCTGGTGGCAAGGAGTTGTTGAAGACCGCCATGACCCACTCTTTTTAGGTAGATGTAGAGTCAGAATTCTTGGATGGCATACTGAAAATAAATCTGAAATGCCAACGGAGTCTCTTCCTTGGTCATTTCCAATTCAACCAATTACATCAGCGGCACAAACTGGAGTAGGAACCAGCCCAACTGGTCCAGTAGAAGGAACGTGGGTTGTTGGATTTTTTAGAGATGGAGATGCTGCACAAGAACCAGTTTTCTTTGGTACTCTTGGTGGAATTCCAGAAGACCAAGCACCAGACCCTTCTAAACAAATAGGATTTGCGGACCCAAGAATAGAAAAACCAGATGAAGAACACCCATATGTTTTATCCAACAAAAGGCTCTTGTCTTATGATGTAGATGCAGATGCGAGAGTTCCTAGAGCTCCAAAACTTGTTAGTCATTTTTCTGGTGCAGATAAAATTGATGTAACAAAAGAATCTACAAAAAATGAAACAACTAAAATAATGTCAGGGATTATGGGGGATAATCCACAAATTCAAGTTGTAGTAGAAGAGCATGGAAGTCGGTCAGCATATCCAGACATAAACTTCATGTATGAACCAACTACTCCACGTTCTGCTCGGGGTATCTATGGTAATTTTAATGAGGTATCCGGCCCACTTAGTAAGTATGGACTCATCAATCAAAAGAAGAAATGGAGACAAGCACTTGGTGCAGGGTTTGGTGTAGCAGAAAACACTAAAGATAAATGGAATGAACCAGATCCAGAGGCAATGTATGGAGCAAGATATCCATACAATCATGTAACACAATCAGAGAGCGGTCATCTTATTGAAATGGATGACACTCCGAGTAAGGAAAGATTACATTGGTATCATAGGTCAGGAACATTTACAGAAATAGGTTCTCTTGGCCACAGAATTACTAAGGTGGTTAGTGAAGACTTTAAGATTAATCTTATGAATGATTATCATAGGGTAGTTGGAAGTAAGTATGAGAACATTGCTGGGAAATTAGATATTGTTTCTCAGAAATATTTTCATAAGGTAAAATCTGGTGTGTTTAAAGTGGAGGCTCAGGGAGATATTATATTTGACAATCCTACTGCGGATTTTACAGTCAATTCTAGGGGTATTACTCTTGATGCAGCTGGTGGTGCTATTGTCATAAAAGGAAGAAGTATTTCTATTGAAAAGGCGACAGCTGCAAGTACTGAAAATACTAAAGGGAGTGAAACTAAGAAAGTAGGAGGAAAATATTCTTTACGTTCTGGATCTATGGCTTTGTCTTCTAGAGGAACTTCTGGAATTACTTCAGGTGGTGCTATCAATTTTACTGCTACTGATAATATTCAAGAATCTGTAATGAATTTGGTAGGTGGGGTGATGGGAGCTCCAGCCCGCTCATTCAAAGCTGCGTTTGGAGATATTTTATTTGAAACTACTCTTTTAGGGGGAGTTGATTTAAATGTTGGACCTGCGGGATTATTAGGATCTATTTCAATAAGTAAACTTGGAGAAATTACAATAAAGGGTGCTGGTGGATTATCAGAAATAACTTTAGGGTTTACGGGAATTGAATTATCATATATGGGATTGTCAACCATATCACTGGGACCTAGTGGAGTAGAGGTTTCTGGATTGAAAGCTACAGTGTCAGGAACGGTTTCTGCTGCACTTGAAGGTGTGACAGCAAGTGTAAAGGGAACTGCTACAACAAAGGTGGAGGGAGCTTTAGCAAATCTTGAAGCATCTGGAATAGCAACCGTTAAAGGTTCAGTAACAATGATTGGATAAAGGAAAATATTATGGGTGTACCAGTAGTGGTATTTGTAACAGCAAATTCAAATGATTCAAATACTGCCAATAGTTATGGTAAGGATCATTATGGTGAAGTATTTAATGACAAGGTTCCTCAATCTGGGAAATATGGAACTGACTCATCAACTCCTGAGGATTTGCGTGGAGAATTTCAAGTAGATGTATATGACTTGGAAAGGACCATAACTGGTGTACAACATTTATATTCAAATGGTGATCCAGTTGTTGGTTCTACAGTTTATAGTACTGCATATTCTACTCGGTCTACTTTAGGCACTTTCCCATTAGGAGGAGGTGGATTTGAACAAATGGAATTTAATACTGGAGATAATACCTCATCTATTTCGGGCCAAACATCTGGAGCTGGAACGTTTCATAATTATGTAGCATTTGCTAATACTGGAAATGGGAATAATATTAGTTATAGTGTAACTGGTGTGATAAATCCTACTGGTTCAGCAGGTACTTCACATGGGCCGACTACGGCATATAATAGTTCTACACCTTTTGCGAATATTGAATTTGATTGTTCACATACATCATGTTCATTGAAAGCATCATCTGGAATTATAGTTTGGACACCAACTGCGGGTGGAGGTCATGGGGGCTCAGCTGGTACGGCTCTTGCTAATAATGTAACTAAGGGAATTTTTGCTCCGGAGTATGTGGATACCTACAATCAAGAGCAGGAAAACTGGACGCATACTTTTTCACCTATAAACAGTGAGTCGCGAGGTGGAGGGTACACTCGGGCGGGATTCTTAGAGAGAGCGTGGAGTTCAAACGGCGCAGGAGAACTTACCACTTATACTGGTTATTATGGTGGCAGAGCTGAAATGTGGTATCCAGGATTATCATATTCAAATGAAACCCCTAGCGGAAGTATGGTAGAGTCTCATAGAGGCTCAATAATTTTTAAGGTTATGCCAGATACAGAACACACTATGACAGCAAATATGGTTACAACTACTGTAGGAGTATCAAGTATATCAGTTAGTGCGCATGGTTCTAGTATAGGTTCTAGTGGACCACAATCGGGTTCTCCTACATCATCTGGAGCCCCAATTGCTACACACTCACGGGTAACTGTTACTACTAGTGCTGCACATAAAATGACAGATACACAGAATCAAGTAGTAATTGCTGGAGGAACAAATATTACTCATGTAAATGGGTTATGGAATGTAGCAACAGTTCCTTCTACAACTTCATTTACCTATGATGTTCCATATAGTTCAGCCAGCACGACTTCTGTTACTGGAACTCTTACTTGTGTGACTTTTGATGGAATTGATAAAACAGGTGCAATAGTAAAATCTGGGTCTAGTGTAGTAGGAGAAATTGTACATGGAGGCAATGCTGGAAATAATAAAGTTATTTTAAGGGGGGATGTAAGTCTTAGTGGATCTCATACTATTCATTCTAATTCTACATCTACTTCAATAGCGACAGTTAATTTTACTGGAAGTCGAACATATAAATCAATGTTTCATGATGCTGGATTAGAATTAAATGAGACTACTGGAGCGATTACCAGTAATGGAACTTTTGATGGAATTAATGATAAAGGACTAAAACAATTAGATGGTTATTTTCCTAAGTATAAGAATGGGAGAGATTATGCAGTTAATCAAACAAAAACGGATGGTACAATTTCACAAGCTCCTATTGCAGTAGGGGCTGATTCAGATATTGTAACTATTCATGGGGGTGATGGTGAACTTCCAAGTTCTGTATTTTTTAAATCTGTAATTTATGCAAATGGACATACAGCGAATGTAAAATATGCGACAGCATTAGGAAATTCTAGTGTTAAACCTTCTGTTTCAGTGGAGAATATCGCAACGATTTTAGGTCCTGATGAAGGAGCTGCTGGAGAAACATATTCATTAACTTATAATGATATACAGTTTCCGACACCAAATACTTCTTCATATTGGGCGCTGAAACGGGCAGACAGTTTGAGAATTATTGATCCTGATGACACTAGTTCTTCACCAGATATTTTAACATATGTGTCAACTGCTGAAATGTTTTATACACCAGTTCATTTTACAATAAGAGCGATGAAAAATTCTTCTCATTCTCCAACTGGTAGTTCAACTAAGACTATTAGTGGTTGGGGAACATATGAAAATGGAGAACATAATTATGTAGATGGAAGACTATACATAAAGGTTTATAATAATACAGATGCGGATAGAGATGGTATAATAACAGTTTATGGAGATGCTAATAATGCAGACTCTGCCACGTCTGATAATTTTAATAGAAATGAAACCGCAAAAAAGATAGACAATGTTGCGGTGACTAATGAAGAATTTTTACAAAACAACTACTCTAACGGGAATTTTACCGTTATTAGTTCAGTTTAAAGGAGAATATTATGACAATGCCCGCATCAGTATCAGGAGATATGTCTTTAGGACATACAGGATTTAGCCCATCTCCTATTATACCAACAACTGCTACAGTTCTTGTAATGAATATGCCACCTCATGTTATGGGGGATATGATTGGACCTCATGTACTTGGAACTTCAGTTCATCCTGGTAGTATTATACAGACTTCCACTAAAGTTTTTTTTGCAAACAAGGGGGCGGCACGATTAATGGACAAGGGGAATTGCGGTGCGATGTTGATGGGATCTGGTAGTACAGTATTAATATCATAGGAGAATAATATGGCTTTAGAGTGGCAAAAACCAGGAGAATCTAAACCAGAAATGGTTAAGACATTAGAGGACCTTAAAGATGCAGCACATGAGGCAATTCGAGAACTAAAAGAAAGAAGAAAAAGGTTAAAGGAAAAACTCTCAGAGGACAAAGATGGCGAAATGGGAAAGTAAAACTCTAGCTGAAAGTGGTATTATAAAAGCAGTAGGAGAACAAGCTACTTCTGCTATTAATACTGTTAATTCTGTACTAGAATTAATTTCTGGTGGAGCAGAAATAGCAAAGAAGTTTCTTACTGCTTTAGGAAATCCTATGGCTGCAGCAATAGCTGCGCTTGCTGATCAAATAATTGCCGCTCTTAATGATTATAAAGAA
>Ga0066851_10001769_pt1 | contig 10226 bp, 10 predicted proteins | sample ETNtaG_7_FD_65493 | JGI IMG/M metagenome (GOLD analysis project Ga0066851, IMG submission 65493) | Marine microbial and viral communities from oxygen minimum zone, Eastern Pacific Ocean - ETNP201406SV65 | ecosystem: Environmental > Aquatic > Marine > Oceanic | place: Pacific Ocean: Eastern... | reverse complement strand
AATCGGTATTGGGGAGACAGCCGAGATCTATCACATCGGCCCCGGCCCCGGCATAGTGCGAGGCCTGGGCCAGGATTTCCTCCACCGGCAAGTGCGGGGCCTCGACGATCTCGGCGAAGATGAGACAATCGTGACGGCTGAGATCGCGGGGAGGGCCGGGGCGCCCGAAAAAAGCCGGCAGGTCTTTAAGGTCGTTGGGCCCGCGCTCCACCGGCACCCGGTAATGGCTGCTCAGTTCATCGAGGTCGCCGCGGCAGCGTCCGGGAATGAGGATGCGGTCGGCACCGTCCGGCTCGGGGACGCGGCGGCGGATGAGCTTTGGCGTCATCAGTGCGGCAACGCTGATGCCGATCTGTTGTGTCTTGTACATGAAATCGGCGGGCTGCAAGGAATCGAGAACCCGGTTCAATTGCCTTTCGGCAAGCCTTCCTGTCAGGAAGAGGATTTTCTCAGACATTCCCTTCTCGCCATGATGGCTTTTTCCAGCGCCGCCATGCTGTCCACCACCTCGGTGGCCTCGAAATTCCTCAGGCGCTCCACGTTGTCGAGGTCGATGCGACGGGGATAGACATCCACCATGCCCTTGGGCGCCTTGGACTGAAGCTCCGGCGCCGTATCACAGGCAAAATAGATACACGACACGCGGCACTTTCCGGCTTGGGCAAACACATTGGTGGCCAGATTATCGGAAATGCCGGCGACGCATTTGGCCACCGTGTTGGAGGAAACCGGGGCCATGATCAGGGTGTGATACACCCCCTTGTAGAACTGGGCCACCGGGGCCGCGCTCGCCGTGGTGTCACGGAATACCTGGGTGTCTTCGGGAAAGGGGTTTTTGTGCCCGTACATGCGCAGCACTTCTTCCGCCGCCTGGCTGATGAAAATATCACAGCCCTCGAGACGCGATATGATCTCGAGGCATTCGTCGAAAAAATGCCCCGAGCCGGTTAGAACCCATGCCCATCTTCGTTGTTTATGGTCGCTCGCCATTACCTGTCTTTCACGTCTGGTGTTGCTCCCGCTTCTTTTTAGGCCGCGAAGAGGAACCGGAGCAAGGTCAACCCGTCAGCCCGACCTTCACGCCCGGCGCCACGCCGCCCTTCAGAGCCTCGGCAAATCCGGCCAGGCCCGAGGGCCCCACACAACGAACATCATATCCGCCGCCATTAGCAAATTTTGCGAAGGCGCGGTCTATGATCCCCCGTTCCTGCAACGCGAAAAGCGGGACTGCCGCCTGCTCCTTGCTTTGGGTATCATCCGCCACCGGATCAACTGATTTGACAAGGATCAGGCATTTCGCCTTGAGATAACTAGCCAGCCAGGCGGCCAGCGAATCCGACGTGACCTCCCAAAGGCCGGGAATGTCGCCGCGCTCGATAACCATGCGCGAGGGCATCCATAACGGAATGTCCCCGCGCCGCACCGCCCGCAGCAACGCCGCGGCCGACGAGACGGGAACCAGCGCCGGACAGAGACCAGCAAGCATCAGGCCGTACTGCTCCATGGCCAGGACTGCCATCCTGTGAGCGGTAAGGTCATCGAATCCCAGGAAGGCTTGCATCTCCCGCACCCGGTCGGCAAAGAGGCCGCCGCCGGGAACCACGGCCAAAGCGGGACCGGTGCCGGAGCTGGGGTCGGAGCCGTCACCTTCGCCCTGGCCAGCGAGGATTTGTATCCAGGGGCGAAGTTGTCCGTTTCGGGCCAGGCTGCCGCCCAGTTTCACCACCCACATAATCCAGTTGTCCCTGTGTCCCCAAGGAAACGGCGGTCATCGGGAGCCGATCGCTTGCCGCCTTATTTCTTGAAGTCCCGGTTCCTTACGTGCTGTCGTGGCTCTGGCGTTCGATTTCAACCCCAACGCTGACCGCCTCGTCGAACACATCCAGTTTTTCAACCCGCACCCGCACCACGCGGACCCGCCCATCGTCAAGGCATATATCGGCGATCTCTTCGGCCAGGGTTTCCACCAAGCCCACATGGCCCCGGGCAAGAAGGTCCTTTATCCCCGAAATGACATCCTCGTAGGACACCACGTTGGCGATATCGTCGCCGGTGGTATCGCATTTGTCTTCGGCCAGGATATCCACATTGAACCGGATGCGCTGTGGTTGATCCTGTTCATGGGAGTGGATGCCGATCAGGCCCGTCAGCACCAAGTCACGCACAAAGATGCGGTAATGGGGCGCGCTTTTGGAGGAACCCGACTGCCGGGAAAACACCGTATCCTCCGCCGTATTCTCCGGCGCGGCCGGGTCAGATTGTGTTGAAGGCTTACCTTTTGCCACACCGTTTCTCCAAAATGATAAAACCCCGAAAAATCACGAACTTAGGAACCAGGACACTAACAAATCGCTTGCCAGCCAGCAATTTGTCAATTCCATTCCCGTCATGGACAGGAAGGGCGGAGCATGGCATACAACCCCCCCGCAGTCCCGGCAACAGAGGCATACGTGGTTCGTTTGCCGGAAATGGTAACAACCGGACGGGTGTTTCAGGTCCTGTTCATATGCGTTCTGCCCTATGGCCCGCGAAACGGTTTGTGTGAAATGACTTTCGGACCAGGTCTGAATAAATTGCCCCGGAAATCCGCCGGGCACGGAGAATGTTAGGTGAAATTGAAGGCTGTTTTCACTGTAGCTGCTGTTTTTCTTGCGACCGCGCCGGTGATCACACCGGGGGCGTCCGTTCACGCCGAACCCGCGGTTGCTGGCGATTATACATTCGATGAAGCGAATGTCTCCGAGGCTAACCAGCTTCTGTTCGGTACCGATCATTTAGAATCCATCACCGAGCCCGTTCGGCTGGTCTATGACTTCAAGAGGACCGGCATCCTTGGAAAAAGTTTTGACGACGAGGTCTTCGTTAATATCAAGAAGGTCCTTCCCTCGGGACGCAAGAATATTTCCTTCCGGTTTTTAACGGGAAAAAACAAGACCCGCTTTCCCTCGGCCAACGGGGTCAAGCTGAATTTCGTGTTTCAGGCTTTTCTGGAAAACGATGTTCGGCAAATGCAGCGTCAGACGGGCGGCAACGCGCTTTTCTTCCGCAACCGCATCCGTCACGCCCTGGCCGGCGACTCCCAGGTGGTGGATGCCACTTTCGACTTCGACGGGGAAACCCATGAAGGGAAGAACATTATCGTTAAGCCCTTCAGCAAGAAATCGGTGGCCATCGTCAGCGGCAGTGAGAAGTTGTATTCCCGATTTTCGAAATATGCGGGGAAGACCTATATTTTCACCATGTCCGACCGGATCCCCGGCGGGTTTTTCCAGATTAGCGCCGTGACGCCGTCTGATGATGAAAACCAGCCGCTGACCAGCGAGGTCCTGACCTTCCTCGGCATCAAAATAAAAAAGAAATAGTCCAGCATCGGGCTGTTAAGTACCTTTTGCAAAACGGGAATGATACGATGAAAACGAACATCAAATATGTCCTTTACGGTTCTCTGCTGGTTTCCCTGATGTTGGCGAGCAGCGTGGCGACAGCCAAGAGGCTGGCCAACGATTTCCCCACCCTAGCGCGGGTGGAATACGTGATTGCCTGCCTCGACGGCAGGGGGGTCGATTCTGCGGAACTGCGGAAATGTTCCTGCGTCGTAGATACCATCGCCACCCATCTCAGCTATGAGGATTTCCTGAAGGCAAAGGCACTAAGCGCCCTGCAGCAGGCCAATACCCCCAATTCGGAAGCCTACCAGAGCGTCAGGATGACAAAGCTGTTCCTGGACAGATACCTGAGAGCCCAGGCTTTCGCCGAACTGGGGTGCTTTTAAGGGCGTCCTTGTCTTCGCTAGCGGCACGCAAAAAAGGCGCTGGATCAATGCAGCGCCTTTTTGGTGCCCGGGGACTGAGAGCCCGGCGTGGAAATCTAGAGCGAGTCAGTTTTTCGCCAGCTTCGAGACCGGCCAGCTTTTCCTGAAGGTCTTGCTGTGGGTGTCCGTAGCCAAGACCGTGAAATCGCCTGAGGTTTCTTCTCCGTAATAAAACCAGATGTTGGGATCTTCGCTCAGTGAAATATCACCTTCCACGCTGAGAATCCTGGCGCCGCCGCGGGTCACTTCGATGGAATCGACGTAGTGGGCGGGAATAAAATTACCGTTAACCTGGTCCATCTGTAACCCGGAAAAGTTGGGATGCTTGATCATCAACTGGGCCTTGCCGTCCGCGCCCTCCACATCGGAGGCGAGGAATTTCATCTTCATCTGGCCGGCACGGGCCAGAGATTCCTCCATCCCACTGAGGCCAGGAACGCTACACCCTCCTGAAGCCTTAATGAACTTCGTCGCCATAAAAAGACGGCCGTCATTCATATTGGCGATAGCGCGGACCTTGGTATAGGCGTTGATGCGAATACGCGTATCAATGGCGGCTAGCCCGGAATCTGGTGTCAGGTGAAAGACGGCGGCGACGGGGGAAGGATTCTGGTCTATCACAAGCGTGATGGACTCGATGAACTCATCCTTGGTCTGGGGCTTGGCGGCCACGATAGTGATGGGCACGATAGCGGCGTCCATCGCCCGGTAGGGGGCTGTCATGGAAATGACATCCTTACCGTCCTCGATCACCTGGTCTTCGTAGAGCATGTCCCGGATATCGTTCCAGGCATCGTGGTCATAGCCGGGGCTTACATCGTCTTCCGGATCACGGTTTGAAGCATCGTAGTCATAGCCGGTGCTTACATCATCCGCGGCTTCCTCGGCCCAGGCAGGCGCCAGCGCTATAAAAGCCGCCAACAAAACGGCCAAAGCCACCTTGCCAATACACGAAGCTTGTCGCCATCTAAAAAACATCTCCGTCTCCTTCGCCAAAAACGCCGCTCTCACAAGATGCTGAATGCCCCACTCAAGTGCACGGCACTACTATTTCAAAGGGTAATATAACTATTTTAGTGCACTTCAAGAAAAAAACTCTCCCTTCATAAAAAATGTGAGGTATTACGTGCCCTTGTTGCCGAAACCATGAAGCGTTATTCCCATTCCAGTTCCGTAAAGGTTTTAGTGACGTTACCAGGATTATAGTCGTCAAAGAGCGCCCACTTGTCCGCCTCGCCCTTTCCCACGGCGGCTACGGCCTCTGGAATGGCGCCGCCCCGCTGGATGATAGGGCGGATGCCCTCGATCAGCACATCAAAATACCGAGACTGGGCGTCCTGGGCCGCCGGCCATGGGGCGGAAGCCGGTCCGTGGCCGGGAATGACTTTCGTTATCTTCATCTCGCGCAAACGTTCCAGTACCTTTTTCCAGCCCAAAATACTGCCATCCATGGACGGGATGCGTTCCATGAAGACGAGATCACCCGTCCACAAAGTTCCGGTTTTTAAGTCCATTACGGTGAGGTCGTTATTGGTATGGGCCTGAGGGTAAGCGATCAGGATCAACACACGCCCCCCAATATCCAGTTCCACCGGCTTGCCTATAGCCACCGTGCGGGTTGGTAACACCACCTTTGTGCCTTCGGCCTGTCCTTCGCCGATGAATTCATTGAGCCTGGTGAGGTAATAGTCTCCGCGCGCCGCCATCTGACGGGGCAGTTTCACATGGCCGATATATTCGGGCTCATCCCTGGCAAAAGCGGCGTTGCCAAAGATATGGTCTGGGTGCACGTGGGTATTGATGACGTAGAGGATCGGCAGGTCCGTGACACTCTTCACTGCCTCGCGCAACCGTTGGCCCAGCCGGGCGCTGCCCCCGGTATCGACGACAGCGACACCTCTGTCCCCGACCACGAAGCCAATATTAGCAATATCCCCATGGTTTTCCCTATTGGTGTCTTGATGGGAGCCCGTGTGGACAAAGATACCTTCCGCCACCTCTTCTACTGCCAGTGGTTCTGCACAGGCTGTCGATGCTAGAAAAACTATCGGGAAAAAAAGGGTAAAAACCCGGAGCCAGTGGCTTCTTTCCCTCGTGAACAGTGAATCTGGGACTGACGTTGGGATCATTTTGTCTCGCTTTCATCGGTAATCCCGGTAAAGCCACAGCCTAAAACGGGGAGGCAAAACAAAGAAAATTTGGAATCTTGGCCAAGGAGTGGGGGCATATATTGTTAATTTCAAGTGCTGCCTCACTTAGAAACCATATGTCAACGTTTTTTTAAAACAAAACGAGGCAAGAGCCTATAAAACCAAAAGAGTCTTGACCCGTCAGAAAGAAGCCCCTTAAGATGCCGCTGGGTTGTGTAGGTTTGGAAAGTATCTAAAACCTCTTTATGACGTGAGCCAACAGGCACGTGCCTTTTGCGTGTTTGTTTCTGTCCTTTAAAAGTTTTGGGCGGAAGCGGTTCGTGACCCAGGGGGGGAAATCAACCAGACTTAACAAATACCCGCGTTTAAATGTTTGGTCGGGCGCTTGTGCCCAGTCAAATGATACGTATCTTTATGGGGAGGAAATCTCAGCTATGAAGAGTATTTTCAAAACAACTCTCTTAGCTTCTGCGGTTTTCGCTCTCCCGGGCCTTGCCCAGGCGAACGATGAACTGTTGAGGTTAAGTGCCGACCCCGCCAACTGGGCTATTCCAAGTGGTAACTATTCAGGTACCCGCTATTCAGAGCTCGATCAAGTCAATAAGAGCAATGTTGGCAGCCTGAAAGTCGCTTGGCAGTTCTCAACTGGCGTTCTCCGCGGTCACGAAGGTGGCCCGCTGGTGATCGGTGATGTCATGTATGTCGTGACCCCGATTCCCAACATTGTGTTCGCCCTCGACCTTAACGACGAAGGTCGTATCATCTGGAAGCATATTCCAGTGCAGGGCGGCAAATATCCTTCCGGTGAAACCCAGGCTCGTGTTACCAGCGTTATGTGCTGTGATAACGTGATCCGCGGCGTTTCCTATGCCGGTGGTAAAATCTTTGTGGGTCTAGCCGATTCTACCCTTCAGGCGCTCGATGCCAAGACGGGTAAACTTGTCTGGCAGGCACACAATATGTCAGCCGGTAAGGCTGGTGAAAGCGAAGCTACGGGCATCAAACCAGTCCGTGGTAATGCAGCTTCCACCAACACTTCCGTACCGTTTGTCGTCAAGGATAATGTCTTTATCGGTTGTTCCGGTGCCGAGTTTGGCGTGCGTTGTAACATGACTGGTTACAACATCAACTCAGGCAAACGTGCCTGGCGTGCCTATTCTATGGGTCCGGACGGCGATATCCTGGTTGACCCAAACAAGACTACCCACATGCTCAAGCCCGTCGGTAAGAATTCCAGCCTCAAGACCTGGAAGGGCGACGCTTGGCAGATTGGTGGTGGTTCTCTCTGGGGCTTCTGGGCCTGGGATCCCGATCTCGACCTGATGTACTACGGCACTGGTAACCCCAGTACGTGGAATCCGGTCGCACGTCCGGGTGACAACAGGTGGTCCATGACCATCATGGCCCGCGACCCGGATGACGGCATGGCCAAGTGGCTCTACCAGATGACCCCGCACGATGAGTGGGATTATGATGGAATCAACGAGATGATCCTTGTGGATCAGGAAGTTAAAGGTAAGAACCGTAAGGCTCTTGTCCACTTCGACCGTAATGGTTTCAACTATACCCTGGATCGTGCCACCGGTGAGCTTCTCGTCGCTGAGAAGCATGATCCGATGGTCAACTGGGCTACCCATATCGACATGAAGACCGGTCGTCCGGCCTTGGTCGATAAGTATGGCACCGAGCACGGTGGTAAAGGTCTTGATTATCTGACCAAGGGCATCTGCCCTGCCGCTCTCGGCACCAAAGATCAGCAGCCCGCGGCCTATTCGCCACGGACCAAGCTGTTCTACATCCCGGCTAACCACGTTTGCATGAACTACGAGCCAGTCCACGTCGAATACGTGGTTGGCGACGCGTATGTTGGTGCAAACCTGGATATGATGCCTGGACCTGGTGGCAACATGGGCGAATTCGTCGCTTGGGATGCCGGTAAAGGCAAGGTCGTCTGGGAGATCGCAGAACCCTTCTCCGTATGGTCAGGTGTTCTCGCGACTGCTGGCGGGATTGTCATGTATGGCACTCTCGAGGGCTTCGTCAAAGCCGTCGATGAAACTTCGGGCAAATTACTCTATAAGTTCAATTCGCCCTCCGGTATCATCGGCAACATCAATACCTGGTCCCATAAAGGCAAACAGCAGATCGGCGTCTATTCAGGTGTCGGCGGCTGGGCCGGTTATGGTGTCGCAGGTAAACTCAACGACATCGCAGGTAATGACCGTGCCGCTCTTGGCGCCATTGGTGGTTACCGTCATCTGAAGAACTACACGCAGGCCGGTGGTGTTCTCACCGTGTTTGAACTGCCGTAGGTCTCTTTAGATAACTCTTTTCAACCCGGCATCCTCTAGGGGATGCCGGGTTTTTTTTGATTTTTTCTGTTCCCTTCCGCTTCATTTACGTCGTGCCAATTCTCACCCGGAAGCAGGAATATTCTAAAAATCACAACCAATTGAAAAACAAAGGAAAACCGTATAATTCCTTTGTTGTTTTTATGTCATGTGCTTGTATTATCATGCGCAGTCTAATATGGATTTCTTTAGTTTCAGGCGGCCAACCACACTAAAAACAACTGGTGCCGTCAGTTTTAAAACCTCCGGGGAGGGAGTACCTGTTTTGTATAAAGAAACTATTTCACTCAAGGAGCGGCTCTCCATGATGCCACATCTTCTGGCTACCGCCATGTTCGCCGGCGCCATGATTGCCGCCCCCGTATCCGCGCCCCTCGCTGATGAGGGCGATGATGATGGCGTTCCGCAATACGTAGTCAAGGACGACGGCTCAGTAAACAAGGCCACCTATCAGGGATACCGCCGCTATCACATGGAATGTCACCGCTGTCACGGCGCGGACGGTCTGGGCCATCTTGCTCCCGACCTGGTGAATTCCCTGAAGACCATGGATTATGAAACCTTCATGGACATCGCGGTCAATGGTGTGGAGGCGAATATAAAATCCACTGGCGGCGTCATGCCTGGCTTCGGCACAAATCCCAACTTGGGGCCGTATCTCGATAATATCTATATGTATCTAAAGGCACGCGCAGACGGCAAGCTTGCTACTGGCCGGCCTGATCGTTTTGACAGGCCCACATTAGATTAGAGAGAAAGTCTTTTCATCCAGTCTCTGTCTGTTACATCCGTTTCAAGGCACGATAGGCGGTTGGCTTGGCCACGGACGGTCTTCTCTCGTCCGGCCTCCCGGCTAATCCACCCCTTGAGGCGGCCAGGATACCTCACCAACGAGTGATTTTAGCCAATTCCACGCGGGGTTTTCCGGCACGATCGGATGTGGGTATTCAGGCCTCATTCAGAGTAAACGGCCTATCAGGAATCCGAAAATCAGTTATATTTCTCTGTTCTGGCTTGTGAACATATTTTAGAACGCCCTTTTTCGTTGCCTGGATACAATCTGCATGTGTCTCCCAGAGGTACCATGATATCTAGACGCTACTTCCAACAAACACTTTTCAGCATGCTCTCTTCTGGCCGTCACCCTTTGGCCGTAGCTCTCCTGGCCGTATCCGTGACTCTGGGCGTGACACCGGCCCATTCCCGGACCTATATCGAGGCCGTGGACCACAAAAATCTCCGGGTCTGCGCCGACGGGAACCTCATGCCCTATTCCAACAAGAAGCAGGAGGGTTTCGAGAACAAGATCGCCGTGCTCCTGGCCAAGAAACTCGGACGACCCCTAGTCTACGAATGGTATCCCGCGGTTTCGCCGAAGTTCGTACGCGACACCTTGGGGCTGAAAAAATGCGACGTCATCATAGGCGTGTCCGCCGGCACTAAATCAGTGCTTCACACCAATCCTTATTACCGTACAGGCTATGTTATGGTGGTCCCGAAAGATTCCGGCATTAAGGCGCGCGGCCTTGATGATCCGGAGATGGCAAATCTCAAAATCGGTGTTGTCGCCGGATCCCAGCCCTCACGGCTTGTCGCAAAGTACGATCTGCTGGACAAAATGCGCTCCTACGTTCTGCGCTTCGACACCCGCAAAAAATCCATAGGCAAACTGATGATTCAGGACCTCAAGGAGGGGCTCACCGACGTGGTGCTGATGTTCGGGCCCAAGGCCGCCTATCATACTCGTGAAGAGGAGCTGGATGCGGAGCTCATCCCCATAAAGAGCCCGGATAACCATGAGAACAGAATGGATTTTCTCATAACCATAGGCGTGCGTATAGGCGAACAGAACTGGAAGCGGACACTCAACAAACTGATTAAGGAAAACCAGGACGAGATTACCGCCATCTTGGA
>Ga0066851_10001738_pt1 | contig 10352 bp, 4 predicted proteins | sample ETNtaG_7_FD_65493 | JGI IMG/M metagenome (GOLD analysis project Ga0066851, IMG submission 65493) | Marine microbial and viral communities from oxygen minimum zone, Eastern Pacific Ocean - ETNP201406SV65 | ecosystem: Environmental > Aquatic > Marine > Oceanic | place: Pacific Ocean: Eastern... | reverse complement strand
TCTGCGTGGCTATATAACTGACCACCTAGTTGCTGCATAAACATAGTAACCAGCCTGCTAAGGTATCCCTCCATCACCCCATATAGGGTTACCTGAGAGCCGACAAAAAGAGCCTCTACCGAGACCTGGTCAACATCGCCTACTTTATTGGGGTTGTTGTCAAGGTTTTCACCGGTTAAAAAATCTTCACAGCTAGATATAACACACAGACAGAAAAGTAAAGCTAATATTTTTAGGTGGTGCATCATTGCCACCTTAAATATAGGGACAGGTTGGCGCCCCATGTTTGCGGCTGGTTAAAATAGTCTTCGCCAGATATCCTGTTTTGCATCATGTTGGTCTCTGGGTCCCAGCCGGAATATTTTGATATTGTGACTAGATCCCTAAAGCTTAGCCTTATGTCTGCCCCACTTAGACCAAATGTTTTGATTTTACTTGGATCAATCCTATAGGAAAAAGAAACCTCTCTCAGTTTAACATAGGTCCCGCTTTCAATGTTGTTAATAATATCTGTTGCTGTACCCATTGTTGATGTAAAAAAGGACTCATCATACTTGATCTCGCTCTCTTCTCCTGGCCCAATTGCGCGGTGTCCATTATTTAATAGCTTGGAAAACTGTCCCTTTCCCCACTCTGTGGAAACGCCTTCTTCATACCCACTCCAGGTTGGATCATCAAATAGCTCATGGTAGCGCTGCTCTGTTTCTTTGTGGGTCCCAACCTCATTTAGTTTGTTTTTTGTATAGTTCACCACATAGCCACCTGAACTAATATCAACCAAAGAAGACACGCTGATGTTGTTAGAGATTTTAAACTCATTGTAAAAGCTCCCTGTCCAATCTGGGTTTGGGCTGTAGCCGCTCCACAGATAGCCACCGGCTTCTCCCTCAGCGGTTTGCCAGTTGACGTCCGGCAGACCATCCCGCTGAACATACACATCATTCCTTTTCCAGGTTCCAGCATAGACAGAGTCAATGTTTACATGTATTGTGTTTCCGTTTTCATCTCTGTCGGTTGCTATAATTCCGTAGCCAAACCTGGCCCAACTGTATCCCCTAAACTCACCAATTGGGTGACCGGGTGCGACAAACGTAAACTTGGAGAGCTGGTCTGTGGGAATGTTTGAGGGGTCTAAAAACTGCGCGGACTCTTTTGTGACACCATTCATTTCTAACAGCATATTGTCGTTGCTTGCATAGATAAAGCGCGTGGTCCATTTAAAGCTTTTTTTATCAACAATATTTCCCTTAATAGAAAGTTCTAGTCCTTTGTTTTCAATAATGGCCCCGTTTGCTGTGTAGGTGTCAGACCCTGTTGATGGCGCCACATCCATCGTAAAGATTACGTCGTTGCTTCTGGCCCGATACCCTGTCAGGCTAAGCCCAAACCTGTTGTCTAAAAGCTCCAGGTCTAGACCAACCTCGTTTTCCATTCTTCTTTCTGGTCGTATCGCCTGGTTCCCAAGCCTTGAGTCTGAAACATATCCAAGAACTCCTCCATAGACCCCTGCCTTACCGAGACTTACTTTGTTTTCAAAATAACCAATGTTGTCAGACATATAGCCAGAGTAGATACTGTATACCTCTGGCTGCTCCCCTGCTTCACCATATGCGGCCCGAAATTTTCCATAGTTAACAAGCGGAATGCTAAGTCTTTTTGTAAAGTCCCAGGCTCCACTGAATTTTTTAAACAGGTGGTTTCTGTCTGCGGATCCAAAAGTAGATGAACCATCTTGTCTTAGTGCTGCTGTTAGATAAATCTCGTCTAGTATATCGTGTGTTACCTGTGCAAAAACAGACTCGGTATTTATTAGGGAAATATATTCTGTGATTGTTTGGTTGGAAAAGTTTTCCATTTGAAAATAATTTGGGACAACCTGCTCGCTGCCAAGATTTTTTATTGTGTTTGATGCTCGGCTATTGAGGTTGTGTCCTATTGTTAGTTTTATTGGTCGGCGAAACAAACTGTTCCCGTCAAAGGTTATGATAAAGTTTGTGTCCCACTCTAGGCTATTATTTAGATTTCTAAACATTCTGCCAATGCCGCCGTTTCTGTATGTGCCAATTGGCAACAGGTCAAGCCGCTTATCAAATGAATAGTCGGCACCAATATTATAGCTTATTGTTGCCCAGTCAATCGGTTTATAGTCTATTTTAATGTTTCCATAGGATCGGTTTAGTTCTTGCTCTTGTAGCATCTCAAACAAGACCCAGTATGGATTATTCCAAGAGTGTGGGCCCTGTGGGGCAGTCGGTGATTCGTTTGTAGAAGACCGGTGGTATTGTGTTTGTGGGTTTAAATAGGGTAATAAATTAAAATCTGGTGGTGTGGCTAGTAGTCCTCTGCCTATACCATCTGTGGTGTGGGCCCTTGCTATGTTGTTTGTTTCTACCTTGATATAGGAAATACTACTGGAAAGTGTCAGGTTTTCACGAAGTAGGTGGCTGCCTTTAAGCCGGATTGTATAGCGCGTGTAGTCAGAGGGGGTTTCTCTGTTTGGTTTATGGCTATAAGTCGTTGGAACAAGGTCCTTGTAGCTGTTCCAGTCAATCCAGTGTGATTTTTCATAGGCCCTGCCAAACGAAAGATAAAAAGTTGTTTTATCATTTCCTCCGGAGGTTATAAGGTTCTGTTCGTTTGTTAGGCCGAGCCCAGATATAGAGCCAAGGTGATCATATGTTTTATCCTCTTGTAGGCTAGGGCTATACCACGGCGCCCCTGGGGTGTTTAGTGGGCGCCCCCAGCTAAAGGTTGAGTTTGTAATTGTGTCCCCGCCTGCCCCCTGTCCAAATTGGGCTTGAAGTGGGTAGTCTTTATTAATCCCGCTGATCCCATACTGGGTTTTGTATGTGATCTGCATCTTGCCGGTCTTCCCGCTTTTTGTTGTGATAAGGATCACCCCGTTTGAGGCCCGGGATCCATAAATTGCTGAGGCGGCGGCTCCTTTTAAAACATCAATAGAGGCAATGTCGTCAATGTTAATGTCTGACGTTCTAGATGAGGCCTCTGACCTGTTTCTTGGGCTCTGAACAGACTCATCGCCACCCACAGTCCTGGTGCTAGAGTTTACCGGTGAACCATCAACAATAATTAAAGGCTCGTGTCCCCCTGATATTGTTCCTGTCCCACGAATCCTAAAGTATGCGTTGGTACCTGCGTCACCACTTGTTTTCCTAATTTCGAGGCCTGGTACGTTTCCCCTAAGCGCTGTTACGATATTGGTTTCTCCTGATTTTTGAGCGGCCTCAGGCTTTACAGACTCAATCAGCACGCCTAGTTTTTTCTTTTCTTCTAGGCCACCCAGTCCAGTGACAACCACCGTTTCAAGCCCTAAAACATCCTGAACAAGAATAAAGTTAATGTCTATCTCTTTTACGCCTAAGAACAAGACCGAGTCAACCGCAGATCGAAACCCAATAAAAGACACCCCTATAAACACCTTGTTGTCTGAAACAGCGCTTGTTGGAACCGCAATACTATAATACCCTTCCTGATCGGTGACCCCCCCATAGGAGGTGTTAATCAACATAACGTTTGCACCCAGAAGTGGGCTTCTAGAGACATCAACAACGGTTCCAGATATGGTCACAGCATCAAAACCAAACAGTGTGGTGACTGTTAAAAACAAATAAAGACTTATTTGTTTTTTCTTAAAAATAAATTTTGCCTTTGTGTTATTGTTTAGACTATTTAACCAGTGACATTTTACCCAACAGATATTTATCACCAGCACTAACACGATAAAAATAGATACCACTGACCGCTGGTTTTCCTCGGGTTGTCTCTCCGGCCCAGGGCACACTATAGAATCCTTTTTCCTTTTGCCCAAGATTTTTTGTCCACACTTTTTGTCCATACGCGTTATATATAGCTACTGTAATCTCTGTTTGTTTTAACACCTGAAACACAATTTCTGTGTTTGGGTTAAAGGGGTTTGGATAGTTTCCAAAAAGCTTTGGCTTGTTGGGAATCGTGTTTTGATCAACAGAGGCTGTTGTATTTTGTATCAACACAGAAACGGTGTCGCTGTCTTCGCCGCCCAACTCATCTGTAATAGATAGTTCAAACACCAGTATGTTTTCCTCTGTGGGAGAGGTGAATGTCGCTATTGCCTCGCTTGGTGAGCTAAGCGCAACACTTGTTCCAGATATTTGAGTCCACTGGTAAGACGCTATGGTGCCGTCTGGGTCAGAGCTTCCAGAGCCGTCAAGCGTAACCAGCTCACTAAAACCAGCCACTTGGTCTTCCCCCGCGCTGGCAACGGGGTTCATGTTTGTGTTAATAATGGTTACACCTATTGTGTCTGTGTCGCTAGCAGATTCGTTGTCTGTTACCACAAGTTTAAATAAAAGATTTCCCTCTTCGTTTGGTGATGTAAATGTTGTAACCACTTGCTCTGGTGAGCTAAGCGCAACACTTGTTCCAGATATTTGAGTCCACTGGTAAGACGCTATGGTGCCGTCTGGGTCAGAGCTTCCAGAGCCGTCAAGCGTAACCTGTTGGCCGTAGCTAGTCGTCTGGTCAGTCCCTGCGCTGGAGGTTGGTGCTTGGTTCTCAATAAACTCGCACGTGTTTGTATATGTCTCCATTTTTATTATATCTTCGTCACAGTTTGGGTTTGTGTCGGGCTCATATCCCGGACCCGTGTTTCCATCTGCGTCTGGATAGTAGCAGGCGTGGACATCCCACTCGCTTTCTTCATAGGTGGTTTGTGGGGTATCTGTGATCCAATTTGTGCAACTGTCGGTAACACATCCGCGCGAACTGTTCCAGTTTCCTGCGTTGCCATAGCAAACATCTGGTTTTCTGGTTAAAATTGCAAATCTTGTAACACCATAGCCGGCGGTGTTGGTTGAGTTTGGTGGGCCTATCTCTCCTGAAACCTGCCACCCCTGACCTGGGTCCTCATATGGACTGCCAATGCAGTCAATTGGAATGCTGTCGGTAGCCGCTAAAACAGCATCGAGAGCCCCCTCCCCTTTAAATAGGCCAACCGCGTCGTCACCACTAATTGATAAAACACCCTCATCCTCTAGAATATGGTCTGCGTGGTTTTGGAGGCTTTCGTGGGAAACGTCCCTAGAAACGCCATAGGTTTGGCCGGGAAACAAAATAAAACTCGGAAGCCTGTTAAACGAAACGCCTGAGTTGCCAAGGGTGTTTCCCCAGCCCGCCTGTTGTTCAACGTTGTTGCTTTGTCCGTGGCCCTTGATTAGGGCATATTGACTGAGGTCTATTGGTTGCTCTGTTGGGTTAAAAAGCTCAATATAGTGGTTATATGGTCCACCACCTGCGACCCTGGTTCCAATATACCAAACGCTAATGATTGGGTCTTGCCCAAACAAATATGAAACCAGTGTTGTGATTAATATCGTTTTTTTACACAAACCCAGGGGCCTTATTTTAAGTAGGTAACCTTTTTTATAATCGAGTTTTTATCGCCCTTGAACCGTACAAAATATAAACCCGACTTGATATTAAATCCATGCTCATCTTTTGCTCTCCAAAACAGACGGTTGTTTTCATTGTTTTTATTAGAAACATCCCATGTGATTATTTTTTTTCCAATAATATCATACACCGAAACATTATTTATTTGAGAGCCCCCTTGGTTTACATAACTAATTAAAAGCGCAGAGTTAAAGGGATTTGGCGAAAGCGACACTTTGTTTTTTTCTTCTTCGGCTCCCCCATTGGAAACAGACAGCGAAGAAACAAAGATATTAGCTGTGTCTTTACCACTAAGTCCTTGCTCATCAAAAACAGATAAGACAAAAGAGAGTGCGCCATCTGTGGCTGGAGAATAAAACGTTGCAACCTCTTGGTCGGCAGAAAAAACAGAAACCGGTTCTCCGCTTAACTGTTCCCATAAAAAATTTGATATTTCCCCGTTTTCATCACCGCTCTCTGAGCCATCAAGTAAAACCACCTCAGAGTAGCCAACCTGCTGGTCACCGCCCGCGTTTGATATTGGTGGCTCGTTAACCACAAACCTTATGCTGTCTTTTCCCTGTTTTCCTTCATTATCAACAACCACAAGCTCCACATCAACGGGACCCTCTTCCGGAACTATAAACTGAGCAAAAACGCTGTCTGAAAATTCGATGTTAATTGGGCTTCCTGACAGCTGTGTCCAGCTATGCGTTTCTATTTCGCCATCTGGGTCATAGCTTTCAGATGCGTTTAAAACACCTGGGGCTCCGGGGTTAATAAATTGATCTTCGCCCGCGATTGCAACCGGTCGATGATTAAATAGTTGTGTGCCGTCAACATATGTCTCGCAGTCACCTATGTCAAATATTGATTTTGTACCACAGCCCGTAAGAACAGTTTGACCAAAGTCGTGTGAGGCCCCAGGTATTTCGGCCGCGCGGTGATTGTTATATATGGTGTCACCATAAAAATATCCAATGTACGAAAAATATATGTGTGTCCTGATAAGCCGGCTGTATCCCTGCACCATTCTGGCGCAGGAGCTTGTTTGTCCGCCAAAATCATATTGCCCAATAAGATAGGTGACATTTGCTAGTTTATAATTATCTACAATGGGGCCCTCTCCTGTCAATTCCATATATTGATTTAGATTATCAAGGCCGTATTTATATTGGTTTGCAGACCCGCAGCTTGTTGGCCCAAAGTCAAACACCTCTGTGGCTTCATCTAAAACCCGGTTTTCATCATAATATAGAAAAGAGGGTGTGTTTACCGGCACATAAACAAACTCTATGTTGTTTCCAATGAGCGCCTCTTCTGCCCTACCCCCCGCCGCATAACGAACAACCATTTGAGATCCCGCAGAGTGCCCTGTTAGCACAATTTTTTCAAGGCTTGGGTTGTTTTCTACCAGCCTGTGATAAATAGTGTCCATCGTGGAAAAGGAGCTTATCCTAAACGGCCTTGGGTTGGACTGTGTGTTACGTGATAGATCTCCCGCATTCCAATCAATGTCTGGCCAATAGAGGATGTCGCCACCTAAATTATATTGGTTTACATCATCTTGAATTGGATATGTCGGCGCAAGTAGAATTGTTGAATCTTGAAGTCCAACGCTTGTTGTTAGTTGCGATATAACACTGAAGTGCTCGTATGAGTTTCTTCCATCGCCGTGCAGCGAAATTATCGCATATTTAATGTGTTCGGAGGTGCTATCAAGACTAATGTTTCTATAATATGGCTGGCTAAGCGTATCGCCAGATACGGTATAGTGGATTTTTGTATTTGGAAAGTTTATTTGTGCTGTGGTTGTGGCGACAAAACAAAGTAAAGCCACAAGTTGGTCTATAACGTTCAATTCCTCAGCCTTTATTATATATATAACCTACGTGAATTTTCTACGGTTATAAAAGAACTCTATTTGTTTCACTAGAAAAAGCTGAGCTCTTGTGTTATTTGGGCAATGTGTTCACCGATGTTTTTCTTTTTTGATTTCTTTTCTTCAATCGTTTTAATTGCGTGCATGACCGTGGTATGGTCTCTTCCGCCAAAATGCATCCCCACACTGCTTAGTGAACTGTCTAAAATGTTTCTACACAAAAACATTGCTGTTTGTCTGGCCTCTACAATTTCTTTTCTTCTACTTTTTCCAACTATACCGTCTTCTGGTATGCCCGATAGCTCTGAAACCTTTCTAACAACATCCTCCATCGAAAGATCTCTTGTTGGCCGACTCCCCACTCGCTCTTTTACGACATCTTGAACAAGAGCACGATCAATCTCTTGGTTCATTAGTGACGACCTTGCAAGCAATCTTATGATTGTTCCCTCTAGGTCTCTTATGTTGCTGCGCATGTGTGTGGCGATAAACTCAATTATGTCATAGGGAAGGTCTACCCCGTTTCTTTCGGCTTTGTCCATTAGAATAGCAACGCGAACCTCAAAGTCTGGCGGCTGAATATCTACAGAAAGGCCGGACTGAAACCTAGATAGCAACCTGTCCTGCAGTCCCTGCATCTCTCCGGGGTACCTGTCTGCGGTTAACACAATTTGTTTTCCTGCTTGGTGCAGTTCATTAAATGTATGAAAAAACTGTTCTTGTGTCTGCTCTTTTCCTCTGAAAAACTGAATATCGTCAATAAGTAAAATATCTGCCTTTCTGTATTGTTGGGCAAACTCAATGGTTCTGTTTTTTCTTAGCCCATTCACGAAGTCTAGTGTGAATTTTTCGCTTGTTGCTATGACAATTCTACGATCAGGCTGTGTCTCTAAAACCCTGTTTCCAATAGCATGTAACAGGTGCGTTTTTCCCAGGCCTGTACCACCATAAACAATAAGCGGGTTGAACGATTGTTTTCCAGGGTTTTCTGCTACGGCCTCTGCGGCTGTTTTCGCAAACTGGTTGTTTGAGCCCTCAATAAAAGACTCAAAACAGTGTTCTTTGTTCAAAACGGGAATATGTGGTGATTTTTTTGCAGGTGTTAGGCCTTGTTTTTCATCTGTTTTTATTTCTTTTGTTTCCGCTGAAATAATAAACTTTGTGGAAACACCGTTAAGCTTAAGCGTTTCTATTGCTTTGTTTATGTGGTGGCGATAGTGTGACTCAATCCAATCATAAAAAAACCGGCTCGGAACCTCTAGTATTAAATCATCTCCGTCAATAGCAACCGGATTAACCGGGTCAAACCAGGTGCTTATTGTGTGCCCCGGCAATTGACTTGAAAGGTCTTCTTTTATTTTTTTCCAGGTGTTTTTAGCCATACTTTTTTGTTTTATCCACAGGTTTTCCACATATCAAATTTCCTATAAATTACTTTGGTTCTTTTGTATTCCTAAGTCTTTTTATATTTCCTTGTTTGGTTTTTAGTTTTTGTGTTGTTTGTCGGGTTTTTGTATCTTTCTCGGCTTTTTAAAGTATATATTATGAAAAGAACATATCAACCAAGTAGGCGTAAACGCAAAAACAAGCATGGTTTCCGCTCGAGAATGAAAACCGTTGGTGGTCGGGCCGTTCTGCGCAGAAGAAGAAAAAAGGGTCGCAAGGTCCTGTCTGCCTAGGTGTTTTATCACCAGAAACAGATTTTTGCAACTACCCCACCCCTTCTCAATATTTAAACGTGGCCAAACTTGGGCGGTTTTTAGTATAGCCCAAAACAAAAACCAACAATCTTAAACATCATGATGGATAGAAACACCCTTGTCGCCCTATTGTTAATAACCTTGGTTTTGGTTTTAACCCCATATTATATGGAAATTGTATCGCCTGCGCCACAACCAGAATATGAGAGCACAGATGGGGGGCTTGTTGGTGGTTTTGATGATGAGGAGTACCAAAAAGACAGTGAAGCAATTAAAGAAGAACAACCTTTATTTAATCTAAGTACGTCCACCCCAACTGAAGATAAAACCATTGTTATAGAATCTGACCTCTATATAGCCAGACTTAGTTCGGCCAACGGAGGCTCTGTCGTGTCTTACAAAATCAAGAAGCACCTCTTCCCCGATAGCTCCTATGTTAATCTTGCAACATTAGAAAACAGAAACAACTTATTAATAAGTTTTCGAGGCGGAGATGGTGAGATGGTCAGTGTTCGAGAAGGTTGGGTCCAGAGCGTGGCCACCGACAGTGTTTATCTAGTTGACCCAAAAACAATAACCTACACAAATAGGCTCGGGCAAAAAACCATTACAAAAACAATAACCCTTTACCCGGATGATTTTATCATCGACATAGACATAAACCTTTCAAGTGTGTCGGAAGACATCCTTGGCGATGGTTTTTTGTTCAGTTGGCTCGGGGGCCTGCCAACAACAGAAAAAGATACCACCACTGAAAAAACGTATTTTGGTGCCTATCTATACCAAGGCGGAGAGTTGTTAGATGTCAAAGCCGGTTCGGGAGAGACCTTTAACAATGAGTATAAAGGACAAACCGATTGGGCAGCAATAAGAACTAAATATTTTGTTGCGGCCCTATTAGACAATGGTGACAACCAGGCCAAGGGATCAACAATTTCAGCATCAAACAAAGCTAAAGAATTGTATGACATCGGGATAGAATTACCAACAGATGAAAAAGTTGCTGTTTCACTTTATTTGGGACCCCTAGAATACGATCGGATCAAAAACCTAAATACAAACCTAGAGTCTATAATGAACTTTGGTTGGACAATAATTAGGCCTATTTCAAAAGGTGTCTTGTGGACTCTAAAATCAATGCATGGCTACATTCCGAACTACGGGGTTATATTGATTATTTTTTCAATAATGGTAAAACTAATAGTCTATCCTCTTACAAAAAAAAGCTACCAGTCTACAAAAGCAATGCAGGCAATACAGCCAGAGATTAATAGCCTAAGAGAAAAACACAAAAACAACCCAACAAAGCTTAACCAAGCAACGATGGAGCTATATAAGAA
>Ga0066851_10001718_pt1 | contig 10423 bp, 8 predicted proteins | sample ETNtaG_7_FD_65493 | JGI IMG/M metagenome (GOLD analysis project Ga0066851, IMG submission 65493) | Marine microbial and viral communities from oxygen minimum zone, Eastern Pacific Ocean - ETNP201406SV65 | ecosystem: Environmental > Aquatic > Marine > Oceanic | place: Pacific Ocean: Eastern... | reverse complement strand
CCAGGTAGAAGAAACCACAGTCAAACCAGGTGACGATCAAACAGCGGTCTTTGAAGAACAGCCAGTTGAAGATGGTGATACCGAAAAAGAACCTTTTGAAGATGAGAATGTTAAGGCATTAATGGAAGCTGCAAGGATTGAAGCGCTATTCGTATCCCTTCTCACTGACACATACGATTTTGGGGAAAAATCAATACGTGTAGAAGAGTTACAGAAATACTTAGGGACAACCCCTGACGGAATTTACGGAGCATACACAAGGACGCTGCATCTGCAAGCTCTTCAAGAGCGTGCTCTCGTAACAATTAATGTTCCAGTAATTCCACAAGAAGTTGAAGAGGCTGAAGAAGAAGTTGAAGAAGAAGTTGAAGAGGCTGAAGAAGAAGTTGAAGAAGAAGTTGAAGAGGCTGAAGAAGAAGTTGAAGAAGAAGTTGAAGAGATTGAACAGGAAACTATCGAAGAAACTACTCCCCCTAACACCTGTTCCGGTTTTACTTGTTATCCCGGATATGAAGGTCAATATCAGAATGAAATAGATTCGGCGGTTGCAGAACTCCCAGCAGAACTAAGAACAGCTCTAACTCAAGTCACAGTAATAAACGGATGTCACTCGTATAGCCATCAAGAACTAGGACATTGTCCTTATGGCGTCTGGGATTCCGCAGGGTGGGACACGGACGGTTCCTATGGGAAAGAATGGAAAAAAACAATCTGGATATCTAATCGTGGCTTTGAATCCGGAAGGCTCGAAGACATCCTTACCCATGAAGCTGCCCATGCGTATTCCTATAACGTACTTCGCCCATGTGGAACATGGAGAACCGATGCTCAAGAACTTTTCGGTGGTGAAGAACAATTCGCAGATGCACTTACCGCGTACCATAACGGAGCTTCAGCATTCCAAAATTATCGAGGAACAGGAACTCCTTTATCTCCCGCTGAAGACGCCTTCATCGCAACCATGGAAAACTCCTGCTAAACAGCAAATAAAAACTTGTAATTAGAAGCCGCCGGCGGTGTCCTAATCTAATTCAATACGAGGAAATAGGTCACAATCCAGTCGATCCCCGTTCTTTAAACCGGGGTCTGTTGTAGGTATCGCTACCTCTCCTTTCCTACGAAAGAATCGAACATCATCCCCACACCAGCGGGTTGCCAAAGCCCGGCGGGATAATTTAGAACTTGAATTTCCATAAGACCCATGAACGATCATGCCATGGAACACTAAACAATCCCCAGGATTAACATCCCAAGAAATAGTCTCATATATATCCAGATTGTTCTCTATATCTGGTAGTTCAGGTAAACCAGTTTCCTCATAAGGAGTGTCATCTGCAAAGTGATGAGGATTATGAGCTGCCCATCGGTGACTTCCTTTAATAAACTTTAAAGAGGAATCTTCTTCAATAGCGTCTAAAGGCAACCAGATAGAACACACTTGTTGCCCAGTTACAGCCCAGTAAGGCTGGTCCTGATGCCAAGGAGTTCGCTCCTCAGTTCTTTGATGTTTAATAAACATTTGATCATAAAAAAAATTAATATCAACTGTGCCAATAATCTTTTGAGCGACCTTGGCCGCCGGCGACTCAAAGACGAAGACTTTAAAATGATCTAGTCGCTGCCACATATTAAGATCAGTAAAGAAACGACCAGTTTTGCCCACTGGAGTGTATTCCTCTGAAAGAGGACCAGGGGTTTGAAGCGCTAAAGCGAAAGCATCACGGAGCCAATCAACCCAACCGCTATCAAAGACACTCCTAAGGCAAACAACTCCGTCAGTTTTATAAGCATCGCATTCAGAGTCACTTATTTCTCTTAAAGGATTTCCATTAAGACCAGTGGAGCCAGGAAAGTCCATTCCTACCGCTTTCCTGCGTGAAGATTCACAATCTCAGTCGCTTCTATCACTGAATTTTGGTGGCGTGAAACGTTTTACAGGGAATCCTTTAAAATGCCAATCATGACCGCATGATTCGCAGTCATACCATTCAGGGACAAGTTTTGCATGTGTCTTTAATCTCAGATTTGGCCCATTATCAAACCAATCAAGGATTGCTTGTTTGCCGTCATTATCTTCCCAATCTTCAAAAGCTGATTTGAACCATTCCGGAGGGTCAGTGATTGGAAACATACTGGTTTCATGACCACATGTAGGGCAATACCATTTTCTTCGCTTAAACATTAAACCGCCAAGAATTCGTAGATGGGTAGTTTCCACATCGTATTCTAGAAAGGATTAGCATAGATCTACGCTTCAAGAATGTTTCCCTGATTCCCATCCTCGTGGACCTAGTATCTTTGATGAGAAATCCTTTGGGTGTTCTTCAAGTTGGGTTGCCATAGTGTCATTCCACCGGTTTAAATAGCCAAATAATGAGCAGATAGAGACAATCGAAGTAATTTCTTGTTCGTCGTAATGCTCTCGTAATGCTCTCGTAATGCTTCCATGTCTTGATCCGTGACAGCATTAGGAATTTGTCCGGCGTGAAACGCGAACCGGAGCGCAACTCGTTCCGGCTCCGGAAAGAGATCACTAGTTTCAAAGTTCCAGATGTCAGATAATTTTTGATCACTAACGCCAGCTCGTGCAGCAGAAGAAGTGGAATGAGCTTGACAATAACGGCATTCAGCTCCACTACTAACCATAAGGGAAACCATTGAGCGCAACTCTGCTGGCAATATGTCATTTCCTAAAACAACAGAGCTTAAGTCTGTGAATGCCTTCACTAATCCGGGGATACGCGCCATTGTCTTAAGAGAATTAGGAACAAAACCCATGACTTGTTCAATAAAGACAAAGCGCTCTCGGATTTCTTCAGAGATTTCAGTTTCCGCAATCGGATCAATTCGAGGCATAGAATAGTTTCTCACGCATAAAAAAAAGACGCCAACGCACGTTGTAGAGTTCAACACTTCACATGCACGCTGACGCCTTAATCAAGTATTAGTTACTCTTTCAAGGTGGCGTATACACGTGATAGTGCAAGGTAACCCCCCTTCCACCTATGTGTTGTTAAGAACGAACTTAACAAATATCCGGAACCAGCGGAGTCAATTCTTCATTTTTTTCAAATATCAAATTCAAACTATTGATTTTCATTGGCGTTAGCTAATCTATCTACATGGAAAAAACTGAGCAGATTCTTCAGATAAAGAAACTGTTGCATAGGTTAGATACTGGAACGAATGTTGATGCTGGAGAAATATATGAAAATCAAACCAGTAACTATACGGATAAAAACTTAGCCGGGAGAGAATGGAAAACGTTTTTTTGTGACACCCCTCAACTAGTTGGATTATCTGGGGATCTTTCTGAAAATTATTCCTTTCTGACGATACAGGAATTAGGGACACCTATTCTCGCTGTACGAGATGGTAAAGGACAGTTCCACGCATACGTTAATGCCTGTCGTCACCGCGGAGTAGTCGTTGAAGAAGAAGAACGCGGGATATCAAAACGCTTTACGTGTCAGTTTCACCGCTGGACATATGATGCGCATGGGACACTTGTCGGACTTCCTAAGCAGGACCACTTCGGAGAACTAGAAACTGAAAAGTTTGGTTTACTTGAGCTTCCTTCTGAGGAGAGACACGGCCTGTTATGGGTGCATCCGGATCCTGATGGACAGATTGATCTTGAGAATCTTCTTACCCCGCAACTGCTCTCAGAGCTTGAAACATGGAATCTTAAAGATCTGGTTTTTTTAGGTAGCGACACATATGACGTGGCATGTAGTTGGAAATTGGCAATGGATACCTTCGGGGAAACATATCATTTCAGTTCCCTCCATGAAACGACTTTGTACAACTCTTTCCATGGGAATGTTCAGTGCTACGACACGTTTGGGGATAATCATAGAATGCTTCTATGCCGTAGAGATATTGATGAAATGCGTAGTCTTCCAGAAGCTGAATGGAAAATTACGACAGCTGCACTTCCCGTGTATTGGTTATTCCCAAATATTCAGTTGATGCCATCGAAGGAAGGCCTTTATCTGGTGAGAGCGTATCCCGACCCTGATGACCCGGGAAAGCACCGTTCACTCATAAGTTTCTACTTACGGTCCGAATTTGCAGCTAATGCTGAGATGAGAGAAATATTTATGATGATCTCTGAAGGCTTCGCTAAAGTTATTCGAGATGAGGATTATGCAGTTGGCGCAAGTCAGCAAGTCAACGCGAATAGTCACGCTCTCCAGACTGTTATTTTTGGAAGGAACGAGCCAGCTCTCCATCATTACCACTCAACTTATAAACGTGTTCTTGAATCAGTTTCAAAGAACATATAAATGGAAACGGCAGGCGTACTAGCGCTAATTTCCGGTGTGTGTTGGGCGTTAAATATAACAATCGTTAAATGGGCTCTCAACAGGTCAAATTCATCTCCGCTGATCGGAGCAACAGTCGGGGTTTCTATAGCGGCAATCGTTTCACTTGTTGTCGCTGTTTCATCTGGGGGTTCAATCCCAGACGCTGATGTTCTTTGGAAGTTCGCAATAGTTGGCGTTATCGCCCCGGGGAGCTCTCAGGGATTATTTGTCTCCTCAATAGGGGCTATCGGACCATCAAGAACTTCAATACTCATCGGGACATCTCCCGTGTTCTCCGTTCTTCTTGCTATAGCCTTCCTAGATGAATCGTGGAAAACAACGATCATGGCCGGTACGTTCCTGACCGTCGTAGGCGGGATTATGATCAGTTGGGAAAAAGGAATCAATTTCCGTCATATAGGAATTCTTTTCGCCCTTGCTACAGCGGTGTCTTTCGCCATTCGCGACGTTGTAGCTCGACATTTCAATGTTGGGACTGAAACCTCATCATGGTGGTCGGGGGCAATCGTACTCATAGCTGCTGGCTTTACCCTCTGGGTATTTGTCGGGATCAGGTTCCGAAAGAAATGGAGAACCGAAACCAGAAGAGCGTTTCCTGAATTTATACCTTCAGGAATACTGATAGGACTCGCATTGCCTCTCTTGCTTGAGGCTCTAAATAAGGGAGAAGTGAAACTTGTCGCACCATTAGCATTGGCGGCTCAGAACATAGCGATAGTTCTTTTAGGGGGGTGGTTCTTCGGGGCTCGTGAGCGTAGTTCCCGTGTGCTACTTGCCATGGCATTTATTTTGCTTGGCGGAATCGTGGTTACAATTGCGTGACGCAATAATGCTATTGAAGAATACAACAACACAGTTATGAGAATAACGAATGTTTAAAATTAAGAACCAGAAAAAAGCTGTCCGATCATGGATCTTCAGCGCAATCAGCATATCAGCGCTAGTAGTACTACTAATCGTGCAATATTGTGTCGTAGTTCAAGTTACAAAGTCGTGGTATACAACTGCTGTCGTTTCGCAAAACGATGAAGGTGTCACTACAACCTCAGTATCAGAAATAATCGACACAGATTTCTCTGCCGCAGATCAACGGGGGATCTGGAGAGAAATACCGGATTTGTTAGAAGTAGATAATGTTTTCTCACCCTACGCACCAGATGATTTAAGAATTTTGGATGATAGTGGGATCGCTGAATTTAAAGGAGGGTGCTCGCTTGGAACCCGAAACGCATGCTTGGTAATAGGGGACCCCGACAAGGATAATTATGGAATCCACCGGTACATTATCGATTACCAATTTGAACCAAATGCAATCTCAGGAGGTGACGATTCTCGTTGCGGGCTTACAAGAGAAAATGACAAAGGGGATATAGATGGGGCTACAGTCCCGTTCTGCTGGATAGCAGTCCCGGAACGCTGGGATTGGAAGATTGACACTGCCACTATTCAGATCGAACATAGCAAAAAGCTTATTGAACCCGAATGTGCTGTTGGGAGTTCAGACCCTGATAATTTCTCAAGTAATAGTGATGGCTGTCAGGTAACCCAAAATGGTTCAATAACTATCGTCACTGCTTCGAACTTAGATAGCTATACCGGTGTCTGGGTTCGAGCTAAAGTTTCAACATTGGACGCGGACAATACGGCAGATTTTCTTCCCCCGCCGAAAGCACCTTCGCAAAACGATGGGAAACATCCAGTTTCAAGAAACATAAAATATATTGGATTAGCTCTTCTTCTCGCAATCCTCGGCAAGGTAGCAATGAATCGGATGATTTTATTTAGAGGAAGAGATATCGTCCGCAGCGGAGGGGCTACGGAAGCTGCTTTTGCAGATAATAGTGAAGGTCCGACAAAAACGTTGAGTAATGTGGCGATGGAAAAACTTGTAACGCTCAGCGTTGTCCCTCCTGAAGATATCACTCCGTATCATGGGGCCATTCTTGTTGACGAAGAAGTTACCAAAGAAGCAAAACAAGCCTGGTTTCTATCACAGGTTCTTGATGAAAAAATTGAAATGGTTGGAAAAAGCGGAGCTAAATTCAAATATGTTTCAAAAGAACCTCCCGAGAAGTACTCATCGTTGTGGTATTTCTTTGGACATGAAGCACATTTAAAAAATCCTGTTCTGTACCTTCTTCATTCGGAAACCGAAGAACTATCCGGACATGGTTTCTTGCCAGGTTGGAAAAAATTGGACAAAGAACTCACACTTTGGGAAGAAGACTCTGATCTTTGGACCCATAAAAAACCGAATGGAAACGTATCTGCTTACCTTTTCCTTTCTTCCTTATTCGCCTTCGCACCTTTGAGCTATTTTCTAGGCCCTCTCGCCTACCTACCGGTTTCATTTGTAATGGGCGTATTTATAGCATCTCTATTTCGAGGCTGGGAACTAGCTGTTAGGTCGCCAAAGGGTTCAGGATTATGGATTCAGATACAGGGATTCAAAAAATTCATTCAAACATCTGAAGCCCGACATGTTGAAGAAGCAGCTGAAAATGGAACACTTCGCCAATACACTGCTTGGGCCGTTGCTCTAGGAGAAATAGACCACTGGAATAACATCATGAAAGATGTTTCAAGAGATCACCTTGCCGACCCAACTGTCGGCTATGCCTACACTTGGTGTATTCATGCTGCCGCCTTCAACGCCCACTCCACTTCGCTTGATGCCTCTATGGGGTCAGGATCTTCCGGTGGTGGTGGTGGCGGCGGAGGCGGTGGTGGCGGCGGCGGTGGCGGCGGCGGCGGTGGCGGCGGCGGCGGCTGGTAATTCAAAAATGTTCAGTTATGCAATGAGCCACTACAGTATGAGGTAGAGAAACTATGAGTATCACTGAAGAAAACCCATCAGGAGAAGAACTACGGGAACGCTACAAAATCGAGCGGAATAAACGACTACGTAATGATGGACCCGAACAATACCTTGAACCAACAGGCCGCTTCGCCCATCTACTTGAAGACCCCTATACAAAGATTGAAGACAGAGAACCACGAAAAGATGAAGTAACCGTCGCAATCATTGGGGGTGGATTCGCCGGACTTTGCGCCGGGGCACGACTCAAAGAAGCCGGAATTAAAGACGTGACGATCATTGAAGGGGGAGGAGATGTCGGCGGCGTATGGTACTGGAACCGATATCCAGGAGCGATGTGCGATACCGCCGCCATGGTGTATCTACCACTATTAGAAGAAACAAATAACTTCCCATCAGCGAAATACGTTTATGGTCATGAAATCCACGCCCACGCGCAACGAATAGCAGAAACATTTGACCTTTATGAAGGAGCTCTTTTCTCCACAACAGTTCAAGAAGCACGATGGGATGAAACCATAAACAAATGGATAGTTAAAACCGATCGCGGAGATGAACTCAAAGCCCAATTCCTCGTCATGGGAACAGGACCTATGCACAATCCCAAACTCCCAGGAATATCTGGGATAGAAGATTTTAACGGCCACATGTTCCACACCGCACGTTGGGATTATGACTACACCGGTGGAGATAGAACCGGAAGTCCCATGGATCGGCTATCTGACAAACGCGTGGGGATAATCGGAACCGGAGCAACAGCAGTCCAATGCATTCCTCACCTAGCTAAGACATCTGGAGATCTCTACGTTTTTCAAAGAACTCCGTCATCAATTGACGTGCGGAACAATCGGTCACTAACGGATGAAGATTTCAACTCTTTACAAACCGGGTGGCAAAAGGAATGGTTAGACAACTTCGCAACCCTCCAATCCGGTGGTTTTGCCGACAAGGACCTGGTGAAAGATGGATGGACCGACATAGCTATAAGAATACGGGACCGAATCATCACCAAAATTCAAGACAACCCCGGGGCTGAACTCGATGATGTCTGGATGGAAGCTTTTAGCGAATCAGATGACGAAAAAATGAATGAGATACGTTCCCGTGTCAACTCAATTGTCACCGACGGAACCGTCGCTGAATCACTGAAACCCTGGTACCGCCAACTATGTAAACGCCCATGCTTCCATGATGAATACCTTCAAGCTTACAACAATCCTAAAACCCATCTCATAGACACTGATGGGAGAGGAGTTGAACGAATCGATGAAACAGGGATCTGGGCCAACGGAGAGCACTACGAACTGGACTGCATCGTTTTAGCTTCAGGTTTCGAAGTTCACATCGTGCATTCAGCTCACTATGAAACATACGGGAAAGAAGCAGAAAGCCTAAACGAACATTGGGACGGTGGAATGAAAAGCCTTCATGGAATAAATATCCACGGGTTCCCTAACCTCTTTATCCTCGGACTGGCTCAGGGTGGGAGCCTTGTCGCTAACGTCACCCACAACTTCAGCGAAACATCAACAGCGATCGCCGCGATGATAAGTAACTGTTTAGAAACAGGTTGCGAGACTCTTGAACCAACAGCTGAAGCTGAAACGAACTGGGTTGAGCGTCTACAAATACAAGATAGAGGGTTTCTAGCAAATTGTACGCCGGGCTACTACAACAACGAAGGGCATGAAACAACAGACAGAGATCTCTTTAGCACAGCTAGATTCCCTGATGGATCAGTTGCTTTCTTCAACTATCTAACGAACTGGGTTAACAGTGGAGAATATGAAGGGATCTCATTTAACTAAATTAAGCCCACCAACTTTGCTCGCAAGCATCAGATACTCATGTAATACTTAACAAATAGGTGAAAGGAGGGGTTTTGTTAAGGTACGCCGATCCCCCAACCTTGCTCACGAACGTGTTCGATGACGTTGAACAAGTCAAAGAACTCTTAGAAAGCGAAGCCCCATATACACCTTTAGGGGGATGGTATAACCCAGGGGCAGATCCGCACTCTCGCACTCGACCAATGTGGTTCCAAAACGACTGGGTACACGATGTGTATGCCGCTAAAGGATCGGAACTGTTCCTGAACAATCCCACATACATAAAATCTGCACAAGAATTTTATGATGCTGAAATCATCGAACCCCATAGCGTGTATGTAAACATGATGGCAGCAATCGTTGATGGGGGACCTGCCCACACGGACAACCCGAGATTCCATGGACGAGAAAGAGGAAACACGCCAATGTGGTTACTGCGGGCCATGTTATGGTCAGATCTTTTTGACGAATACGAAATTGTTCAAGCTACTGCAATCTGGTGGCTTAACGATGTAGAAGGCGGAGGAATCTATTTTTGGCCAAATGGCCCCGATAATCCCCCACAGCACCATGTTGGAGACATGGCGAACACAGCACTTGTGGGGGATAACCATGGAATGTTCCACCAGGTAGGCCCCGTCGGTCCATTTGACAAAGGCACCATTCTTGTAACTCCATCAGCTCAACTCAACCCAGTTGGAAATGGGGAATGGGTCGTTACTGATCACGATGAAGAGATTTACAAGGCCTCCCTTGATCAATACCGGGTTTCTGTCCTTTGGAAAGCTAACGTTTTCAAAAACCATGAAGAACGCGAACAAAAAAGCGCCAACCCTTTAACTATGTCAGAGGTCATTAATATCTTTAACGCTGACTTAGAAGAAAGAAACATAGGCTTTCATTTAGCTTCGAACAATATTGAAGACGCGGAGACTATTTCAACTATTTCAGCTATCTACGCAGAAGCGAAACCCATTAACGCACTGAAGTCAGTATTTGAAACCATTAGACAATAACGGTTTTAACTTTCTCTCCCGGGTTGGCTAACCGGCGGATCACCCGGTTCTAAACCAGCAGGGATGGAAGAGAGATCCGGATTCTCAATAAATTCCATTGAACCATAATCAAAAACCCAAACATCTATGTAGGACTCAGTATTTGGAAACCACCGCCAGCCACATGCTTCGGTCAGGGCTTCACATCGAACTCCTGTATCCTCGTACTCTTTTTTCAAAACCCAATGGGTTTCGGCTTTGTTAAGTTCCCATAGATCAACGCGGGCATCAAGAACATAGTCATATCCAAAACCGCATTCCGGTGCTAGAGCTTCGCAGCGTTCTGTTTGCACACCCGCGATCACAACTCGGGTATCAGAGTCGTGGTCGTCGTGTCCTTCATGATCTCCGTCGTCGTGGTCGTCGTGGTCGTCGTGTCCTTCATGATCT
>Ga0066851_10001689_pt1 | contig 10525 bp, 9 predicted proteins | sample ETNtaG_7_FD_65493 | JGI IMG/M metagenome (GOLD analysis project Ga0066851, IMG submission 65493) | Marine microbial and viral communities from oxygen minimum zone, Eastern Pacific Ocean - ETNP201406SV65 | ecosystem: Environmental > Aquatic > Marine > Oceanic | place: Pacific Ocean: Eastern... | reverse complement strand
TAACCATTTAGATGAAAATCAGGTATTATCACCGATACATCATATTCTAATTTACACAATTCTTTTATTTTTAATTGCTGAAGTCCGTAGAATTCTTCTGATAAAGTATCCATGTACCACAAGATTATTTTTTTAGTCTTATCCAGAGACTTAATAATTTCAAATGGACTATCATTTTCATATAATGGTCTGATAAGGAAAATATCGCAAGAATATGATAATTCTAAATTTTGTATTTTTTCAAATAATATTCTATTTGTCCAAATCTCATTAAAATCTTCTATAATATTATTATTAAAATAAAAAGTTACTTTCATCACTTTAAAATGCCCTCCTTACTAAAATCATAATTCATATCAAAATGAGCTCTGTATTAATAAAATTATATAATTTTTCTGCCCATTCTATTTGAACTTCTGCATCTGGATGATTACATTCCGTTACTCTATTTCCAGCACTACCCAAAAATGGTTCTTCATAAAAATAATCAAAATCAACTAATTCTGCTATTTTACAAGTTTTATCTAAAAATCCTTCTTTATTAATATCACCTTCAAAAAAAATGTATTTAATATTATTAGATTTAAAAAATGATTGTAATGATATAACATATCTCCAAGTTATTTCTGAAACACTTTTATTATCAGGTACATAATTAAAATTTATTTCATCTTTATCTACAGAAGTATCTCTTTGATGGGTTTCCCACGCAGTATAACCATCATGTCCAAATTGTGCACCTTCCCATCTGCCCCCAGCATCATAAAATGACGGTGCTATATATCCAGAACCATGTTCAAAATCATCTTTATTGGCCTTATTTACCCATATTTCATTTCTAACTGGATATGATAATTGTAATACAAATAAAGTATCTTTTAATTTATCTTGATTTTCAGAAATCCAATCGTAGGTAGTCCTAAATATTCGTTGATTAGAACCACCACCTTCAGATTGGTTAATATCTTCTGCACCAAACTTATCGGCAAGAAATTTAGAATATCGTTCTTTTGCTGGATTATCTAAACCATAACCTTCGGTGTAACTACAACCATTACTATATATATATTTTATATTATTCATCTACTTTTCAATGATTTTATCAATATATTCTTTTAAAACCTGATTTACGAAATCATCGTGCCCTTTAATTTTTGGATGTCCTGGTGGTGGACAATCATCAAATTTAAGAAACTCTATCTCATCATTTTCCGTATACGCATTTTGTGGACTGTTATCAGATATCCATTCCGCCATACCACCATATGAAATTTTTTCGTTTTTATAAAACCACCAATTTGACCAGTCAATCATATTTGATATCCACCGTAAAGAATTATTAACATCAAAAATAGTAGAAATCTTTTTACTGTCAGGATAAATTTGAGATTTGGTTTTTGCATCAAATAACCAGGAATTAGAATTATCATCACTAAAAAGATTTTGATAACTAAAAAATAAAAAATTTACTCCATTATTTTTTAAAAATTCTTGAGTCATTAATATATGTTCAATACTATTTAATCGTATATCTTCTTTGGATAAATATTTCCACAAATAAATAAAATCGTCATAGTCTACCTTGTTGTTCGGGACATAAGATTGTAATCCATTCAATTTTAAATGGCAAGTCTCAAAATCATTCTCAATCCTATCCAAACCAGACCAGCTTACTAAAACTATTATATCTTTATTTGATATCCCATTGTCTATTGCTGTCCTAACAGAATTTAAAATAGTCCTGGATATATATAAGTTCCCCATCCCACTCAAACCATAATTCTTAAAATTACAATCCGAATAAATATTTTGAAGAGCCCTTGGCCAGAGTTCTGGTTCAGAAAAACTACACCCACTTGTTATAATATACTTTTTGATCTAAAATCCTCCAAGGTCAATATTTTTATATAAAAATTCAGCCCACAAAATTTTTCTCATTGTATTGCCCTCTCTAATTCTTTTAAAAACCATTCATCATAATTAATATTTTTAAATAATGTCTGATTGTGTAATATTATATCACGGGAATCATCAAACATTTTTTCCATATCAAAATTATTAAAATTACGAACCCTTTCGACTTCACTGGCCACGAATTTTAATCTTTCGTAATCATCTTCAATTTCATCATAAGATTCATCAAATATGTTTGGAAAAGTTTTAAATCCAAAATTTTTAAATAGTTTTAATGATCCACAACTCGATGCAAGAATAAAAGGGTGAAAAATACAGGCTTTAAATATTTTATCCGTCAATCTTGGATTGCCATCATAAAATGAAGATTCTGTTATAACGCTAAAATATGTATTATCGTAATGATCCCTATTAGGTAAGCTATCATTAATTCCTAAACCTGGTGAATTAGTTTCATTGATAGTAGATGGGACAAATCTATCAAAAAACTCTTCAACAAAAGTCGTATCAAAATTATATTCTATCATCCTATTAATTACTCTATCAACTGAATAATCTCCACGATTTAAAAAAGAATATAAACAATCATTATTATTATCTTCCAAAATGTACTTTCCCAATAATATACGATGAGATTTCATAACTCCATTGTAAAAAAGAAATTTAAATTTTCTGTTCGTGCTGTTTGGTAATTTCAAATATGATTTCCATGATTGGTTATCTGCAGATAATGCATTACGTTTAAAAATACTTGAATAGTTTAATAGTTCAGAACAAAACGATAAGTGTTGATCTCTATTATCAAACGAATTTTGTAGCAAAAATATCTTATTTCTGTGTCCATTTTCTCTAATAAACTTTATAAATTCACATATTTCTTCCAGCTGTGCCGATTCTACAATTCTGTCTATTAAAATAATAGATTTTTTATTGTCAATAACATTTAGTATTTCTTTCTTGTTAATTTCTAAAAATTCATCAGAAATAGAATTATATGCAAAAATAATAAAAAAATGTTTGGGATGCAAGTCATTCCCGTTATTTATCCAATTATAAGAATTTAAATTTCCTTTGAGTTTAATTTTATTAAAACTATAATCAGAAAATCTATCATCCATTACAATATCCATTCCATTTACATACATCAATTTAACATACCCCATATAATATTATAAATATTTTCATGATCAACCAGTTTAGACGACAGTAAATGTTTCTGATTAAATACCAAATCATCAAATATATCACTATACCACGTTTTCAATTCTTCCTTTGGTAATTCACACAGTCGCTTGACTTCACCAAAAACTTTTAATAATCTATCACCATGATCCTCTATTCCATCATAAGATTCATCAATAAATGGTGAAAAAGTTTTAAATCCCTGTTCTTTTACCTTTTTCAAAATGCCGGGCGGCCCTAATAGTATAAAAGGTAATAATTGAGATATTGGCTTGTAAGTTTTTTCACTACAATATATTGATTCAGTAGCATAACAACTTTCTGTAACTACATCAAAATAAACTTTACTGTATGTCTCTTTAAAATCAAATCCTGGCCAGAGACCATCTGTTTTCCATACAAATTCATCTTCTATTTGTAGTGGTTGTAATTTTTTTAATTTTTTTTGAATTTCCCAGATTTTATTTTTTAATAAAGTATCTTTAATCCACCAATTATCATCTGGCTCCCACCCGAGAGGAAAATTACTTTTTGTCCGTAGGGGTCCCATACTAACCAGCCCCTTATCAAATAAATTATTTTCTAACATTAATGAAAGAATTGCTATTCTATATCCTCTTCCCATATTACGATTCATGCATAAAAAATATTTAGGTCTTAAAAAATTTAAATCAATATCTTCTATTGAATTTATCCCAACAGTTAAATCACTATTATTTTCTACCTCCGGTGGGACTTGAATATCACCAAGTTCATAACTTCTACACACTTCTATCATCGATTCAAACATATGATTTGACTGTAAAATATGTAATTTATTTTCAGTCAAAACTTTAAATTTTTTACAAAAATTTTTATATTGAAGATGTCCATTAAGATTGCTTGATAAAAAAATTACCCTTGATGCATCAATTTTATGTCTTAAAAGATAATTATGTAAATTCTTATATGCTTCCATTTCAACATGACCTTCTTGCATATAACTACATAAAATATATCCATTACCATCATTTATTAATTTTTTTATTTTATTGGAAGTATTTTCCAAAAACCCGATAACTTTTTTATCTTCATGTGATTCTTTTAATCCAAGATATCTTTTTAATCCCGAACCAACACATACATAATAAATAAATGGGACATTTTCTACCAAATCAAATTCAGATTTAATAATTGAAATTTTAATTTTATTATCTCCACTTCCAACCTCACCCTTGATAAATGGATCAGGATAATGAAATCTATTATTAAATAATATGTTAATTTTTTTCATATTTAATTTCCTTCAAATATTCCATTAATATTTCAATGGATGATTTTTTAATTATATAAGATTTTTTTGGAATATATGGTGAATATTCAAATTTACCATAATTAAAAGTACCATCATTTTTATTTAATATTTTAACAACATCCGATACCTGTATTGATGTCGAATTAACTAAATTGATTTCCTTATCTAATATTTTATTTTCAATTTTCATTTTAATATATTCATATACATCTTCATAACATACCAAATTAAACTTAGAATTTTCTGTTAATGTTATTGGTTCATTATTAATAATTTTCTTCAACGAACCTGGAATCTTATCTGATTCTCCACACTGTATCAAATGGGTAAGTTTAATTATAAAATGATTTTCTATCTTAGATTTTATTAAATCCCCTGATAACTTTTTGAATAATGCATATGGTGATTCAATCTTATTAACAGTATCAATTGAACTCACATAAATAAAGCACCCACCACTTAAATTTATTAATTCCGAAGTCAATATCAAATTATCATCAACATACTTTAAATCTAAATCAGTAAAATTAGCCCTCGAAGGATTATATGCAGAATGAATAATAATATCATATTTAGTATCACCATTTACGATATCAACCCGATTTGATCTATTTAAAAATGATGCACTGGGTATTTTATCCAAAATAAATTTTCCTAATCCAGAATCAGTTCCGGTTATAAGTATTTTTGTATTATCAAATATCATACAATTTATTTATATTTTTATATAATAAATTACAAAATTCATGATTTGCAACTTTGCCTGGATGTCCTCTTGGTGGATCCCCACCAATATCAGTTCCCCAAGAATTTAGTTTATCTGCAAAATTCTCATATGATTCCGTCAAATACCATTTACTTTTATCTATCATAGGTTCTATTCTATTAATAATACTTTCCATACCACCATCTAATTTTACATCACCATTCTTTAAAATAAATTTTCTCTTTTTTAATCCGATTACCCACCCAAGTGCATCAAAAAAGTAATATGGAATTTCATGACGTTCAAAAAAATTCTGGAGTCCTACTATATAACTCAAAGTCTTTTTAATATAAACCTCTTCATTATAGGTATCAATAAAAAATTTTTTATAAAATTTATTTAACCGTGAGTTGGCATCGTCTATTGGATGATCACCAGTTACATAAATATATTTACTTTCAAAATTATCCCACATTCTAAATCTATCATATGTTGTCCATCCTATTACAACCAAATTGTGTTTCCAATCTTCTTTTGGTATGGACATAAAATAATTCAGTGTGGACTCGTATATATAATCATTTCCATGACCACCATACGCCAAGTTTTGTTCACTTAATAATAATTTCTTTGATAGTAAAAAAGACCAACTATTATCTTTATTTAAACTGCTATTTCTAATATTACCGTCCTCAACAATATTCCAGCCTGCTGTCAAACTATCTCCATTTGTAAATAATCTATTCATGGTATAACTCAATCAAAACCGTCTCCCAAAAATCATACTCACTTGGCATTTGTCTATAACATTCTTCATTCCATAATAAAATATCTTCCATTTGCCAATACCACTCATGGATATCTGCAATAGTCATAGATGAAAGCCTAAAAACTTCTTTCTTAATTAATTCCAATCGATTTTTATCAGACTCCCCATCATAAGTCTCATCAATAAATGGATGAAATGTTTTAAATCCAATATCTTTCAGTAATTCAAGTGTATGTCTTGATCCCATAAAAATTGCTGGTTGAAAGTTTGCAAAGGGCTTCCATGTCTTTTCTGTTAAAAAAGTCGACACTCCTTCTGGATCAAAAAACTCACTTTCTGATGTTATATTAAAATATGAATCTAAATATGGAATTTTAGGATTTATAAGTTCCTCTTTAATTCTCAATGGTTCAGTTTCATCGTTAGGAAAAAGTAAACTGACAAATCCCCTTTCCAATAAATTATTTTTTTTAATAAAATCCACCAATTCTATTCTATGATTTTTACATTGTGCATTATATGAAACAAAATGCTTGTTTCGAATTTTATTTTTAGTACTTAAAAATTCTTGCAATGTTACTTTATGATGTTGATGTTTACTTTGCATCCCGGGTAGAGGAGTGTCATCACCTTCAATTGCAGAATGTGTAACGTGTGGAATATTAAAAATATTTATTTTTTCAAAAATATTATTTTTCACACACAAATCATCATATTTTTTTTTATATCCATAATTAAAAGAAGTTATATAAATCTGAGACGGATTAATTTTATTTCTTTTGCAAAAATTATGGAGATTGATAATATCTCGTTCATAAAAATCTATAGATTCCAATTCAAATGATATAAACAATTTACAAAACTTATTTCTCAATCCAATTTTTGTTTCAATAGACAATATACTATCTAAATTAGACACCACATGAGAAAAGTCTGGAAATCCGACATAACAATGAATTGTAATACAGTGTATCCAATTTAACCCTCTATCTAAATAATCAGACGAATGATTCATGTATACCCGCTTTAAAGATACATTATGATGTGCATTATGATGTGCAATTAATATTTCTGTGGTAAAATTCAATGATATTTCGTCAATAATACTACGATACGGTATTTCGGATGGAGTCATCCACGACATCCCATCACTATCTTGATAATACCCATCATATACAACATTGTTTAAAATATCAATATCATCGGACATCCGGTACGCATTAGGAACAACCAAACCCTTATCATTTATAGTATCAAACCCAAAATTTATTTTTTCAATATTAATCATTATTCACCCAATTCTACCCAACAACTGTGTATTAAATTTTCAATCTTTTTATATTCTCGCTCAACATAAACTTCAAAGTGTTTGAAATTATGAACAATAATTGGCTCCAATTCCCAATACCAATCATCTATTTCCCTTTTACTCATATTACACAATCTCAAAATTTCTTTATAAATTACTTTTTTTCTATCTTCATAAGTTTCTAATTCATCATAAGATTCATCTATCCAACCTTCAAATGTTTTAAATCCCCATTCTCGTAATTTTTTAAGATAATTTTTAACTGAAATAACAATAAATGGTTGCATAGTATTTACAGGCTTCCAAAGTTTTTCGGTAATATGAATTTTTTTAATATAAAAATCGTTATCATATCCGGATGGACCCCAATTTGATTCAGTAATTATATCAAAATATGATGCCATATGTAAAAGTGGATTCAAAAAATCCTGTCTGCCTTCATTTTTGTGATCAAGTGAAACTGGAACTATATTTTTAACTTCCTCAATATATGCATTATATTCATCATATAAAAGTTCTCGTCTTAAAAATTTTTCGTAATCAAAATTTTCTCTATTTTGATCTTTTGGTTCCTGACCAGGGAACCAACTTGTTAACCCCATATCTAAAATTTTATTTTTTAATAGAAAAAATAATAATTCTATACGATGTTCTTTCATATTATTATTTAAAGTTAAAAAATGTTTCGGTCTATAATATCTCCTACCAAATAAAATTAAATTTTTAATTGATTCTAAATCATGATTCTTTCTCTCACTATAAATTAATGCCGCTTGATAATTAAAAAAATCAGCTTCTATAAATAATTTATTAAAATTAGAAATATCACAATCTAATATACTCTCATGAAATAAAAATTTAACATCACTTGAGTGAATATCATTCTTTTCAAAAAATGATTTAATTACCTTAAAAACTGTTGAATCTTCATCATAATGTGATGGAATTGTATCATTACACAACACAATCATTTTAGCATTTTTATTAGATATATCATATAAATATTTTTTGTCCAAACTATTTAATATTTCAAAATTATCCAAGTTGCACCCAATATCAAAAAAAATAATGTATTTATCACTTTCCATATTAAAATTTGATGTCAATGAATAAAAAATTTGCTTAGCGTGATTTGGCAAACCACGAATTCTCATGTAATCTATAAACTCTTCTATTTCATATTCAATGACTATATTTTTTATATTAAATTGAGCAGATAGAAAAATGAAATTAATTTTAGACATTTAATATCTCTTTGGTCAACATTGCTAAATTATTACTTTTCATAAAATTCAAATAATGATTCGCATTGAAAATTAAAATATTTTCCATATTCCAATACCATTCATGAATTTCTTCATTACTAAATTTAGATATACGTAAAATCTCGCTATAAATAATTTTTATTCTTTCATTATAATCTTCTACTTCATCATAACTCTCATCAATATAACCACTAAACGTTTTATATCCATTTTCTCTTAATGTTCTTAACATAAATGGACTGCCTATAACGATAAATGGCTGATAATTTCCAAGTGGTTTAAATATTTTTTCTGTACAAAAAATTTGGTCATTATCAATCCAAGTCTCGGTTGTTATATTAAGATAAGAATCTAAATAAACTTTATATACTGAATCGGTGATTGTTAGTCCGGTATCAATATTTTTTTTGTCTGGCCAAAAACCCAAACGTGGTTTATAACTAACATACGAGTTATCTACCAAATTATTAAAATCCAAAAATTTTATTAAATCAGTTCTATGTAGTCTTGGTGAATTATTAAAAGATAAAAATCTTTTTTCTCGTATGGTATTTTTTGTTGATAAAAAATCATCTTCATGTATTTTAGGATGCGAAAAAAATGATGTTGAAGCTTCTTTACCGTTTCGTTCCAATAACAATCCCTGAGGATCATAAAGATATTTATAGAAAATCATTTTATTTTTTATATTATTCACATTACAGTAAGTCTCATGTATATTTTGCAATATGTAATTCATAGAATATATTTTTATTTTATTTGGATTTATATCATTGTGATGTAAAAAAGAATAAGCCGCGTCAAAAGAGTTATCATAAGGAAAAATAAATGATTCCTGTGAATTATAAATTACTACAGATATATCTATATATTTTAACAATTCAATAGTTTTTTTACCAAAAATATTATGAAAATTTTTAAAAATATGTTCTGGTGCATGAGCGTTTACTGGACTAATAAAATAAAAATATTTTTGCTTTAAATCATGTATGTCTCCAACTTTATAAAAACAAGGTTCTCTTTTTTTCATTTCACGAACTAATGTATCACTATAATAACCGAGGTTATTTTTAGCTAAAATATCATCTTCTGGTCTAAAATCAAAAGAAAAATTTGTATCTTCTTCATCATAAATCAAATCTTGAAAATTACCATTCCAATCTACATCAGAAATAATTCTACGAGATACATCACTTTTTATACAATGATCTAAAACATCACCGTACAGCCCATTGGGCAAAAAATCACCAGATTTGTGCACATTTTCATAAACAAAATTTATTTTCATAATTCCTAAAAAACCTTTACTTTATATTTCTTAGAAAATCCAACTCCGTCCATATAACTATTCACTATTGGTTTTCCTTTTACATTTAAACTTGTATTTAACACCATTGGACATCCTGTTTTCTTATAGAACTCCTTAATAAGTAGATAATAACCTGGATTGTCATCTTTACTCACGGTCTGTACTCGTGAAGTGTTATCTATATGACATATTGCTGGATATTTCTCAGGGAATTTACAAGGTGCTACAAACTGCATAAATTGAGATTTCTTAACTGGCATATCAAAGATTTCATGTGCGTGTTCTTCAAGGACAGATGGAGCGAATGGACGAAACTTTTGTCTATGTTTTATCTCATTCACTCTATCCTTTATATCATCACCACGGGGGTCTGCCAGTAGAGAACGGTTTCCTAATGCTCGAGGACCGAACTCCGCCCTTCCGTTTGCCACACCAACGATATTTCCCTGTAACAATTCATCTAATACTTTCTTTCTTGGATAACGACCTTCTATATCATAACCAGTAAATGGTGATGTCCAATTCACGTGTTCACCGAATACATATGCTGCACAACCGAGTGATGAACCTGCATCACCTGGGTTTGGTAGTATCCATAAATTAGGATAGTAATTACGGGCTATAATTGAATTAGCTACACAGTTTAGTGCAACTCCCCCCATATAAACACAATTATCAGTCTCGGGAACTAACTGTTGTGTCAATTTAAATACTTTCTCAATTTCTTCTTCACATATCCATTGAACGTTTGCTGCTATATTGAATTTCCAATCATCA
>Ga0066851_10001687_pt1 | contig 10527 bp, 10 predicted proteins | sample ETNtaG_7_FD_65493 | JGI IMG/M metagenome (GOLD analysis project Ga0066851, IMG submission 65493) | Marine microbial and viral communities from oxygen minimum zone, Eastern Pacific Ocean - ETNP201406SV65 | ecosystem: Environmental > Aquatic > Marine > Oceanic | place: Pacific Ocean: Eastern... | reverse complement strand
TCACTAGCCATAACTCCTGGTGCAGCGTTGTCTTTAGGTGCTAAACCATTACAGTTATTTGGTACAGAAGCACAGAAGGAAGCTCATCTCCCAGATTTAGCAGCAGGAAAGAGGATGTTTGTGTTTGGATTATCTGAACCTGGAAGAGGTTCGGATGCTACAAATCCGCAAGTTACAGCTAGGAAAGACGGAGATAAATGGGTGATTAAAGGTGAGAAATGCTGGTCTACCAATGCAAAATGGTCAAGTCATGTTGTAGTTCATGCAATGACTAGTCCTGAATCTAAACCTGGTTATCGAACTACTTGTTTCATAGTACCTATGGATGATCCAAATGTATCCTATCAGGAAATGGCAGGAAAGGATTTGTGGAGTCAGTCATCTACAGGTTCTATCACTTTTGACGATGTAACAGTAACAGATGATGCAATATTAGGAAAGGAAAATGAAGGATTCAAAGTTATGGCTCAGACATTGAATGGTGGTAGATTATTCATTGCAGGCATGTCTTTGGCATCTCTTGCTTTTGGCCTTGATAAATGTAGAACATATGCACAGGAAAGAGAACAGTTTGGAGTTCCAATTGGAAGTTTTCAGAGAGTTCAAGATGTTATTATTGATATGGATATTACTTTAGAACAAGGTTTGACATGGTTGATGGATTTAACAAATAGATATAATGATAATACATTGGACAGAGAATCAGCAGCGAAAGTTAAGATTGAATGTTCACGAAAAGCTTCAGATCATTTGACTATGGCAATGGAAATTTGTGGGGGTGTTTCTTCCCTAGATGAATTTGGATTAACACGGCATCATCGAGATTTATTTGTTTGTAGAGTTGGGGAAGGTAGTAATTTTGCATTGAAGGGCTTTGCAGCTAGGCCACTAATGCCAGACATTACACTTCAATAGGCCACAAAACAGTTATAGACAGTAGTATTGGTCTTATGTGGATTTCGAAGAATTAGTATGTTATAGTCAAACGGTTATTCTCATAATTCTAGGAATAGGCTATCTTATAAATTTTGTAAATAAACCTAATTCAACTATTTCTAAGATTGAAAATAAATGTCCTTCATGTGATTATATTATCTCAGATAAAGAGGTCAATTATTGTTCTAAATGTGGTAATATGCTTTCTCATTCAGAAGGAATATCTCTAGAAAAATAGTATTCATAATACTTTAAGTATCATAAGTTGTCTATAGATGAATGAAGCATAGAGATATTTCTTTATCAGATGATGGAAACGAGGTTTGTAGTGTAGCAGGTTGTGGAAAAGTACCAAAGCGTTCTATACCTCGGAAAAGAATTGAAAAAACAGGTAGCTTAAATCTTCAAGGTTCTAGCCGAAAGGCTTCCCTTTGTTCAGATTGTTACCGTATTTTCAAAAAATCATCTAAAAAGGATAGGACTATGGAGTCTTTAGGAAGATGAACGCAGCTTATTCAATATTTGAGGCTGAATTTCGTTCATTTTTTCGTCGTAACATACAGTCTCTTAGCAAACGTTTATTTGGTACTATTATAATTACATTATTAGGCTTGTTATTCTCTTTTGCCTGTATTCGTCTTGTTAAATTTGTAATAGATAATCCGGAATTATTTCCAGAAGGGTCCAATGAAGGATATGGAACTATTTTACTGATATTTTTTGCATTGTTTACTTTGCGTTCCGCAGGTATTACTTACCGTAGAATAATTAAATCTAAACGTATGGAATTACACCTTGTTCAGCCTATATCTCCTAGACAGATAATGTTTGGAATGTTTCTTTCTATTTTAGTTCCAAATATATTATTAGCTTCTTCATTATTATTGGTTTTTTACACAGGTAATATTGCAACTAATTCCAATATTGATGTAACAAATGAATTTTTAGGATTATTTTTCTTATTTACAATATTATCAGCTTTGTCAGGTTATATGTTTTCTATTGTGGGCGCACTTCATCCATTTTCACGCAAAATGACTTTTCTGATTACACTTTCACCAATATTAATTGTTTTGATGTTAGTTGCAAATGAGTCTCATTCTAATCCAGAGGTAGCATTGGGTATTACATCTAGTTGTTTACTACTTTTATTAGTATATTTTTACAATATGGATCGTATATTTATTGAAGCTTTGGAGTCTTATAAGATCAACTCATCATCCCACAGAAATCCTATAAGGATTTTACAATTTAAATGGCTGAGTTCTATTTTGGGGAATAGAGTAACTTCAATTTGTTCTAAAGAAGTAATATCATCTATACGTGAAAGAGATGTACTAAGTTCTGCATTTTCAACATTTTCAATAGCCTTTATTTTGATATTTTGGTGGTTTAAAATGGGAATTCCAAGTGAACCCGTAGGTGATTTACCATCAACATTGTATTATCCTGGAATGCTTGCAATTAGCATGTACATGGGGGTTTTACTTCAGTGCACAATGTTAGGTTCAACGATGCTTGGAGTTGAAGGGAAAAGATTATGGATTATGAAGTCAAATCCTGTTGAGTCAATATTGATAATGAAGGGTAAAGCAAGCGCCTTAGTCATGATGGCATTACCTGGTTTAGTAGCTATTTGGCTTCCTATATGTATTCTTGCAGCATTTCCATTAAAGGTAACACTCTTTTTTGGTGAATGTGTATTAATTCTTATTTTTTGTAATACTGGATTAGGTGTGTGGTCAGGTAGTGCTTTTGCGAATTTCGATGAAAGTGATAGAGGTAATCCTGATATTTTAGTTCAATTTATGTTGATGGGGACATCTGCATTATTTTCTTCAATTATTTTGATTCTTCCAGCTACAGTAATGCTTTGGAATCATAATTTAGGTTTATTTGCAGGTTTGATATTTCTATTTGTTTCTTTTGGAATAATGGTTGCAGGTATTCGCGCCGCTTCATCTTCATATAAATCGATATTCATAGATAGCTATGGAGTATAGTTCGCCGAATAGGATAATAATAGCCTTTCCATACTAAGTTGTGGTACTGGTTGCATCCGAGGAAATGGAATCTTATTTTCGTGCCTTAGAAGAAAAAGCTGACGCTTGTTATTCGATAGTTTCTGAGGCTCGTAAAGCAGGTTTTGATCCTTCAACAGAAGCTGAAATACCAAGGGCTAAAGATCTTGCCGAAAGAGTAGAAGCTCAGGTAGGTCCTGAAGGAATTGCCCCTAGAATTCGAGAAGTTGCAGAAAATAATGACCGAGAAACAACTGCATTAATTATAGCTAAAGAATTAGCAGGTAAACTAAGAGCTGAAAGTGGAGTTGAAGTTGCTCTAGAACAAGCAGTTAGAACCTCACTTTCGATACTCACAGAGGGAGTTCTTGTGGCGCCTACTGAAGGTGTTGTTAAGATTAGTACATTAGAGAATAATAACAATACAACTTGTGCTTCGATATATTATGCAGGACCAATACGTGCAGCTGGAGGAACTGCTCAAGCACTATCTGTTTTGATAGCTGATGTAGTTAGAAGAGAGTTAGGATTGGATGCTTATATTCCAACACCAGCTGAAATTGAAAGGTATAAAGAAGAAATACCTTTGTACAAAAGAGCAGTTAATCTTCAGTATGTTCCTAGTCCTGAAGAAATAGAAACTATTGTTAAATCTTGTCCAATTTGTATAACTGGTGAAAGAACAGATAAATTAGAAGTTGCAGGAAATAGGGATTTACCAAGAGTTGAAACTAATTCATTGAGAGGTGGTGCATGTTTAGTATTGGCAGAAGGTCTTTGTCTTAAAGCTGCCAAAGTTCTCAAACATGTAGATAATTTGTCGATAAGTGGCTGGGATTTTTTAAGAGTTTATACTGAAAAGAAACGTAGCTCGGCATCAGATAATGTTAAGGAACATAAGTATCTCAAAGATGTTCTTGCTGGACGTCCAATATTTGCATTTCCAGATAAGGCTGGAGCTTTTAGACTAAGATATGGGCGTTCACGTACCTCTGGATTGGCTTCTATGTCCTTACATCCTTCTACTATGTTAATTGTAGATTCATTTGCAGCTATTGGAACCCAGATCAAACTTCAGCTTCCAGGTAAAGCAACTGCAGCCAATCCCTGTGATTCTATAGAGGGTCCTTCAGTATTGTTAAAAGACGGTACCTATTTGAGATTAGATGACTATTCTTTAGCTAAGGAAGTTGTTAATAATGTTGAAAAAATAATAGATCTTGGAGAAATTTTGATACCTGTTGGTGAATTTATAGAGAATAATCATCCATTGCAGCCACCTGGATGGTGTACAGAATGGTGGTCAGCAATAATAGAAAATCGTAATTTGGAAGATTATAATGGTAAATATGATTTTGTTTCCCTTTTTGATTATAGTATCGAGAATAAAATACCATTACATCCCAAGTATACTTACTATTGGTCAGATTTAAGTGTAAAAGAAATATTAGATATTAGGAATCAATTAATTAGACACAGTAAAAAAGTTCTTGCAAATCAGTTTCCGTTAATGTATAAAGAAATTTTTATTAGACTTGGCCTTTTTTATAAGATAAATGATAATTTTATAATTTTAGATGACGGATATGAGCCTTTAATCAAACAATTAGGATTAAAAAAAGCTAAGGATTCTATTGAATCTTTTCGTGAACCCAATGAAACAGATGATGTTCTTGAATTAGTTTCCCATTTCTCAGGTACTGAAATAAAAGATAAGGCTCCCACAAGGATTGGAGGGAGTATGGGACGACCTGAAAAGGCTAATGAACGTCGTATGAAGCCACCACCCAATGTCCTTTTTCCTTTAGGAGAAGCTGGCAGTAATCAGAGATTGATTAATACGGCTCTTAAATCTAGTACAAATAATCGTGGATTTTCGCAAGGTCTTTCAGGTAAGATAGAGCTTAACGTTCAGTTGCGTTATTGTAAAGAATGTCATAAAGAAACAGTTTCACTGAATTGTTGTAATTCTTTGACAATGGTTAAAGAAGATCCAAGAAAACGTGTAGTTGATCTTTCTGAATTGGTTACTCAAGCACTAAATAATACTAAAATAGGCATATTTCCTAAAGTTAAAGGAGTTAAAGAATTAAAAACTGCAGATAAGATTCCTGAAAGTATAGAAAAAGGTATTCTTCGTGCACAGAGAGATTTACGAGTTTACAAAGATGGAACCTTGCGTTATGATATGATTGATTTACCAATAACACATTTTTATCCAAGAGAAATTGGCTTAACTCTAGAAAAAGCTAAAGAATTAGGATATTTCAAAGATCATAAGGGAGAAGAATTAAATTCAATTGATCAGCTATTAGAGCTTAAAGTCCAAGATTTAATTGTATCGGAGAGAGCTGGCAATTGGTTAGTTAAAGTTTCAAATTTTGTAGATGAAGAATTATCGAGATTATATGGTCAGGAACCTTATTACAAGTTAACACCTACTTCAAGTCATAAAGAGTTGATAGGTAGTTTGTTAATTTGTTTAAGCCCTCATACCTCGGCTGGAGTTTTAACTAGATTAATTGGTTTTACAAAAGCTAAGGCACAGTATGGCCATCCATTTTTGCATGCTGCTAAGAGAAGAAATTGTGATGGTGATGAAGATTCAATAATGCTTCTTTTAGATGGGCTACTAAATTATTCAGACAGTTTTGTTCCAACAACTAGAGGAGGCACTATGGATATTCCCAGAGTTTTATCAACACGTATCGATCCTGCTGAAATAGACAGTGAAGCTCATAATGTTGAACTGAATACATCATATCCTTTAGAATTTTACGAAAAAGCTCAAAAAAAGGTAGCTCCAAATAAAGTTGCAAGTCTTTTGGATATGGTTTCTAATAGATTAGAAACAGAAAGCCAATATGAGAATTATGGATTTACTCATTCTTCTTCAAGTATAAATTTAGGTCCATCTGAATCACGTTATGTTACTTTAGGTTCAATGAAAGAAAAGGCCTTAGCATCTCTAGTTCTAGCATCTAAAACACAAGCTTCAGATGCAACTTATGTTGCTGAACAGACCATCGAGAAACATTTTATTAGAGATATTATTGGAAATTTAAGATCATTTTCGACACAAGGTGTAAGATGCAAAAAATGTACTAAAAAATATAGGAGGCCTCCATTGAAAGATACCTGTTTTTGCGGAGGTAGTTTACAATTAAATATATCTCCAGCCTCAGTTGCCAAATATCGTCAAATAGCTACAGAAATTTCTGAACAGTATGGAGCTCGTTCATTTATTAAACAAAGATTAGAACTTGCATTTAATGCAATAGAGGATACTTTAGAGAATGAACAAATTAAACAAATGGATCTTGGTGCATTTCTTTGATACATATAGTAGATAATGTTAAATCTACTAACAATTGGTTATCCGATTTTTTATCTATTAGCGATAGCGTTCTAGCCATTAAACAGTCTGAAGGAAAAGGTCGCCGTGGAAACACTTGGTCTTCAGATAATGGAGGTTTATATTTTTCTTTCACATCTTCAAATAATAGACTTTTGCCTTTTATTGTAGGGATAAGTGTAGTAGAATCCTTAGTAAATATTAAGGAGGATATTAAGCTAAAGTGGCCTAATGATATAATTCTGAATGGGAAAAAATTAGGAGGTATCCTTTGCGAAAATTATGGAGATTATACTGTTATTGGTATAGGTCTTAATATTAGTAATAATATTTTGTTATCAGAGGCCATTAATCTTCATGATGTAAATTATAAAATAGATAAATTAGATTTTATTTCAATTTTTAAGGTTAATTTCACAGATAATTTCAATCTTTCTTCAGAAAAGATATTAGAAAAGTATGCCAAATTAGACTTTTTAATGGGTAAAAAAATAGTCTGGAATCAAGGATCAGGTGTTGTAAGGTCAATAGATGTTGATGGTTCATTAATGGTTCAGATATCCAAAAAAATAGTAAATTTGTATTCAGAGGAGGTTCATATTGAAAAGTATTAATTCAATATTTGATAAAATATCTATAGATTTCCATCCAGTTGTAATTTTACCTAAAGATTACACAATTTTAGACTTAACTAATAATTCATGGAATTCACCAGAAACTGAATTTAGCATAGGTAAATATGATGAATTTCGTCCAGATATGTACAATACAAGTATTTTTGGTGGAATACGGAATATCCACATGGGGATAGACATAGGAGGTCCTGAGGGAACTCCTTGTTTTGCTTTCATGGATGGAGAGATTTCACATTTTGGCTATAATTCAGAACCTGGTGATTATGGTAATGTTGTAATTACTAAACATGTTATTTCTAAAACAACTTTTTGGGCCTTGTATGGGCATCTTGATTCATCATCGATTAGTAATATATCTGTAGGACAGGAGGTCAAAACAGGTGAAATTATAGGGCGTTTTGGTAATACTCAGGATAATGGAGGTTGGGAACCACATCTTCATTTTCAACTTTCACTTATTGAACCAATCACTCATGATCTTCCAGGTGTAGTGTCTTCTGAGGATAGAGAACAAGCTTTACTTGATTATCCCGATCCTCGTTTAGTCTTAGGTCCACTTTATTGATTAGTGCTGATAAGTTTTTAATTAAGCTATTTTATAGATAGTTATGAAAGCATTTTCTGCAGTCATTATAATGTCACTTTTAGCAGTATCTGGTTGTTTAGATAGTTTCAAAGATCAGGTCGTTTCTTGTGAGAATATAACTGGTGAATGTAGATATGAAATTTTACAGAGCAGTCAATATTCAAAATTACATATTGAAATTAATTACGTCACTGATAATGCCCCAGATTCAGACGCTATTAATCTTTTGAAGCAGAGAATTAAGGATGTTTCTGACAAGACTTCTATTACGGTTAGTCAAAGTGCATTTGGTAGTACAGATAATAGCTATTCTTTAGAAGAAATAATAGATATAGAAAAGAATGAACGCGAAAGGTTTAAAAGTGGTGATACTTTTGTAATACATATTTTGTATCTTAATGGAGAATATCAGGATAATGATAAGACATTAGGTTTAGCATATACAGGTTCATCCTTTGTCTTATTTAAAGAAAAAATAGAGGATGCTTCATTTTTGTTAATTTCTTCTACAGATATTGAAAAGTCAGTAATAGTGCATGAGTTTGGTCATTTGTTGGGTTTGATAAATAATGGATATCAATCACCCCATAATCATGAAGATTCTCAACACCCTAATCATTCAAATAATGAAGAATCGGTTATGTATTGGGCAATTGAAAGCCAAGATATTGGCAATCAAATAGATGGAGAACCTCCAAATGAGTTTGATGCAGATGATTTAGATGATTTAAGATTGATGAAAGAAGGCAAATTGTAGTGAAATTTTACACAACTTTAACCGTTTTTTACATGCTTCTCATAATTTGTTTGAGTCACATTCCCCAGGATGATATATCTGAAATTGTTTCAGGTCCAGAGAATATAGATATATTCTTTCACTATGTCGAGTATTTAATTTTGGGTTTCCTGTTATTTCAATCGATTACTACGGACGATTTTTTTACTATTAATTCTATATATGGTTCTATTTTAATTGGTATATTATTTTCAATCTCTGATGAATTCCACCAAAATTTTGTACCTGGACGACATATGTCATTATTTGACATATTATATGATATAATAGGTCTAATATTTGGAATATATATAGGTTTTAAAACCACCAACCGTGATTTAGATAATCACGTTTTATGAAAGAAGGGAAACTTTAAACTAATATTTTACCTTACGAATTTTCCTTCTTAATACTCTTTTTTTACGAGAAATTGGAGTAGTGTCAAACGTCACCCATCCAGTTCCTTTTTGCGTGCAATTTGGTTCTTCAGAATAGTCTGCAGCCATGATATTCGGCGCGGAGAAAGATTAGTTTATATAGTTATCCTCGGAATCGCTATAATTCTTTGTCAGGTGATGAGAGTAAGCCCCTTTCTGTTAACCGGAAACCGGTTAGCGACATTTAGCTTTGCTTCCTACCTACCGCTCCCGAGCAGGTCTATGCGGTTACTTGGAATTGCTCCAGCAGGGATGTTCGTTCCATCAAATTCTTCACCGACGTCACGTCCTAGACGATCATTCCATAAGGTGAGACTGTGTCGTTTCTGTTTCATTGCCAACCCTCTCGGGCTCCTTGCGGCTGCTTTGCTCATGGAGAGGGGACTTTCCTCAGCTCAAGGCCGTCGGTCGCCCTTCATCTCCTGACATTACTGATTAATATGAGTAGAATATATAATTCACGTCCATGGTAAATCCTTATTTAGGCATAATATTCGCAAAATAATGTCCAGTCAAAAATCTGATGATAAAAATGTGGATATACATGATTCAGATTATCAAAAATCTTATGATAAATGGAAGAAGAATATTCTAGAACCTTCACTTAAGAAAAACCCAGAAAGATTAAAAGAATTTATGACAACATCTAGTCAAAAAGTAGATAGACTATACACGCCGTTGGATACTTCAAATATAGATTTTGAAGAAGATATATCTTATCCTGGAGAGTTTCCATATACACGTGGTATTCATTCAACAATGTATCGTGGTAGGCTGTGGACTATGCGTATGTTTGCAGGATTTGGTTCAGCTGAAGAGACAAATTCACGTTTCAAATATTTATTGAATCAGGGACAAACAGGACTTAGTACAGCTTTTGATTTACCAACACTTTATGGGTATGATAGTGACTCACCATTGGCAGCAGGAGAGTTTGGAGAGTGTGGAGTTGGTGTTAGTAGCTTAGAAGACATGTCTATATTGTTTAAAGATATTCCACTTGACAAAGTTACTACTTCAATGACGATTAATTCTCCAGCAGCTATGACTTGGGCAATGTATATTGCAAATGCTGAAAATCAGGGTATACCTAAATCAAATCTTGGAGGAACTATACAAAATGATATTCTTAAGGAGTATATTGCTCAGAAAGAATACATATTCCCTCCACTTCCATCAATGCGTTTAGTTACCGATACTGTAGAGTATGGAACAAAAAACATGCCTAGATGGAATACGATATCTATTTCAGGATATCATATACGTGAGGCAGGTTCAACAGCTGTTCAAGAATTAGCTTTTACTTTGGCAGATGGTTATGCATATGCTGATTGGGCCATTGAAAGGGGCTTGAATATAGATGATTTTGCACCGAGGTTTAGTTTCTTTTTTAATGCTCATAATGATTTCTTTGAAGAAATAGCAAAATACAGAGCAGCTAGACGTATCTGGGCTCGGGATATGAGAGATAAATATGGCGCTAAAGACCCTCGTAGCTGGACATTAAGATTTCATACACAAACAGCAGGTTGTAGTTTAACTGCACAGCAGCCTGAAATAAATATTGTAAGAGTTGCAATCCAGGCTATGGCTGGAGTAATAGGAGGTACTCAATCACTTCACACAGATTCTATGGATGAAGCCTTGGCTTTACCCTCTAAGAAAGCAGTTCAGATTGCTCTAAGAACACAACAAGTTATAGCGCATGAATCTGGAGCTGCAAATGTTATAGATCCTTTAGGAGGTAGTTATTATCTTGAATGGCTTACAGATGATATGGAA
>Ga0066851_10001680_pt1 | contig 10548 bp, 3 predicted proteins | sample ETNtaG_7_FD_65493 | JGI IMG/M metagenome (GOLD analysis project Ga0066851, IMG submission 65493) | Marine microbial and viral communities from oxygen minimum zone, Eastern Pacific Ocean - ETNP201406SV65 | ecosystem: Environmental > Aquatic > Marine > Oceanic | place: Pacific Ocean: Eastern... | reverse complement strand
ATCACGTCGGTGGGATGAAAGTCAGTCTGATCACTCTCAAGAAAGACGCTCGTCTCGGCCGAATAGGTTGATCCGGATCGGGACAGTCTGTGCCTGGACAGGCGTCTCAGGTTGAAATCGGAGCAAAGCAGATCACCCCTCATGCCCAGCGCATCACTTTTGGGCATCACGATTCCCGAAGAAGCCGAGGGGCCCATCTGGGTAAGGATCGGAAGCAAGCCTCCCGAACTTGGGTGCGGTGAAAGAACACGGCCGTTTTTCCTGCCGTACATTCCGCCATACACCGCGTGCAAAATACCGTCACGCCTGCCGGGCTTGGACAAATCAAAGAAGGTGCCGCTCAAAAAGCGCTCCCCGGCGTCACTAAAGGTCAACCCAACAGGGTTGTTCATCCCCCCGGTGATGACCACTTCGAGCTGACTACCATCGGGCCTGGCGCGATAGATATGGGCGGCACTCGACTTGAACGTCCTCCCATTGCCAAGCACATGGCTCTGCGGAGCAAAAGCTCCCTTGCACCAGTAGAAATATCCGTCCGGACCGACGTAAGGCCCATGCATATCGTTGCCGCAACCTTCGATGGATCCACCGTCGAACCAGACAGTTCGCTCATCGGCCTTGTGATCACCATTTGTATCGCGAAGTTTCCAGATGTGCGGAGGAGCCCCCACATAAACCGCGCCCTGATGTACGAGGATGCCTTCGGGAAAAGGCAGGCGCTCGGCAAAGACAGTCGATTGATCAAAGACACCATCGCCGTCCCGGTCGACCAAGCGTAGCACCCGGTGCCTTGGGTTCCTGAGTTGTTTCGGAGCCTTGTCCGTGTTCCCCGAGCTGTCGGTGACGTAGAGCGAGCCATCCACGTCGAAATACATGTGGATGGGGCGCTGCACCAATGGGGGGGCGGCAACACGTTTCAAGGCATAGCTATCAGGAAGCGTAAAGGTATGCGGAGAGAACTTAGCTTGCTCCACGCTGTAAACCGGCGCTGGGAAAAAAAAGAGCAACGCCTGCAATACGAGACAGGCCGTTGAGGTCAAATATGAAATGTGACTCTTCATGAGGGCGACGGTCAGTTTAGGCCCGGCGCCACGAAAGATCGACTATTTTAGGTACGCTATAAACTATCCCAATTGGATTCTCTAGGTTCCTGGAATTCCTATAATTAGGTTCAGAGATGACTCAGAGAATTAGTCGTGGAGACAACTGTGTTATCTGTGTCGAGATATGTGAGTTTTCCCGGGAGAATTGGGTCTCACCGTGATTGATGATTTACCTGAGATGATCGGGTGGGTGAAGTGGTCGTGGGATATCTAAGACACCCGCATTTCAGTAAACATTTGGCGTCGAATTGAGTGGCTGTAAATTCTGAAGTGCCTGTGGTTCGTCACCGGAATGGCTGGGTGGAATCTGTATTGCTGGTTTGAAATTGTGGGTGTCTTGAGTTGCCGCAGCTATTCTAAATATAGATAGGAATGCTTTTGGGCCTCCTGTAATTTAGACCGCAACCGCTTCACCACTTCAGGGTATTGTGCCAAAATATTCTTTCGCTGCATTGGATCATCACGAAGGTTAAACAAAACATCTTCACCCTCCAAGAAGCGCTCACAACCAATCGCCTTAAGGTAGCTGTCTTTCGCTTTCTCCTTAACTTTCTCTAAAAATACCCAATCGCCATCTCGGACGCCCCATACTTTATTATTATATATGATCGTATTACGTACTTTGGTCTGCGTCTGATTGAGAATCGGCATAAAATCGACAGAATCCTCAGCCTGATCTGACGGCAGCTTATACCCGATGGCTTTAGCCAAGGTAGCCATGATATCAACCTGAGAAACCAATGCATCACTGACGCTTCCGGGCTTGGTAATACCAGGCCAACGAACTATAAATGGAACACGGTGACCACCTTCAAAAATATCGATCTTCATGCCTCGTAAGCCATATGCGCTATTGTGACCAGTCCTAGTATACCTCACCTGCATCTGACCAGCCGGACCATTATCTGAGGTGAAGATGACAACAGTATTTTCGGAAAACCCATTATCCTCCAATGCCTTCAGAACCTGCCCTGCACTCCAGTCACTTTGCACCACGTAATCTCCATACGGACCCGCTTGCGAGGTCTCCAAAAACGGTTCGACGGGGACAATCGGTGCATGCGGTGACGTCCAAGTAAAGTGCAAGAAGAAGGGCTTCTCTTTACCTTTCTGTTTTTCAATCCATTCTACAGCCTTTTTTGTCAAATTAGGCATGACCTGGTCAAACTGCCAGTCAGCGACAGATGGGCCAGGCTTGTAGTGTCCTCCTTCTTTCACTTGTATCGTCGGAGCAACGACCATACGGTCATTTTCGACAAATCCATAAGGAGGGAAGTTTGGTGTCCCATCTCCAAAATAATAATCAAAGCCATTGGCTGTAGGTCCAGCAGGTGCCTGTAATGACCAGTCGATGCTGTCTACCTGAGGGTTCTTTTTATCAACTTCATGGCCTGCTTTCACATTCTGAGACCATCCAAATCCAAGATGCCACTTTCCTATACAAGCAGTGGCGTAACCAGCCTCACGTAACATTTCAGGTAGAGTTAGGCGCTCTTCACTAAATGCAGAATCTCCCATTTCATTAGTCAGACTCGCCTTCTTTCTCCAATGGTATCTCCCCGTCAAAATTGCATATCTGCTTGGGCTACAGATGGACGATGAGCTATGCCCATCTGTAAAACGCATGCCTTGCAAAGCCAATTTATCCAAATGCGGAGTAGGTATTTTTGACTCTGGGTTCTGAATACCCAAGTCACCATACCCCATATCATCGGCATAAATAATCACCACATTCGGCAACGATGGGGCTGCCGCGACAACCTGCCCCAGCGCTCCCAATAGAAAGACCAAACCAACCGCTCTACCGATCGGGCTCATCCACGTAATCCTCATAAAACGTTTTTTATTTTAGGTGTTTTAAGTTAAATAGCTGCAACGAACAATTTGGTTACAAAGCAGGAACTTCATAGGTAGGAGCGACCTCAGGTTTCCTTAGGTGGTTGAATGTTTTCGTCCACTCCTGTTTCACCACAGGTGGAAGTGTTTTTGACGCGCGAGGATAAACGCGTTCCCACCAGTTTTCATACTCAGCTTTCATGGTCTTTACAATTTCAGGATGGTTCTTGGCGATATTATCCAAATTGGTCATATCCTTCTCCAAGTTTAAAAGGATTTCTTCATCTCGATACCAAATCAAACGGTACTTGGAATTTCGAATGGCAGCGCTTTTGAATTTATAGTCTCTTACATCGTCTTCGGGGTCCCATTTACCCGTATTGAAGTACAGATAGCGGTCAGCCCATTTGTGTTGGGGGTCACCGAAAAGAGGCAGTAGCGAGCGTCCTTCGAATTTAGGGGTGGAAGCTACGGGTTTAATTCCGGCTAATTCCATAAAGGTGGGGAAGAAGTCGAAGTGAGCGGTCAGCTTGGAAATATCTCTTCCCGCCTCGAAAACACCTTTCCATTGCCAGAAGGAAGGAACCCGAGTACTCCCTTCAAACACGCCACCTTTGCCTTTTGAAAATCCAGCGTGATAAAGTTTGTGAGCCTTTCCATCTTTTTTATACCCGCCGGTGTTGGGCCCGTTGTCGGTAATAAAGATGACAAGCGTATTTTCCATTAGTTTCCACTTATTAAGTTGCTTCATGAACCTGCCGAGTTGGGTATCCAGATCTTCAACCAAGGCATAACGTCCAGCGACATTATGATTGTATCCCTGGTCCAACCACTTTTTCTTCCACTCCGCTGGGATATTTTCTTTGTAAGGACCATGCGGTGCCGGGGTAGGCAGATAGACGAAGAAAGGATCCTGTTTTTCTTTTGCTGATTTAATCCAACTCAAGGTCTGACCCATAATCACTTCGGTGCTGAATCCTTTGCACTTAACGAGTTCCCCGTTATGTATCATAACAGGGTTCATGTTAAACATGCCGTGTCCTCCGCTGGGGAGCACAAAGGTTTCATCAAACCCGTTGTCCTGAGGTCTACGGCCCTCTTCTACTCCAAGATGCCATTTGCCGAAAATAGCGGTTTGGTATTGGGCTCTTTTCATTTCATGAGCAATGGTCCCCAGCCCCGTAGGTATACGGTTGCGGGCATATTTTGTGTGGGTAACGCCATGCATGAATTCATGCTTACCTGTGATAATTACGGATCGAGTAGGTGCACAGGACGGCGAGACATGGAAGTCCGTAAGCCGTGTGCTATTGGCATAAAACTCATCCATATGCGGCGTTTTCACCAACGGATTGCCGGACAAGCTCATGTCTCCCAACCCTTGGTCATCGGTCATGATGAGAATAATATTGGGGCGACTTCCTTTTAAGGATTTGGCATCAGTTCCTATGACGGTTGTCATCGCCGTCACTAAGATAAGATATATAGTGGATAGGTTGTTTGTCATAATTTGCTCCTTTAATTAAGTGTCTTCTGTCTCAATTCCTTAGTTGTCGGTGAAGAGACGACGACCATGCCCAGAAGTGGAGAGGGGCCTTCCACTTGAATGCGGAGGTCCTCATCCGAGCCGAAGGTTGCATCCGTGACTTTGAATCGGTGCTCTTTCCAGTAGGGTTTGTCTTTTACTTCAAACTCTACGGTGTTCCCGAGCTTCATGCCTTCTTTGCCCTGGTAGAAAGTTTTGATCGTGCAAGTCGTTTCTATCCTGAAATAGAGCGTGATTTCGACTTCCTGGATCAATCCGTTTTGATATCCTGGATCGGTTACATCAAGGGAATAGTGATCGCCCTTCTTCAAGCGGGCGGCTGGTAGGCGGCGTCCATCTTGCGAGTCCTTGGCCAAGCCCGAGTTCGGGACAATCAAGGCGTCCTCAATGCGCAGGTTGCTCATGTCCAACTCCAGTCCGTATCCCTTGGGAAACGGCTGGTTCGCATCGGCCAGAATATAATGCGTCTCGATGGGATTACCGGATTCGTATTTTGCGGCCGCGGAGCGCAAAAACCCTTTCGCGAAATGAAAGTCCTCGAAGGCTACCTGTCCCTCGTTCTCGAAGCCGAGGTGATGCGAACCCGCTCCGCCCGACTGCACGGTAATCCTGGCACCTTCTCCACAATGGATGCTGTTCGCTCCCCGGTTGCTGGGGCCAGTGATGGAAGTTTGCTGGCAAAACAGATGACCGCCTTGCACGTCCCAGGTTGCGTCCGAGGTCCCCATGGCGAGGCTGCAATAGAAACGAGCTTCTCCCGCAAAGCTGGACTCGGTCCTGATCCCGTAGGTTCCGTCGCGTCCTCCGATGTGGTTGATGTTGCAGGTGGAGGAGAGGATTTCGAAGGTCTTGGTTCCGTTCTTGAACGCGTAACCTTGCTGCAGTTGCTCACCGCCGACCATCAGTGCCTGCCCGCTGGAATTGTCAGCCGTCATGAACGTGTGGGAGGCATGGTTAAAGATGCTCATCACGACGTAGTTGTCGCATCCATTGAGATAGATGGGTTCAAACGCTTCATTCACCCTGAATTTGAAATCCTCCAACTCCGGTGTCTTTGGGCAGCCAGGGAGCCAGCCATCCCGCCAGAAATCGGGCTTGATATGGCAATTCTGGATCCTTCCTCCTGAACAATGGTTGGCCCGGTAGGTACGCCGGAGCCCGCCGATGAAGGAATACTCCACGAGGTGGTTGTCCCCATTGAGTTCCAGTCCTTGGTAGGGGTTCGACGCGGAGCAATCGATGACGTAGTTCTTGGTGCCATTGGCCTGCACCATGAAGGGATACTTTTTGAAGTTCTTGTAATCCTGTTTTGGGTAGAAGAAGCCCATGCCCCGCAACCCGCTTCCCTGTCCAAGTGTCAGAAACGCTGTGCCACTTTCGTCGCCTTCACCCGTCTCGATGAACAGGACGCTACCCAACTGGCTGCCTCGCTTATTGCTGAGGACATGACGACCGCCACTGTTGCCCCGCAGCTCCACTCCTTTACCCAGATCCAGCTCCTCCGTGATCCGGTATTCCCCGTCGGGAATGAACACGATACCCCCGCCGTTCGCGAAAGCCGTCGCTATTGCCTTCTTCAGGCCCCGAGTGTCATCCGTCTTTCCATCCCCTACAGCCCCGTAATCCTTGACGTTGAAAAGATCAGCTTTCGCCGGTTTGCGGGTCCGGTCGTAGGTGTTATTGAAAGTCGGCAGCTTTTCGTCATATTGATGCTCACGATACACCGTGCGGCGGCCGACAATTTCGGTCTCACCGGTCACGGTGCAGTTGACCAGCTCGGCGACTCCATTTTTGATCGAGATCGAATGTTTTCCGCCCTCGATGTGAGTCGTGTGCATCTTGTAGTGGGTGCGGTCCTTTCCCCAGATGCCATATTCTGATCCCTGCAAGGTGCTCCCCACAATGCGGAATCCTTTGGCGTCGTCCACATGGAGTGCGGTATCGCAATCCGTGACGGAGAAGTAGGACAATTCCCCGCTAGCATCATCCCCCGAGACGCCGCGCTCAAAGTGGAGTCCTCTCTGATACCCGGCGATCTTTGAAAAGCCGGCATAAAATCCATCCATCTCGTAAATATGGAGACCGGTTCCGTGCTTGCGCATGTAGGCGGCATGCGCACCGCCTTTGGGTGGACTGCCAGGCAGCTTGGACCAGGTCCAGTAGTCTGGCGAAAAGTGGATGCTGTCATAACGGGACACCGCAAAGCTTCTATCGGCCGACAGCCCAACGTGTAGAGGACTGCCGTAGATGCCGCGCAGACAGCAGGTGCTCGCCTGGGAGAGATCGATGCCGCGCCCGGGATTAATGAGATTGATATTCTCGATCGTTACCACCGAGGCTTGCCCCCGGATCACCAACGGGGATTCTGCCAACGAATTTGAACCCGTTGAGTCCGAGATCTGTTGGTCGGGATGCCAGAAGGTCAGGTCCCTCACGCCACAGCCACTGCCTTTGATCAGCACACTCTGTTCGTGCTCCTGGTTATAAATCATCAGGATCGTCCCCTGAGCCGGGCGGTCCGGGCCGATTTGACTCCAGCGTCCGCGGAGAATGACGTTGGAGGCGATCGTCAGCATGCCCTCTAATCGGTATTTGCCCTCCGGCAGAAAAACCGTTCCACCTCCGGCGGCGCTGGCATCATCGAGAGCCCGTTGAATTGCAGGCGTGCAATCTGATTTTGCAGGGTCAGCTGGGAGCTTGTATTGCGGATCGGTTACGGAGCAGAACGCGACGATCACATCATCGGTGGGAAACCTGGGATCTTCAGCAATTACCCGCCAACCCTCGGCACCCATGGCCGAAGCTGTGAGGAAGCAGGTGCAGTATGCAAGGGACAGATAAAGCGTTGGCCTTACATTCACTGCGAGTCTTGTTCTGTTAATGATTTCATTCAATATCTTCATTTCTGCGACGACTCAAAAGTTGCGATTAGTTGATCGATTTTGGGCAGTGATTTGTGATCTTCAGAAGACGATAGTTTCACCTCGATCTGAAAACCTTTGCCGGCCGGCAGATCGGGGAAGGACACTTTCGCGGGCGTGCGGTCGACCTGCTTGGCGAAACCGGGGATCGCCGAGTAGGTCTCCCAGGCATCCTGCCACTTGGACCACTGATCGATCTTTCCGTCGCCATTCTCATCGACTCCCGCTCTCACCTTGGCCGTTCCGACCCAGGGACCGTCGCTGACGAAGTCGGTTGCGGTCTGGGTGATCAGGTAAAACTTGCCATCCGCAAACATGATATCGGGATCCGGGTGGCCTGAACCGATGTGGCCGTAAAAGCGGAATGGGGTGTTGATATCTTCTGAAGTAAAGAGCGCGACGCTCATGCTGTTTCGGCCATGCTCGGCGTTGGCGGGATCGTAGTCGCCCACAAGGTAATATTGCCCCCCTATGGCGATGGCGGCCCAATCGCCAAATGCATCTTGCCTCGGCTCATGAATCTCATAGGTCACGACCTTTTCTTCACCCTTCCAATGGGGGTGTTCAAAGGTGGCGGTCTTGCCTGTCGGCTTAGTGCGATAGTCGACGGCAGGCTCGAGAATCTGAAAATCCGTGATCCCGGTTTCGCTCACTATGTGACTGGCCAGGGGGGAATCCCAGGATCGCTTGGAGGCATCGATGGGCTGCCAGTTTTCCGAGATCATGTGGAACTTGCCCTCGAGGTCGCGGATCACACCGACATCAGACCCTCCCCAGGGTGCGTCGAAGGCGAGTCCCTTGTCTTTGCCGGGAAGCCCATCGCGCAGGTCGTGGTCGATGATGAGGTGCGGGTCACGGTCGTTGGGCCGGTCGTAGTAGAAGAAGGTTTTTCCATCGGCGTATTCCGCCGTAGTCACGGTCGGCGCCGCAGCCGTCGGGCCATAGTGAACCCAGTGGATCATGTCGCGGCTATGCCAGGCGTGGAAACCACTTTTCCAAGCCCGTTTAAGTGGGGGCTTACTGTAATCGCCTTTCCATTCACTGGGTTGATACTGATTGGGGAACGGAGTCGTCACGAGTTTCTCGTCATATCCCTCCAGGGTGACTTCTTCCGGCTCGAATCCTTCAATCGAGAATGTGAGTGGAGGAGGAGGCTTCCGGTTCCTTTTCTTAGCGTCTGCGACTTTAGCTTGATAGGCCTCCACGAGTTGCTCGGCTGACCGGTACTGAGCGATTATCCAATGATCATTGGGACCATGGCTGATCATCACCGGCGCATTCTTCATATTGGGCTGGTATAGGGAACAAGGTTGCCAGTTCAGCCACTCGACGCTTTGCCGCAGCTCGATGTCCTTCAACTTGATCGGATCAGGGAATTGCTTCAACTGACTGGTGAATGACACCTGTGGCTTCTCGGCAATGGCATGACCGTCTGCGATCTTGATACCGTTGGTGTCGGCGATAAATGCCTGCCAATCCTCGGTCGTTGAAACTTGCCAGCGAGGACCGGCAGCGTCAGTTTCTATTCCACCCGCCGTACTCTCAGCCGCCTCCTTCGAGGATGCGTTGTCGTCTCGATGTTCAGCTAGAAGCTCTTCAAGGCGCTTCACGACTTCCGGCTTCTTGGTTGCCAGGTTGTCCGCTTCCTTCGGATCCGAACGATGATCGTAGAGTTCTTGGAAGAGGATATCCCCCCGGCCGAGATCTCTCTGCCACTGGATGTAGCGGTAGTCCCTTGTCCGAAGGGTCACGGCATGCAACCGGGGCAGTTTTCTAAAGGGGGCTCCGTAGGATAGGTTGTAACTGAGCGCGTATTCCGGACCGGGGAGGTTGGGATCGTCGAGCAGATCGAGGAATGGTTTGCCAACGATATCCGCAGGAGGCGTCAATCCGCAGAGCTCGGCCAGTGTCGGGTAAATATCAATGCTCTGCACCAGCGCATCCGTGGGACGTCCTGGGTTCTTCATTCCCGGCGTGCGCAAAATGAGGACAGACTTCAGGGCTCTCTCGAAACTGGTGTGCTTGCCGAAGATGCGATGCTCGCCAAGGTGCCAGCCGTGGTCGCCCCAGAGCACGATGATCGTATTGTCATCCAGACCGAGGGCTTCGACTTCGTCGAGGATGCGCCCGATCTGGGCGTCCACGAAACTGACGCAGGCGGCATAACCGTGTTTCAAGTGCCGTCGATAGGTGGGATCTTCCAGCCCTGCCTCAGGATGATGGCCATACTGCTGCATCAGCTCAAAGCTAGGGTGATAAGACGGCGAATCCGGCACCGTCCTCCATTCGGCTTGAGGGATCTTTTCCGGATCATAGAGGTCGAAGTATTTCTTCGGCGCCCAGAACGGCAGATGGGGTTTTACAAATCCAACCGCAAAGAAGAATGGTTTGCCTTTCAGTGTTCCCAAGGTTTTGATGACGGTATCCGTCATGGCGCCGTCAAAATAGGCGGCGTCCGGCAGATCAAGCCCGCGAGCGGCATGTCGTTGTTTTTTGCCGGCGTTATTCTGAAAATCAGGATGTTTGGCGTTACGATCCAGGATTCGGCTCCAACTGCGGGGCAAGGTGTCCTGTTTTCCATGGCAGATCTTGCCGATGGAGAGAGTCTCATACCCGGCCTCTTTGAAGAGGTGCGGAAAGGACTCGATTCGCCGTTTCGCGGTGAACTCGAGATTCATTTTGAAGGCGAGGTTGCCTGCTTCATAGTTGTTTCTCGGACTGCGTCCGGTCAACAGGGCGTACCGGGAGGCACCGCAGGTAGGAGCCGTTACATAGTGATGGGTAAAAAGCCGGGCCGTTTTGGCGAACGCATCAATACGCGGTGACTGGATGTAGTCCACCCCGTAACAACCGAGCTCAGGTCGCAGGTCATCGATGGCGATGAAGAGGACGTTGGGCTTGTCCTCCGTAGCTTCGGCGCGTTTTTTCCTCTTTTCTTTCGCTTCCTTGTTTTGTTTCTTCTCGATTTCTTGGGGCCCTTGATCTCCGGGCCTACCGTTTTCCGCGGGCTCCTTCCCGGTCACCAGCGCGTGGCCTTGGCGTGCAAAGCGTCGGCCGAGCGTGATGTAACCCTCCGGCCTGGTGTAGTGAACAGCGTTCTGCGTCTTGCCGTCTTTCGTTTTGTTATTGAGATCATCACAAT
>Ga0066851_10001670_pt1 | contig 10569 bp, 10 predicted proteins | sample ETNtaG_7_FD_65493 | JGI IMG/M metagenome (GOLD analysis project Ga0066851, IMG submission 65493) | Marine microbial and viral communities from oxygen minimum zone, Eastern Pacific Ocean - ETNP201406SV65 | ecosystem: Environmental > Aquatic > Marine > Oceanic | place: Pacific Ocean: Eastern... | reverse complement strand
TTCCTTTGTTTTCTTCAACTCCAATATTTAATAACCCTATCTTAGGCTTATTAATATTGCCTAAATGTTTTAAATAAGCAGATGACATAAATGCAAATTGAACTAAATGTTCAGGTTTAACATTACTATTTGCACCAGCATCACATAATATGAATCCTTTTTTCCCTACTGGTATGTATGGTGCTAGTGCTGGCCTTTTTATGCCTTCAATTTTGCCTAAAATTAGTAGAGAAGAGGCAAGAAGTGCTCCAGTATTCCCAGATGAAACGGAGGCATTGATTTTATTTAATTTAAGATCGTCAATTATTTTAATTAATGAAGAATTTCTTTTGTTTTTAAAAGCGGAAGAAGGAGAATCATTCATATTTACAATATTAGTTGTATAAATATTCGAGATTCGTTTTTTATATTTCTTTATTAAAGTTGCATTATTTTTAATGATATTTTCATTTCCATATAATACAATTTCATTATCTTTTGATTGTGGATTATTAATGTACTTGATTGCACCATTAATATTTGATAATGGTGCATTATCACCACTCATTATATCTAATCCAATTTTCATACAGAAAATTAATTATTTTTAACTAGAATTTTTCCTTTATAGTAGAGAACACCATCAACTTTATAAGCATGATGTCTTAGATGTGTAGTGCCAGATTGAGAGCAGGTAGATAAATTGAAGTTATCCTTCATTTTCCATTGAGCTTTTCTTTTTCTACTTCTTGATTTTGACTGTTTTCTTTTTGGTACGGCCATTTTCTCTCTTTAGTAAAATTTATTAAACATAATAATTTAGATATACGAGTACGATATTACCAAGTATTAGTTTTTATTATTATTTTATATTAGTAAACCAAGTATCATATTTTAATTCTTTTAAAAGCATCTCAACATCTTTAGCTTTATTATAATCTGTAAAATTCCCAACTCTTATTCTCCAATATTGCTTATTTTTAAGAGTTAAAGGTTCAGTATAAGCATCAAATCCACTATTTTTTAACTTGCTTTGATATTTTCTTGCTTCATCAATAGTAGGTACTGAAGCAATTTGAATGGTATATCTTTTGATTTGTGTTTGGTTTGAATTATTTAATGAAACATTTTTGTTTTTAATTCCTTTATCAATCGATTGAAAAGAAAAGAATTCTTGGTATAAGTCGGTATTGTTTAAACTCTCAACAGTTAAACTAATATCAAAATTACCTTCTATTAAGGGAGTGAATAGCATCTTATTATTTTCTATTTTAAATTGCATTGATTTTTCACTGTCTTCTCCAGAAAATTGCGGTTTTGACCATAGAAAATTATAATTATTATTAATTTTTGATTCAAAGTTAGAAGGTTCAATTTTTATTGTTTTACCTACAGAAATTTCTTTTCTAATAGGCTCTGTATTACAGCAGAAAAAAAATATAAAAATTAATAAAAATCTAAATAAATTCATAAAATCTCCATGTTAAATTAATTCTGATTCTGTAAAGAAAAATGATATCTCTTTAATAGCATTTTCATTTGAGTCAGATCCATGTACAGCATTTTCACCAAGACTATTAGCATATAATTTTCTTATAGTACCACCTTCTGCATCATTTGGATTAGTTGCTCCTATTACTTCTCTCCAATATTCTACAGCATTTTCTTTTTTTAGAGCTAAGACCATGCATCTTCCTGAAGACATGAAATTTGTTAATTCCTCATAAAATGGTTTATCTTTATGTATAAAATAAAATTTCTCTGCTTGATATTTACTCATTTTGATAAGTTTAGCTGATAAAATATCAAAGCCTTTATCTAATATATGGTTATAAATTTTACCAACATAGTTATTCTTAACAGCATCAGGTTTTATTATTGCAAATGTTCTATTTGTCATATTTATTCCTTATAAAATTTCTTTCATTTTTTTTCCAATATCTGCTGGAGAATTGCAAACATGGATTCCACACTTAGTCATTATTTTCATTTTTGCTATAGCTGTTTCATCGCCGCCTGAAATTATAGCTCCAGCATGTCCCATTCTCCTACCAGGAGGGGCAGTTTGTCCAGCAATAAAACCAACTATTGGTTTAGAACAGTTTTCATTTGCCCATAGTGCAGCTTCTATTTCCATTGTTCCACCAATTTCTCCAATAAGAACGATACCTTTTGTATCAGCATCATTTTCAAATAATTCCAATGCTTTTTTCATATCTGTTCCTATAATAGGATCACCACCAATTCCTAAAGCAGTAGTTTGTCCCAATCCATTTTTAACCAATTGATCGATTGCTTCATAAGTAAGAGTTCCAGATTTTGAAATAACTCCAATTGTTCCTTTTTTTGCAATAAATCCAGGTATTATACCAAGTTTACATTCATCAACTGTTATTATTCCTGGACAATTTGGACCAATTAAATTTACATTGTTATTATCTACAATTGTTTTTGCTTTAATCATATCACGCACAGGAATCCCTTCTGATATACATACAATAGTATTGATTTTTTGTTTTGCAGATTCAATAATTGCATTTGCTGCAAACCTTGGTGGAACAAAAATTATTGATGCATTTGCATTAGTGTTAGTTTTTGCTTCTTCAACAGTATCAAATACTGGAATATTGTCAAAAACACTTTGACCTCCTTTGCCAGGAGTTACTCCTGCAACTATATTTGTTCCATATTCTAGCATTTGCTTTGTATGAAAAGAGCCCTCACTACCAGTTATTCCCTGAACTATAACTTTACTATTACTATTAATTAATATTGACATTATTTTATTGCCTCATTTACAACTTTTATAGCTGCATCTTTTAAATCATTAGCTGGAACAATTTTAACATTTGATTTTGTTAGTATATCTTGTGCTATTTCTGAATTTGTACCCTCAAGTCTAACAACAACAGGAACTTTTAGTCCTAATTCATTAACAGCTTCAACTGCACCATTTGCAACTCTATCACATCTAACAATTCCACCAAATATATTTATAAGCACAGCTTTTACATTATTATCTTTTAAAATTATCTTAAAACCATTTTTAATTGTATCAGCATTGGCAGCACCTCCAACATCTAAAAAATTAGCTGGTTCTCCACCAGATAATTTTATAATATCCATTGTTGCCATAGCAAGTCCTGCACCATTAACCATGCAACCTACATTACCATCAAGTTTTATATAATTTAAATTGAATTTATTTGCTTCAACTTCCATGGGATCTTCTTCGGAAAGGTCTCTCATTGATGGGATTTCATTATGTCTAAATATAGCATTTGAATCAAAATTTAATTTTGCATCTAATGCAACTATCTTATCATTATCACTTTTAATAAGTGGATTTACTTCTAATATTGTGCAATCCATCTCTTTATAACATTTATAAAGATTAATAAAGATATTTTTTGCTTGATTTTTTAAATCGTTATCAAAGTTTAAACTGTTAGCTAATTTTTCAGCATCATTGATATTTAAATCATCAAGTGGATCAATCCATATTTTAGTTATTTTCTCAGGAGTATTTTTAGCTACATCTTCTATGTTTACACCACCTTCAGTTGAAACCATAAAAACATCTTTTCTTTTTTCTCTATCTAGAGTAATAGCTACATAATATTCTTTTTTAATATTAAAGGCCTCTGTTATATATATAGTATTAACTAATTTGCCTTTTTCACCAGTTTGATGTGTGATTAAGTTCATTCCTAAAATGTCTTTTGCATTTTTTAAAGCACTATCAAAATTAGGAGAATATTTAACACCGCCACCTTTGCCTCTACCACCAGCATGAATTTGAGCTTTAACAACAAAATCATTAGTTTTAAAATCCTCTTGAACTTTTAATATTGTTTTTTCAGCTTCATTAATATCTGATATTGTATATCCATCTTGGATGGGGATATTATATTTTTTTAAAATGTCTTTTGCTTGATATTCGTGTATTTTCATATTTAATTAGTTATATGTGTGCCAGCTTTATTATTTAATGCATCTTTAATTTTTTCAATAGAAGTTATAACAACCTTACTTCCATGGTGTTTTAAAAAATAAAGTGCAGATTTTATTTTAGGTTCCATACTTCCAATACCAAAATGTCCCAATTTTAACCATTCCTCAATTTGTTTTGCTGTTGCACTTTTAATTTTTTCTTGATTATCTTTCTTGTAATTTAAATATATATTATCAACATCTGTAATAATAAAATATTCATTAGCTTTAATAATTCTTCCTAGTAGTGCAGAGGTTTTATCTTTATCAACAACTCCATCTATACCTTCTAGGTTACCATTTTTTTTATTATAAGATGGAATACCGCCGCCACCTCCTGCAATAACTATAGTACCAAAATCAACTAAATGCTTAATTGATTTTCCATTAAAGATATATGAAGGATTAGGGGAGGGGACTATTCTTCTCCATTGATCTTTTTCTTGCTCTGCTACATTCCATTTATATCTTTCAGATAAATCGAAAGCTTCTTTCTCTGAATAAATTTTACCTATAAATTTGGAAGGTTTTTTCAAAGAAATATCATTATCGTTTACTTTCATTTGTGAAATAAATGTTACAACTTCTCTTTGAGAATCTTCATTGTATAAAGCATTTTGTAAAGATTGTTGTATCATATAACCTATTGCTCCCTGAGTATTGGCAACTAAAACATTTAGTGGTAGTGGAGGAATAATATTCATAGCAATTTCATTTCTAGATAATTCTGCACCAACTTGTGGACCATTCCCATGAGTTATACATATATTATATTTTTTTCTAACAAAATGCATTACAGAGATCAAGCTATTTCTAGTATGTTGAAATTGTTGTTCTATTGTACCAGCTTCATCTTTTGGTGATAGAGCATTTCCTCCTAGAGCTATAATTACAGTTTTATTATTCATTTATATCCTTAAAATTGGGAGAGTAAGACATCTTGGTCCACCTCTACCTCTTACTAATTCAGAACTATCTAAAGTTATTGCAAATTTATTTTTAGACTTATTATAAAATTCATAATTATCTAAATATGATTTACTTGTAATAATTTCATAATTATTTTTATTTAATTCCTTAATAGTGTATTCATTACATTGGTAGCAAATAATTTTTCCTGGCTCTAGAGAAAATGCATTTGCACCATCTGTCCATTGTTCGCGATTTTGCATGATTGCGGAATTTCCCCCACAAAATATTGGTTTTAATTCCAAACCATCATTTTTTAAAGTATTAATTAAATTTTTATTTGAAATAAAATGATCATTATTTTTTTTAAATATATGTATTTCTGTATTTGTATCCTCATTTAAAAATGGAGGGTATATTAAAGCTTCATTTTCACTAGTTAATGTAAAAACAGTATCAAGGTGCATATAGGTTCTTTTTTTTGGTAAATTAACAGCAAAAATAGATTTAAATCCTTGATTGAAAATTAATTTAGATATTTTTTTAATAGATTCAATCGTTGTCCTTTCACTTATACCTATGCAAACTCTATGTTTATCTAAGATTAATATATCACCACCTTCTATGCTTAAATCAGGGTGTTTTTCATGAAAATCATATATATTCATATCTTTAAAGCCTTTGAAATTAGAAAAAACATATTTTGATAATATATTTTCACGATTTCTAACATTTTTTTTATTCCAAGTAATTAATAATACTTTGCCTATAACAACTGCGATATCTCTTGTAAATATTAAGTTAGGTATTGGGTAGTTAAAAATTTTTTTATTTTTTAAATAACCTGAAATCAATGTTTCTACTAATAATTTTGATTCAATCTTGATAAGAGATTCAAAATCTATAAAATTGTTATAATTCTTTGATTCTAATTCAATACATTCATTAATAAGATTTGTTTTTATAGATTTATCTTTTATTATATAAGTTAATAAGTCTGAAAATTCGTATGTATTTCCATCGGTGAAAGAGTGGAGTATTGAATGAAATTCTTCATGCTCTTTTTGAGCAATTTTTAATTGTATAATATCATCAAATAATAAAAAATTTGGATTATTCTTTAATTCTCCATTTATTTGAATTTTTTCTTTAATATTATCAGGAGTAATAAAGCTATGCTCTATTCCTGGTTTATGAGTTATAACTAATCTTAAAGGACTAACCTCTGAATATATTCTATTATTCATTTACTCTTCACTCATAAATGGATAATTGCAATCCTCAGGAGCATTGAATGTTTGTTTGATGGTTCTCTGAGAAGTCCATCTTAATAGATTTGCAGGTGCTCCAGCTTTGTCATTTGTTCCTGAAGCCCTTGATCCACCAAATGGTTGTTGCCCTACAACTGCACCTGTTGGTTTGTCATTTATATAAAAGTTACCAGCAGAATGTGTTAAATATTTTCTCCCTGATTCTATTTTTTCCTCATCATCAGCAAAAATTGCACCAGTTAATGCATATGGGGACGTACTATCGACAAGTTTGCAAACTTTCTCCCATGAACAATCATATAAATAAATTGTAAGTACTGGGCCAAAAATTTCTTCTTCCATTGTTTTAAAATGTGGGTTGGTGGTTAAAATCGTTGTTGGCTCTATAAAATAACCTTTACTTTTATCATAATTTCCACCTGTTATAATGGTTGCATCTTGTGATTTTTTAGCATGTTCTATATAAGAAACAATGTTATCAAAAGAATTTTCATCAATAACTGCATTCATAAAATTTTGAAAATTTTCAACATCACCAATTTTGATTGAAAAGACATCTTTTTGATACTCTTGTTCTATGTCTAACCATACAGATTTAGGTAAATAACATCTTGACGCAGCAGAGCATTTTTGTCCCTGATATTCAAAAGCACCTCTAATCATAGCTGTAGAAAGTGCTTTTCTATTGGCACTTTTATGGGCTAAAATAAAATCTTTTCCACCAGTTTCACCAACTATTCTAGGATATGTTTTATATTGCTTGATATTATTACCAACAGCTTTCCACATACCCTGAAATACTTCAGTTGAACCTGTAAAGTGAATTCCAGCTAAATCTGAATGATTAAGTACAATGTTGCCAATTTCTTTTCCTGAACCTGGAATAAAATTTATTACCCCATCAGGTAAGCCAGCCTCTTTAAATAATTTCATTAGAAAATATCCAGAATAAACAGATGAGGAAGCAGGTTTAAATAATGAAACATTACCTAACAACGCAGGAGCGCACGATAGATTTGCTGCAATTGATGTGAAATTAAATGGAGCTACTGAAAAGATAAATCCTTCTAGAGCTCTATATTCGGTACTGTTTTTCATTCCTTCAGGTGAATACTTTGGTTGTTGTTTGTGAATATTATATAAATACTCACAATTAAAATTAAAAAAATCTATTAGTTCGCAAGCTGCATCAATTTCTGCTTGATAGGCATTTTTACTTTGCCCAAGCATTGTAGAAGCATTAATTAAGTCTCTATATGGACCTGCTAACAAATCAGCCATTTTATGAAATATCTTAATTCTATCTTCTAAAGAAGTCTTTGACCATTTTCCCCAAGCTTCAAGATTACTTTCTATAGCCATCTGAACTTCTTTTTTTCCTGCTTTATGATAGTGTGCAAGTGTATGTTTATGGTCATGAGGGATGACACATTTCTCTGTATTGTTTGTAGTTATTTCTTGACCATTAATTATAATAGGAATATCTATTTTTTTTGATTTTAATTCTTCAATAGTTTTTTTTAAGGATATCTTTTCTTTGCTACCAGGTTTATATTCTTTAATTGGCTCATTAACAGCTTCTCTAATAAAAAAATTTAATTCATTCATTGCAATACCTTGTTTTTGTATAAAAATTGATATATCAATTTAATATTTATTAATTTATTTATTATTATTTTTTTGTTTAAATTTTATCATAATTCTTATTTAATACTAATGAGCTTAAAATCAATAAATCCAGCTACAGGTGAAATAATTAATGAATATCAAAAATATTCAGATAATTATGTTTGTTCTATAATTGATGATGTATCAAATGATTTTTTAATTTGGAAAAATATATCATTTGATGATCGAAAAAATATTCTTATTTCAATAGGTGAAAAGTTAAAATCTGATATAGAAATTCATTCTAAAATGATTTCTATTGAAATGGGAAAGCCTATTATGGAATCTAGAGCAGAAGTACTGAAATGTATTTGGGTAATTGAGTATTATGCAGAAAATGCTAAAAAATTTTTAGAAAAAGAGATTATTAAATCTAATTATGCAGAAAGTTATGTTCAGTATGATCCGCTTGGCATAATATTTGGTGTTATGCCTTGGAATTTTCCATACTGGCAAGTATTTAGATTTATTGCACCTTCTTTAATGGCAGGAAATGTATGTATCCTAAAGCATGCCTCGAATGTGAGTGGCTGTGCTTTGTTAATTGAGAAATTAGTTAATAATTGTAGCCCTTATTCAAATATTTTTAAAACCCTTTTAATTTCATCATCTCAAGTTGCAAATGTAATTAGTCATAATAAAGTAAAAGCTGTAACTCTAACTGGAAGTGAATATGCTGGTTCTCAGGTTGCTATGAAAGCAGGAGAAGAAATAAAAAAAACAGTTTTAGAATTAGGTGGTTCTGATAGTTACATTGTATTGGATGATGCAGATATTGAATTAGCAGCTAAAACAGCTGTTATTGCTAGGTTTTTAAATACAGGGCAAAGTTGTATTGCTGCAAAAAGATTTTTTGTTCATGATAAGGTTTATGATACTTTTATTGCTAAGGTTAGAAATATTATAACTAGTTTAAAGATGGGGGACCCTTTGCTAGATGAAACTCAAATAGGTCCTTTAGCTAAACCTGAATTTGCAGATGAGATTCATGAATTAGTTAAAGCTTCAATAAAGAAAGGAGCTAGGTGTTTATTAGGAGGTAAAAAGAAAGATTCTTATTATTATCCTACCTTGCTTGTTGATGTTGATGAAAGCATGGATGTTTTTAATTGTGAGACCTTTGGTCCAGTTTTTTGTGTTATAAAAATAAATAATTCTAAGGAAGCTATTAAACTATCAAATAATAGTGAATATGGATTAGGAGGTAGTGTCTGGACCTCAGATATAGAAAAAGGTAAAGAAATAGCAAGCAAAATAGAAACTGGCGCAGTATTTATAAATGATATGACAAAGTCAGATCCTAGGTTGCCTTTTGGGGGAGTTAAAAAATCTGGATATGGTATTGAATTATCAAAGTATGGTATAAGAGAGTTTGTTAATATGAAAACGGTAGCAATTAATAATTATTAAAGTGATTTTATGAAAATAAAACTCTTAAGTAAAACAAGGGGTTTGATAGTTTTTCTTTTGGAATTTCTTTTGCTAACATACCTGTAATTATATCTTGTATTTTTGTATTTTTTGATGCTTTTCCCATAATAAAATTAAGTAATATTTTATATTTTGCTAAATCTTGAAGCATTGTACTTGTTTTTAGCTCAGGCCCTAATTCATTCCATAAAAGATTATTGTAATCGGAAGTGATATTTTTAGAAAAGTCACCTTTTTTTAGACACTTATTTGCAACCTTTATTGCAATTTTTGCTGATGCCATTGCATTTCCAATACCTTCGCCAGTAAATGGATCAATTAATCCTGCGGCATCTCCTAGAAGCATATATCCATTTCCGTGATTAGGTCTTTTTACTCTTCCTAATGGAAGGGACCATCCTTTTGGTTCTTCTAGTTTTTCTGCATTTTCAAATCGTTTTTTAAAGAAATTTGAATTTATAACATCATCTAAAATTGTTGATAGTTTTCTAGTATCTTTTTTTGCTTGTTCTTTACTAAGTCCTATACCAATATTTGCAATGTTATTTCCAGCGGGAAACAACCAAAAATATCCTGGCAATACTTCATCAACAAAATGTAATTCTATCTGGTTTTTTAGTCCTTTAACGTTTTTATAGTAACATCTTATAGCTATGGCTGTGTTTTTCTCAAGGTTCTTGCCAAATCCTAGCTTTCTAGCAATTTTAGAATTAGCACCATCACATCCAAGTATAATTGGGGCATAAATTTTCTCTTCTATTTTATTGAATTGTCCAGTTACACCGATAGTTTTATTTCTATTATCATATAGAATATCTGTAACTCTGAAACCCTCTTTTGTTTTAGTTGTTTCTTTAGCTTTTTGAAATAAGAAATTATCAAAAATATATCGCTTTATAACATAGCCTTCTTTAATCGTTCCTTTATTGTATTTGTTCTTTAAATGAACGTCAAACTGTTTGTGATTTGGACTTCCAAAAGTTATTTTGTTAATAGTAGATCCTCCCAAACTAGATACTTCTTTTAGAATTCCTAATTCTCTCATATATCTAACGCTTTTACCTGATAGTGCATCTCCGCATATTTTATCTTTTGGGAAAAAAGATTTCTCTAAAATTATAGTTTTAAGGCCTAGTTTTTGTGCATATAACGCAGCTGATGATCCAGCTGGGCCACCTCCAACTATTATTATATCATATGAATTTGATTTGTTTTTAGATTTATTCATTCTTTACTTCCTATGTAAATTAAATAAATCATAAAAAAGGGTGAGGTGATTCTCATGAACCATTTGAATTGTGTAATAAAGGTTTCCATG
>Ga0066851_10001665_pt1 | contig 10580 bp, 18 predicted proteins | sample ETNtaG_7_FD_65493 | JGI IMG/M metagenome (GOLD analysis project Ga0066851, IMG submission 65493) | Marine microbial and viral communities from oxygen minimum zone, Eastern Pacific Ocean - ETNP201406SV65 | ecosystem: Environmental > Aquatic > Marine > Oceanic | place: Pacific Ocean: Eastern... | reverse complement strand
TTTTCACTTTTTTTTCACTTTTTTTCATATAATGCTAAGTAACTTTTAAAACGTTTAACTATAGATTTAGCTATTATATTGCGCGCTTTATCGTCTTCCCACTTGGCACGTTGATGTGCTTGTAGGGATGTCTCTATTATATCTTGTAGTTTAGCTAAATGCTCTTGTTTCATAATACCATTCCGGCGGATATTACTAATCCTATCGCTAGCCAAACTATAATTGACCACCATTTAGGCATTAAATCTTTATAGTTCTTTTGTTGTGATTTAAGCAAACGTTTCTTTTCTAATTCTAATGACATTCCATGAATCCAATTCATTGGTCGTTGTGCAGGTGTCACAAAACCTTTTGTTCTTCCTTTATCTTTATGTCTCTTCATTGCATTTCTCCTTTACCACGTCCATCCCATTACTATAAAATGAAAGAAGACGTATCCTAATAGTGCGATTAAAAACATCTTAAAATACTCCCCTCTTTCATCAGCAGCTGTAAATGAAATCTTACCCCTCGTATACTTGTCCTCTCTTGTTACTCTCTTTTTCCCATACCAGTTTCTAGCCATTATTATAAACCAAACCTTTCTTTATCTGCATTGAAGTTTTGAAGTACTTCTGCAGCTGTTAATTCTTTGTCATATATCCTTGCTGCGCCAATTGAGTTGTCACCCATATATTGTCCAGTGCTTCTACCATCTGACCATGCAAAGGTTAGGTCTTTATTGTTTGTTTTTAATGAACCGTTGTGAGTGTAATTATCAATATTATTTGTGCCCTGGTGTGCTAACTCTCCGTTGAAGTAAACTTTATGATTATTAGTACCGTTAGTACCATCGAATGTTGCAGTCAAGAGTGCCCAGTCTGTTAAGTCGTGTTCATACGATCCATGATATGCTGTCTCGCCTGGGGCTGTGCCATACAACATATTAATAAGACGATACTCATTATTGGTTGATGGAGATTGTGCCCATGTATGTCTATAAGTAAGGCCGCTTGTAGTATTAGAACTATGACCAGCTGCTATTGTCCAAGCAAATGATGCAATAGAAGAATCGCTACCGTTAGTATGAATTTTCCCCTTACAGAATATAGTATCATTTGCAGTTGGATTATCAGACTTTACCCAGACCTCATTGGACATTGCACCTGTTATATCTAGATCAGTTGTTCCTGATTCGACATGAGCTGCATAGTCATTTGATCCATCAAATATCATGATACCACCATTGGTACTTGCATCGTATGTTGGGCCTCCGCTAAGCGGTGACATTGTCATATCAAAATCACCTGCTAAATCATAAATATCTGTTCCACTTCCTGGATAGCTTCCTGCTCCATCTTTAAAATCGTATGATGCTACTAAGTTAGTTTTAACATATTCAACTTCTCGATCAGCGCTATACGGTCCGTAATGTACAGCCATATCTATGCCTCGTACCTATGATTGTTTGTTTGTTCTATTGTTATTAACATATATTCCCTTAAGGATGTATTATCGAATGACCATTATTTGTAGTCATAGTACATTCTGGACCACCGCTACCTGCTAAATAATTAAAATTAGAAATGTCATTAAGCTCTGTACTTGTCGCTATAGTTTGAGCGCTTAAACCAGTAAAGTCTCCACCATCATAATAGTAGCCAGCGAATGTAGATGTGTAATCTCCTGAAGCAGTACCTGGATCCGTTAATGGAGTACCACTATTATAAAGTGCAGTTATGGCGGCTAATGTTAATATTCCACCATTCCAGTAATGAATACCAGCCACGATACCAATCGGGCCTGCAAAATTATAAGCTCCAAAAGCCGAGGCACTATCATAACTGCTCACATACTGCCCTGAAGCATTTGTATAACCACCACCTCCAGGATTGGCAATTCCATCACCATCAGACATACCAGAAGTTAAATTTGTTACAGTATTCCCACCTTCACATAAATACATTGAAGTATTAGATAAGATACTTGAATTAAAAGCAGAACATTGAACAACAATCATATAGTTTTTACCTGTTACAACAGTACCGGTAGCAGTTGTCCATGTTATGGCGCCGGAACCTTGTGGTATAAGTGTTAATTCTACAGAACCATTAGCTTTAATTTTTACAGTATGTTGTCCGGTATCGGAACGATTATTCCTCATAAGTAAAGCATCATTAGCTAAACTAGTTAGATGAAATGCACACATGAAAGATTTTAGATGATCGGCAAATTTGGAATACTTTTGGACATTTGAGTTATGTTGCTTCATCCCTGTGGCTAAATAGCTAGTATTTGATGCTGTTGATCCAAGCCCTACCCATTTTGTTTCAGCTACAGCTCTGTCGGCGCTATATGGACCGTGATGAATAGCCATTATATTCCAAACCTATGTCTGTGTGCGTTAAAATTAGATTGTATCTCAGCTAGCGTCAACGGCCTATTATAAGCTCTTATTAGTGCTATATCTCCAGCCCAATCGCCGTAACCCATCTCACCTGCTTGCTGCATCCCTAGCCACACAGTTGATTTAGTGCTTGTTAGTCCAGTGTGTTCTAAGACACTGTTTAAATAAATCCTTCCTTGCTTTGCTGTGTAAGTAATAACTACATGAGAGAATAAGGTACTGCTAACTGTTCCTGACCAGACTGCAATTGGGGGCATATAGCTATTACCGTGCTCATAGATGCTTATGCCGTTTGTCCCTAACGAGATGCCTATGCCAGAGTTAGAACCTCCGTGATACGGATACCACATGTATTTCTGTCCACTTGTTCCCGTAGTGCTACTATTACTTTGAGTATCTATCTCATGTGTTGTTGTTGGCTTACACCAGAACTCTATAGTGAAATTATCTGCGTATGCTGTCCACTTATGTGCAGTAAAGTCTATCTCATCGTCATTACCGTCGAACGTGTAGTAGCCATTGTTATTACTGCTGTATGTTGGACCACCGCCACCGATAAGATCACCATGACTAGAACCAACTATGTCATCCCAATTTGTGATTCTTCCTGGATAGCTGTTCTGATCCGCAGCATCTACGCCGAATACTAAACCATCCCTTACAATACCTGAAGTTCCTCCGTATCCAGCCATCTAATTATACTCCGGTACTATCTCATAGTCACCATCTATGACTAAGAACTTTAGTATCCACTTCATGTCTTCGCCTTCATCCCATTCTTCATACCCTGCTAGTTTGCATGTATCTGTTGTGAGATTCTCGACAACCCTATCCATTTGTTCTTCCTTCTCACATATCACAAATATCTCATCTCCGTTAGTTCTTACCATAACAGCGTTATCTGGTCTATTGTATGTTATGTTATCTTTCATGCCTCTGCATCTGGCTTGTCTATTGGCCACTCAGATTCTGGCCAATCTTCTGGTCTCCATTGAGGTTGCATGCCTTTACGTAGAACAAAGAATACGTGCTCTAGTTCTTCTAACGTAGGATCACTAATACTTAATTCCTCTACATCTGCTAACGGCTCATTCTTTTTGTTTTCTAAGTCTTGTTTAATACTCTCTTTTTCCATATTCAACTTAATCACTCGCCAGCGATTCGAAATTTTTCCCAATATATACCCACCAAGCAGTAAAAGTGCCGGTGTGATCAACTCATTATAATTCATAACTATCTCCTTACCAATACATATCTATTAAATCTATTTCCTTTTAATCCTGTATTTAACATCTCCGCGTGGCTGTTTCTCCCAAGGTTCCTCCATGCCTTCGCTGATAGATATATTCCTAAGCGCACGCTCTAGAGACGTGGAGTCTCCGTCCATATACGCTACATCATGTATCTTACCGTGTATCTCCATCTGTTCTACCTTTATCTTTGGGTCTGGGAATAGGTATACTTCTATAAACACAGATCGTCCCTGCTTCAGGGCCTCTTGTATCTGCTCTCGTACGAACATATCGTTGCCGTAGTTATGGCCTCTATAGTCGTTCATACGTCCTCTAACGTGTCTGCTTGCGCCCCACTTCATCAGCTCATCGTCGACGTATATTCCGTATACTGCAGCACCATCTTTTTTTAGATCATGCTGACCCATGTCTACACCATACTTGTATCTGTTATTTAGTGTTGGATATATCCTCTGTACTTTGATCATTTCCAATTTGCCTTATCGTTTTTTAGTACGCTAGTGTACCCTTGTAATCGACCACACTTCTTGCAACAATCTATCGATATCGATTCTACTGAACTGTAGGTCGTTAGTGACTTCTCAGCATGTTCTTCCATTAGCTCTTTATCAGCCGGATTATTCTTGTTTAGTACATGTCTATCTATTGACTGTTCACAACACTCTGTATATAGTGCTGCTGCTTCTTTGCCTGTGTGCTTCTTCTTAAAGTAGTTCCTATCAACTTTCATTCTGGTGGTCCTCTCTGTATATTATAGGCTTACGTGACTTTGATCTTAAGTACTCTAGTATATTGTTACACGTCTTCATATGCTCCTTCGCAAGTTGCTCTATATGTCTAAACTTATCTAGCTCTAGCATGAATGCCATAGCTTCTTGTGGTGGGATAACGTTATCTACTCCCATCTCTCTACATAACTTAAATAGCCAGTCTACTTTCATGTTCTTGCCCACATCGAATGAGGACATGTATGAATCATTTAATTGTATCGCTTGCTTCACTGATTAGGCTTGAGATAGTCCTGTGTCTCCTCACTATCTGTATTCTCCCACGGATAGACGATCCAATCGTCAGTGCCCTTGTGGTTAACCCAATGTGTAGGTTCAACGACGCTATCCTCTATATTATAGTCTATAGTAGCGAACGTAGCTGTATCGTACACGCGCTTAAGACGTTCAATAGTATGACCTGTATCTGCTATATCATCGACAATAAGCAGACCATCCCCACCACGACCAACATCAAGACTTGTAAGATAGGGTATACCGAGACGGTGGCTGAGTATAACAGCAAGTATAACACCTCCACGCGGCACCCCATAGATGCCAACAAACTCCCCGCCACAGACACTGTCGCTCTCTTTAATTCTTTCAGATAACTCATTAACACACTCATCTATCTCCTCCCAGCTGTAGTATATGCGATTACTCATCTATTAGTCTCCCTTATCTTATAACCACGGCGTACCGTTGAATGGTATTCTAATCAAGTAATATGATTGACCATCTATTTTAAATATTTCATTACTACGCTCTGGGTTAATGACCTCAAAATTAATCCTTTCATACAGTATCTGTAACGTCTCTTCTTTATGTACGTTAACTAGCTTATCTACACTGATAGGTTCTATAATCTCTATCTCTAACTCCAGTCTAGTATCAGGGTCATAGTCCATCGGTAGCAATCTATACGGAACCATCTCTGGTAGTTCTTGACTATGTAATAATATAGGTAACAACACCACTAATAACTTACTCATTCTTTAATCCTTTAATATATTCAAGTAAACAACGCCTATACCAAACATAATCAGCATAAACAAAAATAGATACATCCCAAACACATGAAACATCTTATATAGCTCAATCAGTATACTATACATCTAGGTCCCTCTTCTTGGTCCTTCTTCTTGGTCATAACCAACATTTAACTAGTACTTGCATATTCTTCTATAATATCTTCGGCTACTTCATATTCACCATCTAAGCTATTTAAGTTTAAGAACCAACCCTTCTTACCATCTATACCAACCTTCATATGTGCAACGATTAGTTTAGCTAGTTCTATATTCGTTATTGTCTTTCGACCGGTGTTATACTTATCCAACACCCCTTTAATTAGTTTCTCCATCTTTTACTATTCCTTATTTACTTCTTATTCTAATCTAGCCCTTTTTAGCTATACGCGTAAAGGCTTATTTTAAATCTTTTCAAGGGTATAACCCTTTGTTAATATATATAAGAAACCCAGTACAAAAGTTCAGTTTCAAGAAAACAGCCCCGAGCGGTTAAACAAAACCTTTAAGTGCCGTCATTTCCGCACAGAAGCACTTATAGGGGAGTTGCAGGGTAGTCCCGCCGGAGCCCGAAGGCCAACACCCGGCGGGGAGGTTACGTACCCAATCAATCATTAGCTTTGGTCCTCTACCTCAGCATCAGTGAACAGATCATCAGATGAGTTGTCATCAGTGAACTTCTGGAGCACCTGCTTCACGTAGGTCCTCTCGGACTCTAAGCCACCAGTAGCATCGAAGCGTGGGAGGATGGTTACCTCAGCAGCCTCAGCCAGGCTAAATCCATCATGGAGCAGTGAGGCTGCTTCTACCGCAGTTCGCGTAGATACATGAGTGGATAGGCGGCCTTCATCACCAGCGCTCTCTATACGTGTTATATGGCTTATCTCAGCTAGGTGGGATATAGTATCTTCATCGACCGTAGGGTATAGGGCCTTTAATAGCCCCCCCTCTTGAGCCTGGTCCAGTACATCCATCTCGATCTGTGTGAACCTATCTACTAAGGCCTTGTCCATTACTCTGGTCGCAGTGTATTCATTGCCTACGTTGGCAGTAGCCACGAAGGTTACGCCATCAGCAACTTTAATTGTTTCCTGTCCCTCAGCCTCGTCCAACCGTAGGTATCTCTGACCTTCGTCTAGGACAGTCATTAAGATATTCCACGCGTCTGGATGTGCCCTAGAGAGCTCGTCCAGAAGGATCACTGCGTTAGGGGTTTTGATAGCCTTAACGAAGGTACTCTCTGTGAAGTAGGTACCTGTCTCCTTGTTGAAATGAGTGTTACCGATTAGGGTAGCACGGGGATCCTGAGTAGCACCCAGGTTAAAGTAATAATCTGGTCTGTCCATTGCAGTAACCAGGGCCTTAGCAGCCATAGTCTTACCACAACCAGCAGGACCAGTCATCATAATATTCTTACCTCTGACAGCTGATCTGACCAGATACTTCCACTTCAGCTCATTCATAACCAGTTGACCTGGCTTAAGCTTATAAGATGAGTGGATAAAATTAAGTACTTCAGCGTGGTCGCTAGGTACCTCAATGGCTTCAGTAGCCACAGGGATATTAGCAGCTGTATTGTACACGTCCATCGGTACGGGACGCCAGAACTTCCTACCTGTAGAGCCAACTATCTCGGCTATAGCGCAGCTGTTCTCAAAGGCCTCTTTGCGTCTATGCCCAGGGACCTTAACCTTATTACCGTCAACATCTGTAGCCACATAGCGTGTGCCATGCATAGATACTGTGACAATCCTTGTATTGTCAGGTAATGGTTTATTGTAATATTTGATCATTTGTAACCTCATTTGTATTTGTTATTAGAATATAAACATTCTGCGCTTAAGATGAAAGGACTATTTTAATAAATATGAAACTATTTTTACTACGCGAGGCCGCTACCCTTAGCCCTATTTAGTATATCTCAGGGGGTAGATACTCATCGTCCCCACTATGCCACTCTTCCGTATCATCCTCAGGGGGACGCTTAGGCTCAAATCCACTCGTTCTCGGTAACGTATAGCTCTGCATGCCAGCGTTGTGTTTACGCCGCTCTGCCCACTCCTTAACCTCCTCCAACACGAACCGTATAGCACCGTTAGTAGTCGCACCGAACTTGTAATACGGCAGCCCATCATCCCTGCGCCACCTATCTACCGTCTGGATATTAACAGAAAGCAGCTCTGCTATCTCCTTCCGCCGTAAATAGTGTCCCATCGCTTAAACCACACCTTGATCTAAATGCTCTAGGCCCTGTGCATAGGCCCTATTTGTATATATAGTATGACATAATGACATATATATTAGCGCTCACTTAGGGATATGCGCCGCGCCGAGAAACTCGACATGAACACGAGCATAGAGCAGATCTGTTTAACTATATTATATTTCATACCTATACGTATTACAAGTATCAAAAAAGATGCTACACTTTGTGCGTGGAGCTGCTTACGTAGCTGGTATTGGGACCACACCTCACAGCGCGTATTAACCATCAGGTGGGCACTACGGTATATAGGGTAATAGGGTATTTAGAGGATTGCGAGATCCCAGATATTGTATTGGGAGGACACTTCCGGATGCTTGATACTTCTGTAATAGCTTGAACGACCTAACAGCTAGCACTCAACATCCCGGATATTTGAGCCTGTGTCTTTCGGGGATTCTGGTTTGCCGTTCTCCTACTGCAATCCCTTTTTTGGATTCTCTCCCATGTATTATATTATATTACGTAGTCAACGTCTTCGTTGACTGATGTGACCTAATGCACTCAACGGAGCCATCCAAGCATTAGGCCTATCCGGATGGAGGACAATACTTCCCTATGGCGTAGCATAGGATAGTTTAATTGTGGATCGGCTGCTCCGAGGATTTACTCCCGATCGTACCTGTATCTAGAATGTAGACGGTACCTGCGGAGCTAGCCGATGTTTTTCATAATACTTTGTATATCATATATTCCCGTGGATAACGTGGTGTAACACAATGCACGGGATACCAAATGTTAATGATTGTATAAGTCCGATTGGAATCCTGCTACTCATGAATGCGGTAGCTTCGGGCCGGCGCTCGCGCGATCGCTTGCGGTCGCCTGTCATGCGAGTATTTTTATAATATAAATGAGTCCAACAAGACATGTATAAAATGCCAACATAAACAGTAGTGCTGATATGATGTTCGTCCAAGGGTTAAACTCATGTATTCGTCTCAGCCAAATAGGGATCATTGTATACCTCTCTGTAGCTGGTCTTTAAAATCTTTAGGTATTCCACCACAATCATCACATATGAATATGGGAATAGATAATACCTGTTCCTGTCCATCCGGGGATATGAGTGCAGATAACTTCTTCATTCTGACTACTTGCTTAAAGTTTAAGCCTTTGCAATCTGGGCACTCTATATCAGTCAGATCATTTGGGTCTATATTGACCCGTTGTTGTATTGGTTGCTGTTGCATATATAACCTCTAATCGTTTAATAATTGTTTTGAACTACGTTCTCCGTATAGATCCCAAACTTGTGGACCTTTAGATGTTTCTGTCTCAACTGTCACAACACCTTTTACGGCGTCTATTGAAAATGTTTGATCACCGGTAAGTTTGTATATTTCGTTGAGGCATGCGGTTAATGATGTTAGTATAACCTGCTCTTCAAAGCCACCTGTTAGTGCCTCATCTGTGAGCACCCACCTATCACCTGGTGGTTGTCGTTCTGCCATTATTTTTATTGCCATTGTGGTCTCCTATAACCTCGTTCTATTTTATGAACCAAAAATTTTCCAAACCTTATCAACGATCAAAGTCAAGAATCCTATGCCGATAACACCTCTCCACTTAGTTGTATTTTCTCTAAATTGTGTATTAAGTTTTGTCTCAGCCCATAACCCATCATTAGGATTAAATAAACTTTCTTTAAGAAATTTAAAGTCATCTCTTGTTTGCATTTGACCCTTATCGTTTTGAGTTGCAAGGCCGTCTATTTTTTTATCAAGCTCATCTAATCTGTAATGTACTAGTTCCAAATCTTGTTTATCCTTAGCGTTCATATGAATAATCCAATTAATGAAGCCTCTAATTTGAACCCCGCACAAATGCGTTGTATCAGAGAGCTGCAGTTCTATTATAAGTATTATCTTATCATTTTTGGAGGAATTTTTTATTCAATTCTTTGGCTAACTCAACTACTTTTGTTGGATTAATCATTGCTGCATCTCTACCATACATTTTTTTGAAATCTGATTTTGTGCTTTCACGATCATAACCTTCAGTGATGAAGAATGAAAGTACTTCAATACCGGCTGTTCTCATTTTCTCAACTTCAGCTTTTGTATGTACTATTCCTCTGTGCCCGGAGTAGTAAATTGTTTTATCAGAGTAGTAAGGCATACCATCAGAATAATTTAGAAAGAATGCATCACGTCCAGCTGAATCTTTGATAATTTGCTTTGAAAGTGCTTCAAAACATAATCCTTCAGGAGTAGTACCTGTAGTTCTTAAGTAACCCCAATATTTTTTAATGTGAGTCATCTTGTTGACATTTGAATCATACAGTACAACAACCAAAGGACGAGTCTCTCTACCTGACGTTGTAGTTGCACGATATGTAACTTGAACGTGGATATTACCAGCCATTGATGCAGCTTGACAAATTGCAGTTGTTGATTTAATTGCGCTTTCCAATTTGTCACCGCTCATTGAGCCAGAGCCATCAATTGAAATATGAATAAAAGCATCATTATATTTTTCTGTGTATGATGTCTTGAACACACGATCATTATTGAAACCTAGCTCTGCGATAATCCTCTTATCAAGCCTACCGGAGTCCTGACGTGACCATTTTGTAGTACGTTCCTCGTTACGAATCTTAAGTTTTTTACCAAGCATCTTACCAATTACCAAACCTTTAGCAACTGCTTCATCTGATTTAGTAGATCTATAGTAATCACGATCAGATGAATCGAGGAAAGGATAAAGTTCACGAGTTTTCCAAGAATTACCTTTAGATAACATTTCGTTTGTAAGTCTTGGAATAACAACACAATGTGTTTTTCCACCTGTGCCTGTACCAACTTCTACATTATAAGCGCCAGAGTCTTCAACAGCTTTAACTGTAGCTTTTTCAGCTTTTGTTAGTTTGGTTTTTTTACT